>Ga0307517_10005421_pt1 | contig 19230 bp, 11 predicted proteins | sample 23_EM_MG_FD_194515 | JGI IMG/M metagenome (GOLD analysis project Ga0307517, IMG submission 194515) | Populus trichocarpa ectomycorrhiza microbial communities from riparian zone in the Pacific Northwest, United States - 23_EM | ecosystem: Host-associated > Plants > Roots > Unclassified | place... | reverse complement strand
CACCAGGGGGAGGGACGGGAGGGGACCCACATGGCCTCATCTATTTGTGACGAGGGACCCCACTACCTTGAGGAGGCCACAATGGGGTTGGGGTATGGTCATAGACCCACTTGCCCTTACTGGTCTTTGTTCTCTGTTCAGTTTAGGGGACCCCTACAATGGATGGATCCCTTGTCTGTGGTACATGAACCCCACTATAAAACTTTAACACCAGCACAAACTTTTGCCTTGTGCCCTACCACTACCAGCCAATGCCAATGCAACACGTCAGCAGATTAAAGTAAAATATCTTCTGGGTCTTTCTTGTTGGGGGGGGAATGCGGTTTGGACCACTTCAAAATTAAACACCTTTCATGTCTTGGATTATTAGCTCAGGCGAGCAAAAAAAACTAAAATAAAAAATAAAATAGAAGGTTCATATAATTAATACTTTGGACAGAGGCTTTACATATATGTGCCTGGTTTTTCACAGATCAAGTCTCGAATGATCGTACACATGCACAGCAGAGATGAGGATCGACCTGTTCTGTCGGTTTTGTAAAGAAAATAAATCAAAGCAAGGTTTAAGAAACTGAAAAATCCAATCAAGCTTAAAGGTTTAGTCTAGAAAAATAGAAGAACAAGGACAAGATAAATTCCCTTTTCATATCTATTGTTCAAAGACCATGGAAAAAACAAATTTGTTCCTGGAAGTTTCGATTTACATGTTATTTTACCCCTTTTATTTTAGCCCTTTCTATTTTCACCCCTTCATTTCTTGTCGCGATTCAATCCTTTGATGGTGAGAAGTGAAAGAAAAAATCACTGAAAAATATTGAAAAAATAGAAAGTTTTCAATTGGTAGTATACCGGTCATAAAAATATCGATCTTGATGTTAATAAGTTTGTTCCGAGACAGGTAGTTTAATAAATGTTGTCTTGCCCTTCAAATGTATTCGGAAAAGTATATTGGAATCTATAAATTGTATTTTGATCCATTTTAATTATGATTTTTGGATAGATTGAATGGTGTTATAAGCTTGCAAATGGCTTTATAGAGGTTTTCATGATGACTTGAGGTGTTTTTAGATTAAAGTAAGTTAAAATTTAGTTTTATAGGATCCGAAAACTCAATTTAAATTATAAAATGATAATTTGAATTATGATGTATTGTCTTTGCAAATAGACAATGCATTATCCATTATATTAAAAACATTAATGAATGATGTGTTATTCATTTACTTTCAAAAATAAAAAAGCGAGACGAGCGAGCCTTGTATTTTCAGTCCTATCATGAAAACCTAAGCCTTTTCTTTTTTCTTTTGAGTATGACATGTGTACTTATCCTTTCATGTCTAAAGGTGTCTATTGATAACTCTTATTTTTTTAAAAAAATAAAATCATTTTAAAAAAACTATTATCCATTTATACTATAGTTTTCAAAATGATAAATTTTTTTTATAATAATATTAACAATTACTTTATAAATAATTATAAATCAACCTTAAACTATAATTTGTAAAAAACAAATGCTTCATTAATAATCGATAATAATAGAATATATATTTGTTGTTTTGCCCTTTAACTTCAAATAAAATTATATTAAAATAAAATTATATTAAAATTAACTTAATTAGTTTAATAAATGTTGTTTTGCCCTTTAAAGCATATCAGAATTCTTAAATTGTATTTTGATCTATTTTAATTAATGATTTTTGGACAGATTGAATGGTGTTATAAGCTTGCAAATGGCTTTATAGAGGTTTTCATGATTACTTGAGGTGTTTTTAGATTAAAATAAATTAAAATTTAGTTTTATAAGATCCAAAAACTCAATTTAAATTATAAAATAATTTATTGTCTTCGCAAATAGACAATGCATTATTCATTATATTAAAAAAATTAACGAATAACGTGTTGTTCATCTATTTTAAAAAATAAAAAAACTAGACGAGCAAGCCTTGCATTTTCATTCCTATCATGAAAACATAAACCTTTTCTTTTTTCTTTTGATATGACATGTATACTTATCCTTTTAGGTCTAAAGGTATCTATTGATAGCCCTTATTTTTTTAATTTTTTTTAAATAAAATTATTTTAAAAAAACTATTATCCATTTATACTATAGTTTTTAAAATGATTAAAGTTTTTTATAATAATATTAACAATTACTTTATAAATAATTATAAATCACCTTAAACTAGAAATGCTTCATTAATAATCGATAATAATAGAATATATATTTTATACATGTGGGTAAAAATATCAATTCATATTTTTTTTCATTTCTCATTGAAACTGATTCTTGTGATTATAATAAGTTTTTATCTAAAAAAAACAATGCCATGTTTTCTTAAAAAAAAAAAGAATAAGGAAATAACGTTTATTTACTCTTCAATTCAAGGCACTAGAATTTTTACAAATATTTTTTTTTAATTTTTTTAAATGTTACTGTAAGAAAAAAAATAGAAAAAAATTAATTTTTTGCTCAACAATCGCCTTTCTCATTAGATAGTGACTATCACCTACTGCGCTAAAGTCACTATCTACAAACGACAACATTTTTCTCCTCAGCTTTTTCATCGAATGAGGGCCCATTGTGAAAGTTTGAAATGCAATAAGATGGGCTGGGCGTGCTCAAGGGGGGTCGAAGAGTCACAAGGCTCACATCAATGAAAGGAAGATTGAGATCGGAAGTTGGCTTCGTTGCCGGGAAAACAAAGTTGTTTATCATCATTCCGGCCAGGGGACGACGGACTACACCTGGATTATAAGAATACTTCAAAGTACAACCACTGATTATGATAATGATTTCAGAGAAGAACTCGAGTTAGGATGCATTGAAGGATAATCAAATATGGATGTTGAGGCACAGGTCATGTCCCGAAACTCCATGGCCAGTGGCCTCCCTGTGAAGAAGTTTCTGATTTCTGGCCCTTCATCCTCAATGAAAAAACAGGACCTGGGAAACATTCTAATCACAAATCCTGTATCAAACCAACGTGCGCACGAGGAATTTCAAATCAGAAATCATATGCTCGCTGCAGTTTCCGAATCCGATGGTTTCAGTAATCTCTTGTGAAAGTCTGTCATAGACTACTAGATCCAGAACTACGTACGGCTACCCTTGTCGCTTTGTATAGCCATAATTCCTAATTTGTATTAACTTGTAACCGTTGACTTTTATATTGTTTATTAAATATTTGTTGAAGACTACAACTCAAGGAATCTATTTTATCTTTTGACCTCAACATTTAAACGACTCAAGGTCCCAAGAAAACGTTTTGGTAATTCCCTTTCTCCCGTCAGTTCCCAACAACACCAGACCCCTAGACACGGGCATTTAATTCGTTTAGAGGATGAAGATTACAGTCCACACCCCTGGACACAGGTATTTATTCGTTTAAAGGGTTTCAGGGATGAAGATTACAGTCTTGAGTTTACACAGGAATGGAGCTGGAATAAGAACACTGAAGTGCAGGCTGAAAGGGCCTTTTTCAACCGAGGTCAGATGAGAACAAATGCATCACAGAAGCAGATGCATATTGTTAAGACATAGTAAATAAGAGAACTACAAACAAGAATTGAAAACCCGTCACCACCGTTCTAAATATAACTTCCGAAACAGAGAACTGACTTGTTAATTTTTTTTTATAAAAAAAACATAACGACTAAGACATAACTCACTCTCAAGCATGAAATCCCGTCACCACCGTTCTTTCCCCACCGATTGGGTTGGTGTAAGTTGGGTAGTGTTAGTACTTTTAACTTCATATAAATGGCTTTAACAATAAACTAGGAAACTTGAACTTCCATTGTAAGACAGTAGATGTAACATAGATATCACGATACGACCCTCCTTTTGGGTTGCAGCAGCAGGAGTTTTCACCCAGTTATGGAGAATTAGACACTTTACATGAGCAAATCAACAGATACTAGGAAAAACAAGAATACTCGAAAGCGTGGTGGAGTGCATGGCCATGATAAAGCATCAAATACCACACAGAATCATAGCTACTCTTTACATAATATGGAAAATAAATCTATTTCTTTTTTCCCCGAAATCCATAGTGTATTTCAAACTTCACAAGGTAAGCAAAGCATTCGTTTGAGGATATAACAAAATTACATATCTTAAAAATTCACTGCTGATTTTATTTTTACAAAATTTTGTTGATTTTTTTACGATACAGATGAAAGCAATGCAAGTTTGAGGCAGTCATCTGACACTTGTAACTGCATCCAGAATGAAAACTATTGAGAGAACAAAGTAGGACAAATTCCTATTACTTGGGAAATAACTTCACCTAAAAATCATAGAAAATTTGGAAATCCAACTTCTTGCGCTGTCCATTATGATCCAGACATGTAGGTGTATCGAGTCTGAGCACCGACAACAAGCTCAACAATTTTCGCTGAATGTTCATAAGATAATTGTATGAAAAACATGAATTTTCCAGAAACAAACTCAATCATCAAGGTGCAAACATTATGCAACAAAAAAGTAAAACTGAAAAGAAATAAACACCACGCACCTGTTAGAAGCCCAATGATGGGAACGGGTTCTAGTAGTTTTTCAGTGCTTTGAAGTCTTTGCCTGAAAAGATTAACAAAAATAGTGTTGAATCTTAGATTACTTTATCTTGTGGAGATTGCTGCTACGAAACAGCAAAGCTTAGCAAGAAACTTAGTAAAGAAAGAATTACCTGGTGTACTTGCTAAAGAATGGATCTCTCATAAGGTAAAGCGCCCATAACAATTTTCTTCTTTTCAACTGATTCAAACATAACATCAACATCCCTTTAGCATCAAATCCATCAATTAATGAGTATTACATTCACAAAAAGAAATGAAAAATTAAGAGCGGACAGGATCATCCCGAAGATGATGGACTGGAAAACAGTAAAATTCTGTAAAACTCTAACCTCATCCTGTTCAGAAGCGGTAAGATGATAATCCCTTGATTTAGTAACCTGTGTTAAAAAGCCTGCTCCTATAGTGTCTACAGCCAGAGAAAGAAACCAAGGAATCCACGACCGAATTCCATACTTTCGGATGAGCAACACATAAATAAGGGGTCTTGTAATGAACAGGACCTCTCCCATGAGAAATAATGCCCCCTGAACACCTTTCTCAGATAAAATCATGGAAAGCGATGGCCTCTCAATCATTTGAGCTGTCAAGGTACAATTTCAAATATTACTTGAGTTGACTTATAGATTCTATATTATTCATCTAGCCCCAAAACAAAATTATTAAGAATGATTATACGTGGAGGCTCCATGATAGCTTGCTTATGTTGAACCCCGCGCAACCACACTGGATCAGAACCCATCCTGGCATTTTCTCCAAACCTGCTCAGTGCAGACAATGCCCTTCCTTCTAGATTCCATGGGTTCTGTCCATTAGAGCCATGGTGGGCTCCGTGCTTTTGGAAACCCCCACCATTATGCTGCGAGCTTGAGAAACCCAAATGCTTTTCAATATTTGGTGTCTCTCCTCCATGCAGAAGCATCTTATATCCACTATTCCGGAACAAAGCCAGCCTAACTAGCACCCTGAGTTACAGGAATCCAGAAATATCAACATGCTGGTACAATTCTAAAAGCCCAGCTGAATGAGATAAGAGTCAAATAATATAAAGCTGCTTACTTCGTAGCTTCTGTAACAGCAATGAAATTCCATTTCTTATCATCACCATAATAATGTTGAGCTGCAACTTCAACCAATGTTTCCAAATCTTTTATAGCAGATATGCACAACGAATATGGGAAGGAATTAGGCTTCACGGGATCAGCAAACATCTGGGTTGGAGTTGTATCGATGATATGCTCATTTATAGCAGTGACAATGCCCAAGATTGCAGTTACTGCAGATAATTTCTAACTGTCTCAATATAGCAGCATTTTTAACTTTTCAATGTAAATGAATACAAAAAGAAAGAAAAAGATAAAGGAGTCGTCATTTGGTTTGTGAGATGAAAAAAAACAAGGCTTAACAGAACTCAAATTTGGAGATTTTAGCTGTTTACTTATGGAGCCTGAGAAAGCAATAAAACTCCAAATTGAACCTAATACAGCTGCGTGAGTGTGACTTGCTAGTTCTCATTGGTTCAGGATGGGAGCAACAGAAAACATAAATCTTGACGTATAAAATTGTTTATAATTCCCACCATGTTCCAAGGTTACTTAATAAGGGAAACCCAAGCTAACAAGAAATAGCCAAAAGTTACCAAAGTTTCACAAAACCTGCTTCTGGTCCTATCTCTGAGGCGGAAAACCGTTCAGGAAGAAGCCATGTCAATCCCTGTGCAAAATTTTTGAATACCCATATCAGAAAACAGTTTTCAAAAACATGCAGCACATCCACAACAAATTCACCAGAAATTATCACATTTCTATGCCACTGCCAAGTATCGGTAATATCCAAACTATTTAAACAATCAATGAGGCTGAACAATATTCTATGAAACAAAGACTCTTAACTGGAACAGCTACGACAAAAACCAAATTCATTACATAGATGAAACCAAAACCACCGCTGATATCTTAACATACTTCCTGTCCCTGATCAATTTTCTCTCATCAACGATGGATAATATAAACAATATAAGCAGCAAAATATGCAAGAATTTTCATAAAGGAAGGTCCTTTAATCGATTTTCTCCATGAAAATCATGATAACACTACTCAACAGTCACAACAAAATGCAATAACCTCAAATTCATATCCAAACACATCTCAAGACCAGTTTTTTTTCCCAGGATTTTCTCGATGTCTAAGCTAAAAGGTAATACAAAGAACCAAGAAGAAAACCCCCAAGCCAAGACAATCAAATTATGTAACTAAATTAGAGAGATTAGGCTTACATTAGCAAGAGACTCCAATGAGTGAACATAATCTTTATTCCTTCTGACCCATTTCTTATAAGCCTCCATGGCTTCGAAACCTCTAAGAAAAATAAAATAGCACACAGAGAGACTCAGCTCTCCAACTAGTTGAATCTAAAAGTTAACAATGCTCACTTGAATCTAACTCTCTGTCTAGTGTTATAGGATCAGACCCAGATGAAGAAATACAGAGAAAAAGAAAACTCTTTTGAATAATTTCGATCTCAGGAGATGCGGATGCCACCAATAATGCTCGTAGCAAATGAATTTTTTTTTTTAATTTATAGAAACAATATTCTTTTAATTTATAATAGTTATATATCAAAATAATTTAAAATAAAAAATAATTTTTTTTAAAATCCTTTTAAAACGCAAAACTGCAAAAGTAAACACCGCCTTCGAAGAAGGGGCCGGTTGTTGTAAGAGGAAGAGACAAAAATGATAGGAAATGACTAATGAGGGTTTTGTTGATGTGTGATAATTTGTTTTGTTCAAAGTAGTTCTTTTTATCCTATCCGTTCATCCGGATAAGAATTTGACGTGTCTGACCGTGTGATGTCAGAGTACGTGTTTTCATGGGTTGCAGGTTAAATATCAGTAGATGGATCGTTGACCGTTGGATCACAATTTGTGTGGTGGAGATCTTGTATCGAAGGTGAAAGTTTCGTGTCTTTGTATCAAGAGTACAAGGAGAGAATGGCGAGTGGATAATGGACTGGGTTCCGCTGCTATACGCTAGTGATTCGTGTGTTTGAAACTGTCCCTATAACGACTTTGAGCCTTTTTCTTTAATTTGAAAATAGCTAAAAAAACATATTCCCATATATTCTGGAAATTAATGAAATGAAAGGTGTTTGTGTGTAAGTTAACTGGCACTTACTTTAGCAGTAAATCGAGAGAAGCAGGTTTTAGCAGGTGCAGGCGTGGCAGTGCATAGCTCTTGCCACCGTCTCCAATACAAGCCGCAGCACCCTCCTGCCACTTCTTGGCTCTCCATCTGGGCTTCTAGTTGGCTTGCTTGAACATCTTCACGAGAGTGAGAAATTCCCATTTCTTCTTTCTTGATCCCGTCCTCTCCCTTGGATTCTTGCAGCAGCAGCTGGTCATGCATTTTGATTCTCTTGTTCAGTGCACAGTTAAGCTTGTTGCTGCCACGATCTTGACCAAAACCAGTTCTACCTTACCCGTCCCAATCACTACCTTTAAATTCGAGGTTGTCCCTGTCCATTGAGGTAGCTCACTGTCCATTTACTTTGAAATGATTCGCATTTAAGTTAAACAACCACGGGGTGCGTATTTATTCAAAATTGCTACGCCATCTTATTATCTATTTATTACCAGGAAAAATATCGGTTGACATCATGTTAGGCAGTAGAAATAGAATAATAAATCTCTAAGTTTTTCCTTTTTTTTTTAAAATATAAAAATTTACTTAAAAATTGTCTTATAGATATATTTATTTTGTATCTCTAACTATAATATTCTTTTTTTTTTGTTTAACGTGAGTGTTCGGGTCAGCTTGCGCGCACCTCGACTAATCTCACGGGCCCTGAAGTTAACGACCATGTAAGCTTTCAGTGGCCATCATATGAGCAACCACAGGATTCGAACCTGAGACTACAGAGGAAGCAAACCTCTTGGTCCTAAGCTTTTACTAGTCAACTGTAACTTAAAAGATTTTTGCCCACTTATGACCACTTTAGTTTGTCCTTGCCCTATGCCTATTTTGTTTTTTTTAGTGTTTGACATTATTATAAATGTTGATTTTTAATTTTTTTTTAAATATATTAAAAATATATATTTTTATTTTTTAAAATTTATTTTTGACATTAATATAAATATATAAAAAAATAATTTTAAAAAGTAAAAAGCACGGCTGGCCCGCATAATTAATTAAACAATTTAAAAACAAGGTTATATTTAACAAAAGTTAAACTTCTTAGAAAACATTAAAGAACATGCAGAACATTAGCTTATATGAGTTTTTATTAATAAAAATTAAGTTTATCAATCTCTTTAACTTAAATAATAATTTTGTTTTAGTGAAATTAACTCAGTTTATCATGTTTGAAAAACCTAGGACTCAATTTCTTAACTTTTATTAACCATTATTTTATTAGAATGTTTGTTGTTGATATTTAATAAATTGAAAATGTATATATAATAATTTAGGTTTTTATATAAATACATAATGGAGATTAAGAAAAAAACCAAGAATATTTCATGGAAAAAATAGGAGAAAAAAAATACAAGTGTCTTTTAAAAATACAATTTTTTAATAAATTGAAAATGTATGTTTTCAATTTTTTAGTGAAATTAACATTATAAATCAAGTACAAAAACCAGGACTAAAGGTAGTTGGGCCGAGGCCCATTAACTAGGCGGATTGGGTTAAAACAGCAAGGAAATAGCCAGCACAGCAGCAGCCCGTTTAATATAAGAAAGAAATCTCTACTACTACGACTACCACTCCCTAGGGTTCTTGCAGAAAGATTCGTTGAAGCACCATGCAACTCACTCTTGAATTCGGGTATCTTTAAATTCTAATTTATATCCCCGAATTCTTTAGGTTTCTCTGATTGAATTTATTATTCCATAGTAAATCATGGGATAGATTTGAGTGAGTAATTTTGATTCGTGTGATGCAGTGGTGGGCTTGAGCTTCTCTGTGATTCAGTGAAGATTCATAATGTGGATGTTAGCCCTAATAATGAAGTAGACAAGGTGAATTATTATTAATTTTAATTTTACTTTATTTTAGAGAGGAATGAAATTGCAGTTGATAAGACAAAAAAGGTGGTGCTTACTCTACATCATCGTTTTTGGGATTTATGCCTTTCACAGTTCACTATGAAAGATTTACTTGTGTGGGTTCGTGCTAATCTGATCAAGGAGAGGCCAGAAATGTTCATGAAAGACGATTCTGTGTAAGTTTGAAGCTTTGCCTTTTACTTTTTTTTGTTGCTTGGTGAGCTTGTGCCTAATTTACCACTAAATGAGGCAAATGGAGGTTAGTTTAATTAGAAGCATCGGAACTTGCCTCCGTTTGCTAAAGACTTATTTGTATCGATTAGTTTCATCAATTAAGTTGAGACTGTGATTTGGTATGCAGGAGACCTGGTGTTTTAGTTCTTGTCAATGATTGTGATTGGGAACTTAGCGGTCAGCTCGATACGCCTTTGGAAGAGAAGGATGTGGTGGTTTTTATCTCTACCTTGCACGGTGGTTAGTATGTGGTTGGTTATAGTATCTTTTCAGATCATAAGTGATTGATGCCATATCTGTGAAACTCAAAACTAAAGAACTATGTGAAAGAAATTTAAGGTTTAGAAAGAAAGGGGAATGGGGATTTTAACTTTGTCCTCAACTTCCTACTTCTTATGCCCCAGTGGCAAAATGTATGTTCTGTTGATGTTACTGTACTATTTTCATGAAAAGTGACAGATAATGTGATTTACATGAAAGGAATGGAGGTTTTGTAGATATTTTAGAGCCACACCATTCAAGAAGCACTTTGAAAGATAAATCAGTCACTTTTATGTCCTTACCGGAGCATTTGCCGGAATATGTCACAGAGAAACTGTGGTATAACTTGTATATAGGTTCCTCGAGGCAACTTCACAGGACGGGTTCTCATTGCTAGTCCAAAGGCAACATTTTCCTTGAAACGTCACAATCCCTTTGTTTTCCAAACCGTCCTCTGTTATTAGGTTACAACTGTTTTTTACTCACAATTTACCAGAAAGAAATTCTGCACTATCTGGGCATTGATCTGCTTTGATTGCTTGCTAACCACAACCCGTTGTATTGATGTTAAACGATTCTGTGATAAAAACTCTGCTTTCGATGCCCACACAACATGTATTGATGGAACAAGAAAAAGGAGTCTGTAACCTCTCAACACATTTTAAGATTTAGGAAGGGGATGAAGGCATGCGGCCTTGTTTTAGCCATCACAATGTTTTTAACTCGAATTATAATTTCTCGCCAATTAAAAAAGTATGTTTAGATGCTTTATTGTTTTTTATACAAAACTATAAAAAAAAACGCAAATTCTTTTAGTGTATTGAGATAATTAGCTTCGCTAGTCTCCATTCCTCTCGAGCCGATGTGGATAGCTAATGAATCAAATTGTCACCTCGAGACGTGCCTTCCATTTCCTTGGGTATGATTTTAAAAATAGCTTACCTGATTGGCAATACTCCTGAGACCTACATACGACATGGCGTGCTATCTGTAATCAGCAATCAAGCGAAGGATGAAACTATCACTAAATCCACGACTCCATTCTCAGTCAGCTTGGCAGGCAAGCTTTTCTGCTCTAAAAAAGTTAAGAGATTGTGATGTGGGGAAACAACAAAAGGGGTGTATGAAAAAGAAGAAATGTTGAGAGTGGGATTTGAACCCACGCCCTTTCGGACCAGAACCTTAATCTGGCGCCTTAGACCAACTCGGCCATCTCAACATCTTTTGATAGGGTAGCTTCAGTAGAAGTCTTAATCATTTTGTAATCTACTGGTTGTTGATCTATCTAACATATGACCTGGTCCTTAGACCAGGTTGCAGAACACCAAGCAAAATCCCTTAAATAATTAAAATAAATATCTGGTTCGTGATAAGTTTGATTTTTATGTTGAGGAAAACACATCAAAGGACAAGCTTCAAATTATTGAATATATGATTTGGATGGGTTCAGATCTTTTCATTTTTTTTAATATAAAGGATAAACTTTTAAGCTAATTAACTTAATTTTTTTTTCTTAAATTATTTTTAATTTTATCTTTCAATATTTAATTAATTTCGAAATAAATTTTATAATCTTATTTAGTTTGTTTTTTATAAGATTATTCTGGTTTTATTATTTGTGCGAGTTTGACTATTTAAACCAGGTTAACTCAAGTTGTTTTTTTTTAATTGATTTTTTTAATTTTATCCTTCAACATTGAATTGATTGAGAATTGAGTTTTATAATTTATTTTGATTTACTTTTTATGAAAATTATCCTAATTTTATGACCCAAGTAACAGATTTAACAATTTAATTTAAGTTAATTTGAATCGATTCGACATGTTTCTATCTTTATATTTTAAAAATATCTTGATTTTTTTTTAATCAATCTATGTTAGTTTTTAACAGTCATCTTAGTTATTTTTAAACTTATTAAATTAATTAGGTTATATTAGACCAATTCGCTGCTAGAAAAAAAATAACAGCACCTGAATGTTGTTTTTTTTACATAAAAGGTAAAAAAAATTTGATGGACCTAACCATGTAGGACAAACTAATCCCACCATATTCCATGCATCTCCTAACAATAAGAAAAGAAAGAAAGAAAAAACCTAACAAGGAGGATATTGAATAGGCTCACTTGAAATACAAACTACACCTAGTGCTAATTATAATGATAGTTTGGTCATCGAAGTATACAGCAACAAATTTGGCATCTCATCTCTGAAACATAAGATCGAAAGAAGTGGAGCCACCCACCTTCAACTCTCCCCTTTGTATGACCAGCCTAACAGGAAAAGTATGAAACCAAATTTACATTTTTGTTGTTTTCTTTCATCAAGCTTGAAACTTTGAATTACAGATTATTTTGGTGCATAACAAATGGGACACCTAAGATTTCTACCAAACTAGTCTGCGTTTTCCTTTTCTTCATTATCATCCATCATTTTATCCCCAAGTAGCTCAGCAGATGCGACTAGCCAGGTTTCTTGAATTACACTCACTGTAGTAAGGTAAGGGTACCAAAAAAAAAAAAAGTTGATAAATCATTGATGTGCCCAAAACATCATACAGAGCTTCAATAAAGCATTGACTCTCCTTCCCATCAGCCCAAAATGACCTGACTGGACGCAATCTAATTGATAACTCTCACAAAATGGCTGACCATGCGGAGTTTAAACCTTTTGCTTTCCTTTGCGATGTCTGTCTAGTTCTGCTTCAGTATCTTCCAACTGCAGCTTTAGGGTGGATATCCTTCGTTCTACATCTTCCACAGTACCTCTGCTGGTGGAAGGTTGATATGGTGATATGAAGTTTCTTGAAAAAGCTTTTAGAGATTCAACTCCAGTGACCTATTAAGTCAGATCTAGCTAATCAAATGGATGATTAACTTATAAAATATATTAAAAAAGTTATCACAGAGGCAAGAAGCCAAACGAAAGACAAAAAATTCACTCCTCAATCTCCAGAATACAAAAACTAAAACAAAAACAAATTGGATTTCATGGAAAATAAATTACTTTTGGGAAAAATTCGCATATTTGCTCATCCTAAAATATATAAAAGGTAATAAAAAAATATAGGAACACATAAGCTAACTTGTTTTAAAGCCAGTTTAACTTGCTTGCTTTAAAAACATGAAAAAAAAGAAAAGGAGTTGCCAAGCAAGCTCTGCAAATTATGAAAAAAAGAAGTTCATTGGCAAGTCCTAAAGGTTATGGCATAAGTAGTTTACCTCTTGTGGCAACAATGGAAGTTTTGTAATGTTGAAGTCATCATACAACATATAGAACTGATCTAGGTACTTCTTTTGCATCCGCATTCTTGCTTTGAGTAATTTGGATTCGACATCTAGAATAAAAACACCAACCAACAATGGTTAACTAGTATTTATCTAAGAAAGAATATGAAAAGCATAATGATGTGGTAAGGGACGTTGATAACACCTTCTTCATCATAAAGCACTTGATTAATGATAATATTATGTGTATCAATCTCAACTTTGGCAAGCTCCTGAACCAGTCTCTCAGTTTCATAAAGGGAGAGGAACTCGGGAATGCAAACACAAACAAAGGTTGTCAAGTCCTGGAAGCAGGAAACACAAGTGCATGAAGTCGGATGAAAAAAAAATACAAAAGTGATAAAGAAACTGGAATGTTCAACAGGAAAACAAAAATACCATCTACATAGTGAAAATTTTCAGTGAGAATACAGCCCATCAAGAGTATTTGCAAGTCATAGCTTCCAGACTTGCAAATCTACAGTATCTTATGTCATCAGCATTAAAAGCAAGAGAAAACCAAACACCAGAAACATGGGTGGAACTAGAAAATTTTAAATGGGGTACGATCATAAAAACTACAAGGTTGGAGAGCAACTATTTTATTTTTGGAGGGGCTGAATGCATAACTATTATGAAAATTTTGAAAATTTAAGGATCAAAATTAAAATATTTTAAACTTTTGGGGTGCCATGCCCCCCCAAAGCATGCTGTAGTTCCGTCCCTGACCAGAATTATTCAATTAGATGGCCATGTTAAAGATAGTTATACCCTCTAACTATATGCAAGGCAACCATGATGTGATACAGCAGACACTTAGTCTTCCATCCAATTTAACAGCACTACACTGCCATATGCCAATAATTCCAGACAACAAGGAGAGAGAATGACAATAATGACAAGAACATCCTAAACCCAATAATTTTTTATTACCATTACTTCAGACACCTTCATCAAATATCTACCAGAGCCCTAAAGCAATAATGAGTTAGTGGAGTCTTTCAATCCTCTAAATAAAATCAGGTATAAATAATACAATCAAACAAAAAAACTCGGCAACTGAAACATAGCATAATTAACAATTAAATGTACACAAACACAATCACACAGATGGAAGATCTTACGGGGTCTTTGAATTGCTTATTGACTTTCTCAATCACATCTTTCATGCTTTCAAGCCTTCCCAAGATTGCATCCTCGCCAAATTCGTCATCAAGGCCAAATAGACGAGTCATCTGCCATAAACAATTCCAAAACTTAGCAATTGTACATCATTGTATTTGTAATAATTAAAAGTGACAAGAGAATTAATGACACAAAGGTGTGAAACTTAATATCACTCAACTGCATGGGAAAGGGAAATCCTGTAATCAGAGGCTAAAATTTATTCTCAGACATCAATGGTCAAAATGGAAAGAGCATCACACTACACTTCTTCCAAATGACAAGTAGCTATAGTGACAGAAGACCGCTGACAGAATCACAAATTCTAAAGCAAGAGGAACTGTAAATCCTATTATATCTTTTCTTCTTCTATCCTATTATATCTTTTCTTCTTCTTCTTCTTCTTCTTCTTCCTTTCTCAGATAACTAAACCTAGTATTTCTGGATTCAGCTCTTTAATCAAAAGCTTCAACATTCAAATACCAGGAAGAGAATAAGGGAGAAGAGGAAAGAGTATAACCTACCACTGCCATCTGAGGCCATTCCTATAGCTGGCCCACCAATCATGGATGGTTCAGTATATTTTTGGTCGCACCATTCATGCCTAATGTATGAACAGTAACCAGGGGAATGAAAGGACAGCAACGAACGAGAAATGAACATGCAGTCATGCACAGGCCAAAGGCTCAAATATTGAACTGGCACATTGGAGATTGAATGTTCATTCCACCTCCCAACTCAAACATTACATAAAAGCTGAAGGGCACAGAAGCAATTATACTTTCATGCTATGGTGGCAGACAGGAAAGGAGCACTGAAAATAATCAATGCCCTGTGGATACAAAACTGTAAAATAAGTAACAACTATGAAACCCAAACAACAAAAGATCATCATAAATTGCATAGATCAAAATTTTCCAAAATAGAAAACGACACGTTACAGGGCACCATATTTTTATCTCCTAGCCATTAAGCTAAGGGAAACAGATGTTGGAAGGAAAGGAAACACAACACTTCAATTCTTAGAACATGCTAAAATAGGAATGTAAGAAAGCAGTTAAACCAGGCATCTGAACAGTTCGAAATAACTTATTACATATGCATCACTTGGCAAGAAAAGAGACAAATAAACTTTAGTAAATAGCTGTTTCCACTTTCATATAGTCAAAGACAAACAAAAATTGTGACCCCCCACTTGAATTAAAAAGCTAATACTTGATAACAACGAAAGAAATACCTGACTAATTAGGCCGCCAAATTTACTTTTCAAAGACATCACCTTTTGAAGCCCCTTCTCCAAAGTTGAAGGAAGTTGTAATAGCCGGAGTGTATGACCAGTTGGAGCTGTATCAAATACAATACAGGAATAACCCATTGTTTGTACCAGCCTGCGAAACAAATAAGTTGAGCAGCAAGCATTAGATTCTTGATAATTGAAAACATTAAGTTGATACTACTTTGTCAAGCAAAGGCTGCAGAGAGAGTAATCACCCTGTGTCACCCAGCAAACCCTTTGGCAAGGACAGGAATAATATATCAGTGTAGGTAAGGCAGAAAAATGCTCCGCATACAACAATGCAATGTGTTCACTTACATTTTAAACAAAACTATAAGAAACTGAATTTTGTAAAAGATCATCTCAAGAACTTGCTCAAAACTTTCTGATCAAATATTCAAATGATAGAAACAAATAAATAACACCAACAAACTGAAAATGTGCAGCAGAACTCGAATAACATGCAGGAAGCCTAGTTTTTTAGAATGAGTACTCAACTCAACTATAGCTTGCAGACAAATAAATTCACTTAAAGTTAACTCCTGAACAGTGCCTGTAATTGAAACAAAAGAACATTCCTGAAACTAATAACACCATAAATCTCAAGTTTTTTCAGTTTTGCAAACTCTGAAGAAACCCCAGAACAATCCTCAATAAATAAAAAGAAAATAAGCATAAAATTCCCACCCCGAAAGTCAATCAAACATTAAGCCACAAGATCATAATGATTACTGATCCAGTAATGCACCTCAACATTGCAAAATAGTCAAGACGATGGAAAAATAGTTCTTACTTCAACATCTCGGCGAAACTCATGGCCTCATCAATCCCAGGAATTGCATTCGAAAGCTCGGAAAACAAAGAATCCATTCCTTCGTTTCCTCCAATATCGTCGTTTTCAACATTAGGATCCACCTCCTGCAAAAAGCAGCATTGCCCAAACAATGCCACGATTAGATACTGAAACACAACATGAACAGCCAATATAACAACTTCCCAATTCAATTAACAAAATAAAAAATAAAAACTCAAAATCCAACCTCTTCAAAGACAGCTTCTTTAAAAATAAAAGAATCAGAGAACAAAACTTTACCAAATTCTACACGGATATTTCACGCAACAAAAGCTCAATTTCTGAGCTCTTCAGAAAGCAAACATCAAAAATTAAAAAAAAAAAAACTAAATTCATCAACTACTCATCTTCAAATCCAAAAAGAAAAGAAAAATCCTTTCAAACCCCCAATAACGAAACCAAAAAAGATCCAAACTTTACCATAGCATACAGATTGCTGAACCCATTAACCAAAGTAGGAGTCTTTGTAAATCGTTGTTGAAACACATCACTAAGATTATGAGCTGGATCAGTAGATATGATTAAAACAGAAGATCTGACTTGAGCCAAGAGAATTGAAAGGATCGAACTGCATGTCGTTTTGCCTACACCACCTTTGCCTCCAACAAAAACCCACTTGAGTGTGTCTTGTTCTAGTATATTCCTTACAGTTCCTTCTGGTATGTCTGCTGTTGACATGTTTTTACCGTGTTTTCGTTCTTTTTGGGTGGATGTCTGTCCTTGTTTTGTTTTTGCTTCAGTTTTGGGTTTTCTTTTTTCTCTTTCTAAACAGACAACAAATCGAAGTAGTAGTACCGTACCGTTTAAGGATCTTTTGTTAAATTTTACGCTTATATATATATATATATATAGTACAGTGCATCATGGGCCTAGCCATGGTGTTTTCTCGGGCTATTACAAATGAGTTTTCCGATTACGATACGATTCCAAAGCACAAGTACTTGGTAACAGTTAAGTATGAACAATGAATTACTTTTTTTCTGCATCACCAAGTCTTTTTTCTTTTTTTTAATCTAGTCAAAATCAGGTTATTTATGTTGAAATTAAAAGATTTATGAAAATTTTATTTTTTATAGTCTTATCCTGGTTGTTAATGAAGGGACACACAAGCTACATTATAACTGGAAATGGATATTTAAAATTAAATTTGATAGTAGTTAAAGAAAGTATTTAAATATTAAAAATAATAAATCTTAAAATTCAAGATGTTTAAAGAATAAGATATTAGATAATAGACTGATTTTTTAGTTTAAGGAATTTGATTTTTTTAGTCAAGTATCTAATAATTTGATATAAATTTGATAACTGACCCTAATAAATTAAATAATTAATAATAATAAATAATACCTCTTATGAGGTGAGCTCATGTCAGTAAAATAAATTTACTTACAATATAATACCATAGTTTGTTGCTAAACAATTCAATCACTTACATCACATCATGACATGTAACATATAGCATAAATATAATACAACATTCAAAGTATAGCACAACATGGCAATGACCAAATAAATCCTAAGCAATGTTATTAAGCCTATCCAACGTCTAAACTGAATGATTTATTTGAATCTGGTCCAGGTTAGATTTTATGTTGAATTGAGTAAAAATTAATTTAGTTAAACTCGATTAATTTAATGGATCAATTCAAAACCCGATGAACTTAATCAAAATTTAAATGAGAGCTGAAATATTTTTTTCAAAATAATATATTTTGAACTTTTTTTTTAATCTCGAAATAATACCATTTTGAATTAACTCACTTAACTTATGACTTGGACCTTGAACTGGGTTATAGTTTGAGTTTTATAACTATTACTCAAAGCCTTTAAAAGATATGCGTGTGTGTGTTCATTTTTTAATTTTATCTTTTAAAATTTAGCTCATTAAAGATTGAATTTTATGATTTATTGTGATTTTTTTTATATGATTTTCTTAGTCTCATAACTTGTATCGAGAGTTTAACATATTAAACCGAAGTAATTTTCTTGAAGTAATTTAAATTCTTGATCCTAGCTCATTTAAGAAGGTCATTACTAAGTAATTTTGATTTTGTTTTTGAATAAAATTATAGCATTTTTTTTTAACATCAACAAGCTCTTTTTTTGTGTGATCTATATGATTTTTTTTAAAAAAATATTTGATTAGTTTCTTATGCATGTTTATTTTTATTATTTTGTAATTAAATAAAAAATAAATTTCAAATAATAAAGTTATTAGACAACAAGTTCATAACTCAAGTCATATATTTTATGAATTAACTTGATGTGACCTGGGTCAATACAAAATATCATCATTTCAATATTAAAATTAAAAAACTAAAAAAACATTGCCTCCATTTTGCTAGGATCGAACAAGGTTTTGAATAGGTCGTCTAAGTCATGTTTGGACTTATCTGATCGATCAATTCATATAAGATCAATTCAAAGAAAGTTTTAATTTGAAACTTGTATTAGGCAAGAACTTGCGAAATAGGTTCTCCAAGTTGACCAAGCGGCCATGACTAGGTTTGATAACACTATTAAAAAAATTCCCTGTAACAACACACAAGTAATATTTTATT
>Ga0307517_10005420_pt1 | contig 19237 bp, 21 predicted proteins | sample 23_EM_MG_FD_194515 | JGI IMG/M metagenome (GOLD analysis project Ga0307517, IMG submission 194515) | Populus trichocarpa ectomycorrhiza microbial communities from riparian zone in the Pacific Northwest, United States - 23_EM | ecosystem: Host-associated > Plants > Roots > Unclassified | place... | reverse complement strand
CATAAATAATATATGTATGAGGGGATTACAACTTTTCTGCGCACTGTACAACTTTTCCGCGCACTGTACAAATATTTCCGCGCATAATATATATTTCCGGGAATATTTCCTAGAACGGACAGCCATACTTGATCGACGATTAATATTGTTAGGTAAAAACAGGACTAGTGTTTCATCCCTTCTTATCGTATTAGTTCCGTCTTAGAGTGCAATCATTGCTTCTAGGTTTAGTGCTGCACTGGTGTTCCTCCCCAAGGCAATGTTAGCGAACGTGACTAGGATACCGTTGAAAAGTCCAGATGAGTTTCTAACAACGTTAAAAACATTCACCCTACTCAACTAAATTTCAGCAATACTGCCGTGGTCCTCCTCCTCGATGTGCTTCTAAGAATGACTGCTGACGACGAAGTCCATGGCTACCATTGGAGTTGGCCAATCAAGCCCAATTGGAATGGAAGAGGCTCGACAAACTTGCCCACAAATGAGACATGGAAAAAGCGCACTGATTCACACAATAGACTAACTTAGCTAGGACTGGGGGCATGCCATCCTCAATAATGATTATTCCGTACAGAAACAGGAAAACATATACTCTTATCCACCTGGCCATTAACAATTCGAAAAATAATTAAAAAATAGCTGGTTTTTTTCTTTGGAGTTGACGATCTGAAATAACATTAAATTAAGGATGTCGAGAAGCGACTTACGGCTCGAGCTTACCCAATCACGCAGCAAACCAAGTACCAGCGGCAATCCAGACAAATCCTCTCGAATGGCAAACTCGTCAGATATTGAGACGGTGCCACCCACACCACCTGGATCACTGTTGAAGACAAAAAATACCCAGATTTCACCGTTTGTAACGCACCCCCTGTAGGTTTTCAGGCTTCAGGAAGGCATCAATGATGAACATCTCCAGGAGAATATAGATATCACCTACTTGTGTCGTTGGCAGTATACTACACCTGCCATAGCAGCCTGGGGTACAGCGTCAGAAAACCCATCTTTCTTGGCTTCGTAGATGTTGGACGATATATTTTCGACCATGTCCGGGTTGGAAAACGCGAGCTGAGGCGAAGCAAGAAGAAACTCTGCAAGGAGACGTTAGTTAAATATAAACGCCAAACCAAAGTTGTATGCGATACTTACTAATAGTGCTAGGCGGCCCATTGACAATCAAATAGTCGATAACTCCTCCATACGAGGTGGTTGTTTGCTCTAACTTCGTTGCATTAATCCGAAACTCGGGAACGATACCAACGGCTGTTTTAGAATCACTCATATTAGATGTGACATGTAAGAGGACCATGTTAACCAATATGCGACACCCTGCCTCCGTCTGAGGGAAAAAGGTGAGAAAAAAAAGTGATAGGGTGTCTGCGTACGCACCGAGAAGGATACAAAGGTCCGAATCAAAGAAATGAGTGCCTTCGTGGTACAAATCGTCAACGAATTTTCTCCTGGCCCCTTTTCCAAACCGAGGGACACGAGTTCGTCCTTTTTGTCCGATATGAGAGATAGAGGAAGCGCCTTGATTCTTGCATTTGCAAACGTGACGGAGGTAGCGCTCGAGAAAGGAATGTGCTGTAATCAGGAGCCCATTAGATATCATTTACAGTTTGTCGAGCTACCAGTAGGACTTACCCGAGTTTCTCCAAGCTTTGTGGAGATACGTGCCAATGACTCAATAGTCGCTTTATCATCTTCTTCGTCGAGTTCCTCTTTGAATCTCTGGATTAGCTGGTAGAACGTAGTAGTTTCCTCTTCACTAAGGTCTGAGAGTTTTCGTTTCTTCGGTGGCATGTCTGGTGGTATCTGAGTAGGGGTTAAAAGCAAGACTGCTTCAACCAACGCACAGGAGTTGACATCGCCTTTAGATCCAAACATTGCTGTTGCCAAACACACCTATATTAGGCCTGATACGAAGCGTAAGTTTCGATGAGTGGCTCGTCTATCTCTTCCACAGTGCAGAGGATGCGGATGTTGAGCTCAACATCAGTGAGAATTTTAAAGAAAGGAAGGATAGATGAAAGAATTGATGATGGTGATAAGTATGAAGACAAACTTAGCGCAAACTTAGCGGTCAAAGTAAGCGCTCCCGTGGGCGGCGAACTTCGCCGTTTCACGGTAGTATTTGCTGCGGCCCATAGCTGAGTCCATCTTCAAGATATTTAACTAGAGGTGGAAGTGTGGCTCGGCGAGATAGCTAGTGAACGTAACCGATTCTGGCCATCCTGGCGCTGCAGTGGAATATTGGGAGGCTGTGCGAGCGTGCGCAATGCGCCGCTATCTCCGTAATCTCAGTACATTCTTCTTTTTTTATGTTTCTTGCATTCTTCCGGGGAGTAGGCCCTATTTTATCCTTCTCTCCTTTCAATCTGTAGTATGTAGTATGTAGCCGAGACCTAGTACTGTAGTTAAGTTCATCCGTTTGTCCTCTGGACAGCCGGAAATCTTATCTTTATCTTATCTCGATCTCGTGAGCGACTAAGCTTCCTGATCTGATTTCAACAGGCGCCCAATTCCACGACCTCCTATCATTATTAAATATTAGATCCTCACTCGGCAGTCAACCGAGGAACCAATATATTTAGAATTGTTGAGAAATGCCAACCCAGATTACCAGACACCTAGTCCATCCGCCTCCAGACGGGAAGAAATCGAAATACTGGTGCATTCTTCCTCTCTCGTTTTTCAGATTTGTAGGCTGATATCTTGAACACCTTAGCGCCCCACGTCGGCAGTTGATTCAACAACATCACGAGGAATTCCTTCCTCAACAACTTCAAGTACGACAGTTCCCGGGATTGATGTCGTTACTCCGGTGAGTTTAAATCTTTTCACCCTACCTCTATTCAGGTACGTTCCTAGGTTCGCGACCATCCTGTACATGAGAATGTGGTGCATAACGCAGGATTCCATTATACATTCGGCTGCTAGTCTGGTGCGTTCCCGCCTGCCTAGGTACCTACTTCGCGGAAACGACAGCGCCGACGGGTTCTACAAGGATGAATCACGCGATGAGATGAGTGTGTACTTTTCTTTGTGCGCAGTTTCGAAGCAGTGGGATGGCTAATTTGTAATGCGCAGGTTGCAGCTCAAGCATTACAAAGAATTCACGCACGCACAAGCACGGCTACTCATTGATGAATCTCACGCCTCCAACTGGACACGATGGGCAGGGCTCGTTACATTCGGCCCCAACACGAGCATCGTCAGCGGGTCTTGGGGTTCATGTGTTAGGAGGGATGTTCATCCTGCCGGGAGCATGGCGAACATGAATGGAAGTGATGGAGTGAATCACAATCGACGTGAGCTCCATTCCTGAGTTCATAATGATGTACCTTCATCCCCGGGAGTTCAATATCTCTCAGCAGCCTGACCACATATTCGTGCAAATCCAAATGATATGCACTACAGTTACCTTTTCTCATTTTGGTAGAACTAATCAAACATAGCTTCTGTCCATAGACCTCGAATGCGCGATCAATCCAACAACCATACCTCATCCAGCTGGTTTCATACCAGAGCCAACGTCGGCACGAGCCTCATACGCTTAAATTTCATGTTCAGAGGCGTTTCTAATGTACAAATAACGGGCAAAGCGACTTTCAATACCATCATCGACGGGGTTGTGGTTGAGAGTCGCACGTCGTGACGTATGTACAGGCGCGGACCTATCGACAACCTCGAGTTAGGATCGAAATCTCTGCCTGGTTAATTATCGACACCACACCAGGACCAGAGTCGGCGCTCAAGATATGATCCAATGTGGCAACTTAGTCTTGCTCAGAGAAGACACAGACGACGCGGGCAGCCACTTTGTAGTGAATAATTGTTTTTTTTGTCTCCGTCTACGATGACGATGCAAAGTTTCTATAACGAAAGACTTAAAAAAGAACGAGAGAAGACAAACAAGGGGACGTACGAAAATATCGTCCCGTTTGAGCTCTGTACGTCCTTGATGAAAATCTGCATATCAAAATGTCAGTCTCAGCACCATCCTATCATATTAGTCGGTTAATTGACCCCCGATTATTGCCCGATTAACCGACCAATAACAATAGGTATGTATTTCATGATAGGTTGCCTGCTAGTATCTGACCCGCATTGTAGGTCGTCGTCGAAGGTATTGATCTCTCGGAAGATCCTTTGGAATTTGGAAGTTTAGAGACGACGTAGTCACATAGGATGAGTTGTAATAGGTGGAGGTGATAATACAGGTGGAATGGGTTATCGACCGAGTGGGTAGGCATCAAAGGCGCTCGTAGGACGTAGAGATTCCGCCAGATAAGAAAATCTTTAAACAATGGGTTAGAATATAGTCGATGTTCAGCGCGTACGTACGCCTGCCGGTCCTGGATGCTGTTTGGAGTTCCTCGGCTTCTCGAGCACTTACTCTCTCTTTTCTGTTCCACTAGATTAATTTGATACCATACGATACCCACATGTATTTATACCTATTTTCCGAAAATTTACTTATATCTTGATGGATTTACTTTCCTCTCAATGCGCTTGGGAATCGGGTTGAACTTAACCCAGAGCAGCGACGCAAAAATTCGGGGAACTGCGCAACCTATATTGATAATGCTTCGGAACAGATGGGCCGCTTGACTTCGTCCATAAAGAGGTGATAAAACGGAGAGGGAGGCGGGTTCGGTTCTTGGGTAACTACGCCCATACTCCTCGGCGCTGTCTAGGAGTTAAACTGAACTCACCTAGAGTTTTCCAATAGGATTGGCTTCTTATATGCTCTCTGTATGGTAATGCGGCCGCAGATGCGAGAAACGAGATAATGCGCGGGGAATAATGAGGGCTTAAGTCCACGCCGGGTGAAGGTTGGGAGGTTTCCGACGTCAAAAGAGGCGACGGATTGGTTGGGAAATATATTTATGCTCTGCTCAGCCGCCTTCAGCTTGAGACTCTGGCTCGAAGACGGAGAATCCCCCAGATTATTGCAACCCTAATGCATATTAATTATCGACTCGGACTGAGGGCCTCTGTTGAGAATTAATTTTATTAGGGGACAATGACGTTTCAACTACCGTAACCCAACTGCAAGGCGTCGAGGATGACGCTCTGTAGCAGAGAATAGTACCCAGAGACAGACGTCGAGGGCGACGCATAACAGCAAATGGGTTGAAGAAATGTCATGTCATTTCAACTACCGTAACCCATCTGCAAGGCGTCGAGGGCGACGCTCTGTAGCAGAGGATGGTACCCAGAGGCAGACGTCGAGGGCGACGCACAATAGCCAAAGGGTTGATGAAATGCCATGCCAACCAGGGTCCTGTGGCTTCAACGGTTCCAACGCAACCCTCAAGTGGATGTATGAGGGGGATCCCGACTCCACGATAATTATGTACTCACAATGAAATAGAACCCATCCTGTTTCAGGAAGTACTGGGTGGCAAAACGAAAACTTTCGCCAGCTTTAGAAAGGGTCTACTCATGAAAAAAATGAGTTCCGGTGTTGTAGAATAGAAATTACAAGAGGTATCGTCATTTTGACACCCTCCGCGATGCACCTGACGGGTCTCCCTCATCAAGGGTCTCCCCTACCATGCTCGTACCCTTCCGCGTCCACCCCGGTCCCTCAAAACGTAGCCGCATCCCTCAATGAGGGGGGCGGACTTGAAAGCTGGCCTGGTTCGCATAAATGTGCAAAAGAATACCTATATTGGTGAAAAAAACACGTCAGAAATAGTCAAAAATCAATAATATGACACTTACCAACCTGTTTTTGAGGTTCCACGGTGCGGGATGGCCAAACGAGAGGTGGGTTGAGGTGGTGGTGGTGGTTTCAATTAGAGATCAATACGTGGCAGCGTCATTGATCTCAATTCCGGTACTATCCGAGCCAAAGCCAAGCCAAAGTCGGATTTTTGGGATACTCGTTTTTCGACGATACGCGAAGCATTATACCTTGGCGGAAAGGGTGTGAAAACGCATTTCCGAATCTGAAATCAGCTAAGGAATTGATGTATTCTTCATAATTCTATGACGGATGTTGTATTTTCCTACCCAAGCCAAAGTCCGATTTTTAGGATACTCAGTTTTCAACAATACACGGAGTATTATACATTTCCGGAAAGCGTTTAGGGACGCATTTCCGAATCTGAAATTAGCTAGGGAATTGATCCATTTCTCATAGTTCTATGACACTTTTTCTATTTTCATACCCATTAGGCGCCCATTTTTTAAGTTCTCAATTTCTGAACTTAACCGTGACCTAGTATATGTGGTGGGAGAAAGCCCTGAGTGAGCCGAGAAACCTGGCTGCCTGGAAAAGTCACGGGAAGTGGCGGGAAGTGGCGGGAACCTGTGCAAGGTTTGTACTTGGCGCGAAGGTGGCAATTGCGCAAAGTAACCTTCAAGATGTTGTATGCTCAACAATAATATGAACTGAACACGGTGCACTGTTTGATTCTCTCAAACCCGAACTCCTTTCATTACCTGTCCTTGATACAAATAGTTTATTTATCCTTTCCTCCAACTAGAATTAATGCATGTTGGCAGCCCTTTTCATCGGGAATAACTCTGATGTTCAACTTCAATTGTGGCGGAGTTTGTACCACGTTCCTAATTTGGTAGTGCCGCCATCAAAGGTGCCGCTGCTCGATGAGCGCGTATCTCAAGAACGCGACCGCCAAATCCTTAGCTTCTTTGCATGAGTGGTCTTCAATATTATATAAATATAAGTGCCTAATAGGATTTGGAAAAAAATGGTAAAAGGAGATAAGATTATACTTATAAAACGAATAGATAATGGAGGCCCCTGGACTTACATACTCGCACCATGCAGGTGGGGCAATCCACAGAATGTCTGTTTCGTTCGCAATCTGGCCTGTAATGAAACACATGCCACCATCCCTCCTCTGAACCTCCTGTATAAATTGCGGTGAAATTTCATTCTAAAATAGGTGGTGTAAGTTAGTTATAAAACGTAGACTAGATTCGAAGCTAATCTCGTTCTCTTGTTCGATAAGGTTAAGAAAATGCTTCGGACTTCCAATTGGAAAACCTTTCACTGTCCCATCAAGGCGAACTATCAACGACATATGAGTCAATCTGCGTGCGACATAGAGAACGTATTGAGGCGCACAAAAAAAAGATCCATAATCGCCGGGCATCACATAATCAGAAGACGACCGAGAGAGAGGATCTCCAATGCGAGGTCCCTTATAGGTTAAGATATGGAGCCTCTCAACTTCAATTTTCCAGATCCTGTAGGGGTCATCACCGGTTGAATGATTGATGAGATCCAGCCATCTGTAAAAGGCTTTGATTGTTGGCTTGGTCCTCTCATAATTTAGCCCTAATGAAAAGGGTAAGTACGGGTAAGTATGCTAAACATCGTGCTAGTTTTCAAAATATTGGACATACCACCACATAAGTGGAAAGCCCAATGAGGTTGTGAAAAAAATACGAAGATATCTCGCTTTTGAGTTATCGATCTATCAGAGAGTATGTGGCTGACAGTAATTGTAAGTACTCGTAACTGGAAGGAGACTTGAGAGAAAAGAACCATACACTGGGTGTGTCTGAACAGCTGAAGTTGAGTTCGACATGACACAAAAGGAGATGGATGTTGGTAGCGAACATGAATCGTTGCTTTTATCTGCACCTTTCAAGTTGTGTATGTTTGTTCGTCACAGCCGCCACATTTCTCTTGCCATCATGCGTGGAGCTTTCCCATATTGTCGTCTAACATCTACTCCCTGCTTTTGGTTCACCTCCACATTAGTTCCAGAATCCAGAAATAGAACAATGATAGGTTCCTTACGTACAAATAATGTCTTCTGATTGCACGTGTGCCCCTTTAACAAGCCTGTTCTGAGAAACCCTTTACCCGAATTCTACCTTGAACGACCCACCCAAACTAACCCCGGATATTTTTGAAATTACCTTAGTACCCATTCCCGTCATATACAGAAAAGATGCTGTAATGATAAATGGAGAACTAGGGACTCCTAACCGCTATCCGTGTTTATAAAACCAGATCTCTATGAGTCGAATGTGATGTTGTCCGAGGACACCCTCCTTGGAAGAGTAGAAACCGGTCTTGAGATATGAAAAAATAGCCAGGGTGAACCCCTCAGGACTCAGAAGGGCGCCTCTCAGTATTCCACCCCCACCTATTGCCGCTTTTATACCTCGTTCTTTGGTCACGCGAGCATGACGGTCTACCCACACCCATCGCTGTATTTATCCTTTCCGCTGTTCCGCAGCCACATAAGGGTGGCCACGTGCTTTGTAGAACTATTCCCAGTCCACAAGACTATGCCTATATTTTATGCATTACACCCGTACCGCATGTATTTGTTGTTAGGTTGTGTCTATGCTTCACCCGATTACTGAATTTCAAGTGGAGAGGGTGCCAATACGTAGTTCACTGATAAGATATTCAACATAATTTATTGCTTCTTGAATAAGCGCATACGCCTTGATTCCGATTTTTGAATTACACAGAATCCATTTTTGGCTTTAGAATTCCCTTTGAACTTTGGAACAGACGCCTATGAAGTTGCTCAACGAAGATAAACCAACTTATTTTTTTTGTAACCCAGTGGAGTCGGTACACGGTAAAGGTTAAAATGGTAGACGCAGGGATCTTGATGAAGATATATAATGGTTGATCTGGCTCGAAGGATGGGGAGAGAATCAGGATAGAAGACCAGAAGAAATAAACTTTCGAGAACAAAGTGCGATCCAGTAACTCGATAGCATCACGCCATAAGATATTGATCTCGTGCACAAGAAGCGCCCAAACCAGAAAAACCCGGGGATCGAATCTGCCAAGGGCCTCGCCATAAGTGAAGCAGAGTTGTGTCGTGTGCTAGTGGCCATGGAATGCATGTACCAGCATATGGAACAAACAACATATAAACTGCGTGGCGTTATCCGATCCCGACCAATGAACAATTTCGTCTTCTCCAGAAAAAGAAACGACAGTCCTTGGCCCGGTGATCATAACTTGGGACAGTGAGGAGGATCGCGGATAACAGTGGCCATTAATTCCTCTACCGGTCTTTAAGCGATTCCCGTTTGATCCACTGACGAGCAAGTAGAAGTTGGCCTGGGTTATACCTATGGGATATATCAGTACGCCGAAACAGAGAATATATAGAAAGTACGAAGCAGTAAGAATAGTAGGCGGTAAATTATCCTGCAGTTCCTCTGGATGTTGCCCGTCTAGTAAACCTAAAATCAATAAAACCCATAGCAGAAGTGAACGTGATAGATGGATAGAAATGATTGATCTCATACTGAATCACTCTCGAATAAAAATAGATTCCAGTTATATAAGGTGGAGTGAGATGCATAGAAACGATATCTGGGTGAACTTGGGCCCCATGAAATTTCGAAAGTATATGCGACCAGCGTATAGGACGAACTATCCATCATTTGGAACCATTCCACCACCCAGAAATTCACCGCAAACATCGAGCGGATGAATGAGGGGATGGGTTACAGTATTACAGAGTAATGAATAGTCCCTCCGGTAGCGAGGTGCATGGAAATTGCGGGGTAGGACTTGCACATTGGGGAGGTAAGCAGGATGGAAGAGGCGCACAGTTTATTGCATAAGTTCTTTTCCTCAATTCAATAGACACCTAGTGAACGTCCGAACGATGTGGAAGGCACTTGATACCAGGTCACGAATGAGCCAAAAATAAATAAATAGAGAAATCAAAGCATGGCTCCGGATCGAACTAGCCAAGGATAGTTGCTGCCAGGAGGAGCTGTTTCGCATTCACATAGATATGGGATTCATATACCAGAAAATAGAACGAGAAACTTCGTCCTCTCATAGGATGCAGAGCAATGCACGACCGTTCTTTTATTTCATCTCACTGCTTATCATCTGTCCGATGTCATGGCCACTTCCAACGCTTTATGGTTCCTGTTGCTGCACTTTGGTGCAATTTAACTTGAGGCTCAATTCCGTTCTATAATTTAGCTCTATGTCATTCGTAATCTTGCGCACACTTCCTAGGTAATATCCTTGATAACGGCTACATGTGAGAGCCTACACAATCAGCATTCTCAAGGACATTTGTTCAACAGCGGGCGCGAAGTGGTTTATCTGGTGTATCACACCTATCGTACCGCATGTATAATCGTTGTTAGATTGTCTCGCAATCTGTGCTTCCCCTTAACCGTTGAGTTCCGAGTAGTAAGCATGTTATTTTCATCAGAACAGACTCTCATTTGTACGCGGATATATCGGATCTTGCATGAAAATTATAGTGTGGCATAAATTTTGTACACCCTGGCAATTCGCAAATGAAAGAAGTTTGACAATGGTAGATGCACGCATCATGATTGATGAACGTTCGATGAACGCAGAGGATAACGATCATTGATCTCCCATGCATTTAGACCAAACTATGGTGAGTCTATATTGCCATCGCCGCCAAAAAATAGAAGTTCAATATTTGAAGGAAGGAAAATACGGAATCGAGATCTAGAGGCGGGCATTCACGGAAAGAAGTATCCACAGAAAAAAAGAAATGGAGCACGGAGTACGGGTAAAATGGTAGCCTCTCAAAATAAGCTCGTGCACAAGAAGCGCTCAAACCAGAAAAACCAGGGATCGAATCTGCCGCAAGATCTATGTAGTTGCTTCGTGCGCTGGTGGCCATGGAATGCATACGCCAACGTACAGAATAAACAACTAATCTCGAGGCCGCTGGCGTGATCAATCCGTGGGGTCTGAAGGCTGTACGAGCTCGGGATTTGGAAACAGATGGATGAGGCGCAGTAGGGAGGGTTACGGGTGGGAGGACTTTAATCTTCCAAGTGGGGAGATGACGATTGGGGATGCGCATGCAGTTGGACGATATCAGTTGGACGATATGGACACCAGCTTCTTCGAATTCCACCATACAAAAATGAGAAAATGAAGTCAAGACGGTGAGGGTGGACTGCATGCTGCATCCACGACCGAAACCTCCACCACGAGGAGAGCAATACCAATAGGTAGGGAACTTAAAAGGAGTTGGAGAGGGCGAGATTACCCATAGGCGAGATGATGCACAGGGATGAAGAAAGGAGAATGAAAGAGATGTAGAAACGACGGAAACGTACCCTACAACACCATCATTCTGTTTTTCCAGGTTTCTCGATAATAAATTCCACCAACGACAATCTAGCCAAAATATGAACATCGAGACACCATGCAATCATGGAAGGACCTACCTTGACCTGTGCTACCGTCGCGAGACAAACGTGGGGGATAGGAGGGACAGAGGGACGACGCCCACGAAGACACATTTGAATGTCGTCGCTCCGACCAGCGTTACCCAGTGAACCTCCCGCCTGGAGTCTTACTCCACGCTAGCCTATTCAGTGTGACTCGATGCGCTTGCATGTCCATATCCTCCGACCCTTTCTTCCAGCGTCCCACCAAAACCCGCTCCCTTTCTTGTTTACATGAATCTTCGTCGCATCCCACCCACGCACCAAACACACACTCCGTATATTCGCCTGAATGGTCCACCGCCATCTTCGGCATTCCCGACATGGCACCACCGAAACTAAATGGCGACGACGGTAAACTCGAGGGTGATCCACCCGACTGCTGCAAAGTGGATCCTGCGGGCTGCTTTAGACGTGACATTTGAGGATGATCCGGTACCAAGGAAGGAGGGAAACGAAGGTGCAATGGGAGAGGGTGGAGCGTTTGTAAGAAGACAATGGGAGTGCGGATCCGACTTGGACGGGTGGATTCTGGGATAGCACGACGACGACAAGTTTTAAATCCAGTGAAAAGACACCTTGATTCGCAGTTGAAGACGTATTTGTGCCGCTTTTGTGCCGCTGAAGACATTATGCTTGATGGATAGTACCGGGGATGAAAAGAAATGGGGTATGATCGATAGTGCCGAGGATGAAGCTTGAAGATGCAATAGGTCATGTAGAGTCCTGCGAAGGGATATTCCGTGCTGGAGGGAGCTCTCGTTGGCAGAATGCATGATATGGAATGTGGTCAAGGGCAGAACATGTAAAATTGGCTGGGTCTGCGCATGTGAGAGAGGGGAGCAAAATGAGTTCTCCAACCAACATCGAACGGATAGATGAAATACGTACTGCCCATTCTCTGTATCCCACCTCGTGCAACGTATAACACCGAGCCAGCCATTCTCGTTCATGGGAACGAATTTCGCGACCGGAACTTCCGTCGTCTCCACGTCCTGCGCCGCGACCAACGAACGATTCAGTCATGCTTCCTCAAGTCTGTTCCATGTCTCCAGAGAAGGGGTCGGTAGCGGCTGGGCCGCAGAGTGCTGATGGATGGTAAATTTAGTCGGCGCAGGCAGGGAGGAAGATCGGGGATAGAAACCTGGGTATCGATACCCTAGGCTGTTCTTTGGTTGTGCAGAGCAATGCCCTTCGATCGATTGCAGGCTAAGCGGATAGAATTTGACCGCGGTTATACCTATGAAATTATGTCAGTATACCAGAACAAAAAGAGAAGGGGAGTATGCGATATGACCAATGTGTGAGACGAACCATCATATGCATAGGGCATTCCATCGAGCGACCAGCCAGCAAGTCGCCTCAAAACATGGTGGTAGATTCCAGTATTGGTTATGTACGCGCATTGCCTATGGGCGTTCTGGGATAGGACTTCATCAGGACAGTGGACGCGTACCAAAAGATCTTTCTTTGGCTGTGTGTGGCAACATCCCCTTCTCGCCGAAAACTTAAATGGTCAAGCATCACGTGAGTCCGGCCAAAACTCACCCGACCAACACCCCCTTCGTTCTCAATTTCAAAGCTTAACACGCTTAGCCGCTCCTCTCCTAGTCTAGTATCCGTCTGCGTTCTCGTCATTCAAATCCTTTTCAATTGGTCGGGTCTCATACAAATCGATATACGAAGCATACGTCACAAACAGCTCAATTACTTGTATGGGTATGTGGTGGATGGAAATACTGCTCGCTCATGGCGACAGGGTATGGCGGCGTGTACTGATATACATTATATGTTCCAGGAGTAACCGAATGGAATCCGCGGCTGGGCTAAGAGTACAGGAACTGGTACTGGTGGATGCGGAAGAGGTACTGCTGTCGCTGCTGGGAGCTGAGCTGGACATGGCTTGTGATTAGGCCCAGGTACGTTCGACGTTGGTAAGGCTTGCGATTTGGAACTGAGTTTCCCTTATTAGGAACGCTATCCTGGCACGAACATGAGGCGGATACGCAACAATATTCGTTGAAGGTGTGTCTAATGACGGTAGCGGTTGTGATTCAGTTCTGAAGTTATATGTATTATCCTGGTCTCGTTCCAGGTGTGCAAATTTGGCGCCACTTTTTGACTGGCCGGCAGAACGCCAGCCTCAGAGAAGGGACCCGAGATATCCAAGCATTCATCGAGGGCAGTATTCAGGTTGGCGAGCGAAAAACGAGGTTCTTCGACTTCCCTCAACCTTGCGGCAACTCTTTCAAGTTTTTGAATCGTATCGCTAGAACTTCCTGGACCAATTTTGAGTTGGATTTGTTGACACGCTGCGAAGGAGCGGAAGGAGACTATGAGAATGAGTTGGTCGATATGGCTGGTCGGTATTCGTTCTCGGCCGGTGAAGGACCGAGGGACGCAAGATCAGCGATGCCTTCGGTTGTGTCTTCTGTGGATGAGAGTTTACCAATACCGCCATGTTCTCGAGTCAACACCGCCATTACCTACTCACCCTTCGGTCTTGACGATGTCTTCTGTGCTGGTGATGACGGCTTCGGGATCTACGATGACCATGCCTACTACACCTACGAAAGGTGGTGCAACGCCGATGACTCGTATAGGGAGTGTCAGGAAGTGGGGCGTGCGGAGGCGGAGAGAAACAAGTTCAATGCCTTCAGAGGTTCTTGGTGGGTTGTTTCTTACTATTCAATTTTTTCTCCGGTCATTTTCTAATTTATCGTTCCTTCCATCAGCCGAATCGAAATCCCAAGAAGCCCCTGACCATACTCCTCGTCCAAGAACCTCTATGTCGTCTCTTACGCGTGAACTATCAACGTCAGCATTTTATCCCTCAACACCGAACGGTACTTCCTCCGCAGCGGACACCCAACACACCCATACGCATTGGTGTGTTTCGAGCTTCCAGTGGCACTGGCAGCCCAGGCGCTTCTTCCTCCGCATGTCCAGCATCAAGCGGGCGAGACAGCATCGGTCGCAGTAATCAGCGGAGAAGCACGAGTTGAAATCGGACACGAGATTGAGATGTTGTAGATATCTAGGTTGGGGCGCGAGCTTCGTTATCTTAGAGACAGCCAACGCCAGTGATAGGAAATGGAGATTGGAGCGCCAGTCTCAGCGAACGAGTTCTCAAAGTTGTTACTCAACCGCGACAAATCCAAGGAGACGCCTCTCAAGGAGGGGGTTCATGAACTCGGTTCGGCGAATCAGTTTGGTGGGGAACCATAAGCGGGCGCAGTCGGGTGGTGTTGTACCGTCTTCGCCCGGCCTTTTGGGTGGGGGTTCTTTAATCGCAGCGGCGGTGGTGGAAAAGGAGCTGACCCGCCCCCACTGCCGTATTCCCTCCCACCCCTCCCGAATCCGACAAGTCAGCTGTGTTGCGGCTTCCTGAAGAGTCGGGGTCGACTTTTAGCCTGCATCAACATCAGCAGCCGCTCAACCATCCGAATTTGCATCTTACATCGAGACGGATCATTTTTGCTTCTTCAGGTTGTAGCGAGGGGAGTTCCGTGTTTCCTTCGTCAACGATGCCTGGAGGCTCTAAATCCTTTTCTGGATCGCATTCGCGGAGCGCAGGTGTGGGGTTGGGTGAAGATGTGCAGCAAACACCGTCTGGGAAGGTTGGGCAGCGGTCCAAGTCGCGGATGAGGAGGTCGGAAGATGGGAAGCGGGAACAGCAGGGAGGCATGACTGGCTCAGGATCGACTGCACGTCGACCCTCCAAGACGGATCGACGGAGTGTAGATTTCGTGTTCTCTGGCCTCTGCTTCATCGGCGTTTGACATGCACACCCTATCGCTTGGAACACTATCGTCTGGAACACTCTCGCCTGCGTTTTCGCCGGTACCGTCTTCACCTTTATCGGTTTCTGCGTTAGCATCTCCAAGAATACCGCAGCATATGTTGCCCTCGACATTGTCGTTGTCGTCTTCGTTGTTTTCTACACCAACTGGGTCGCCTTTTCCGCCCGCGTTACCGAACAAGCTCGCGGTGGGTGTTACTAGGCATTTACCGGGGAAACAGAGCGTGTCGTTGGGAAGGGCAATGGCGGCTGGTGCGGATGGAAGCCCTGGGCTTGGTAGGGGAGAAGGCGTGGGTGGGAGTAGAAGTGGTGGAGGTTGGGGTACGAATGGGAGTGGGAGTGTGCCGAGGCAGAATTTGTGGGGTGATTTGAAGATCCCTACGAGGATTAGTCAGGCGCAGGTTGGGCTACAACGCGATTTGGGTATGGTTAGGGAGTTCGCAATGAACATTGAACGTAAGTTCTTTTTTTCTCTTTCCTTTGGTTTTATGGCGTGTTTATTGACGCGAATATTTATTTATTCAGAACTTAGGGAATTGCAACAGACGTATCAAGCGCTGGTATTGGCATTATCGAGTCGCATCTCCATCACTTTCTGCTTCCTCATCCGAACGGGATTATGGGTGGGGCGGGTGCTGCCGACTCAGGGGTGGGGAAGAAGAGGAGCAGGGAAAGAGCTATCGCGCTTGCGGGGAATGAAGCGAAGCCGTCGTCTTCGTCGATCCCGGCTGTGCTTTCTGCGTCTCCGAGCAGCATGCCTACTGCTGCTTCGAATGTCAACAACTCGTGACGCGCGCCAGCGACAGTCGGTTCTGCTTTGCTAGATGTTGAATAACGCAAATGCGACGGCGGATGTTGCCCAAAGGAGGGTTTTACCAGATAATCGATCCTTCTTGGTGTAGTAGTAAGGCATATAATCGGTATTTGACAAATAAACCATTTGCGGAATGAGGAGAGAGAAGGGACGACATGAGTCTCAAAAGGAGAGGTCGAGTTGGTGAAAAGGAAAAAGAAAGTTGAGCGTTCAACGTTCAACGTTCAGCGTTCAACTTCCAGACGCTAGCCATTTATGTATAAGCAATAAGTACTGTAGGGCCGACTCCGCGCCGTACCCGTGATGCAGCGTGATGCTCTCACGGTTGCGTGGTGTGGGAAAGTGATTTTCTTTTCTTTTTTTCTTTACGCCAGCGAGCATCCCCGGATCCCTATTTTGCCGAATTCCCTTCCTGCTGTAAGCCCTTCACAGGGCATGACCACTGCGGACATGAGATCTCGAGGCGAATGTCCCCAGGGGACTTAATGACTCTCGACATGCTCACTCAGTTGGGTGGGAGTGGCGCAAGGGAGGTCTGGGACAGCGGTCCATTGGTCCTCCTTCGTTCTGACTACGCATTTGACGTGTACCACATCAGTATCACCTTGACCCCATGAAGACACGCGCGATACAAGGTGAGAACGCATCTCTACTCTTTTTGTTACGCCCGCAACAATTTTGCGCCCTATCTCCTGCCCTCCTTCCGTATCCTTCCCATCGCATGCCCTTCGGAGAGGGGGGAATCTATGTCGGTTTATATATCTGTTTTTTTTCTCGATGCAGCACAGTTCCTGGCGTATCTGCGCTTCCAGCGTTTATATTTGTCATTTGCAATGTATGATCTCGTTTTTATCATTTGCCCTCCATATTTTGCATGCCCTTCGGGGGGGGAGGACCTATGTCTGTTGGGTCAAAAAATGTTAATTCGCCGCCAATGAAGCTATGTTTGTAAACAAATGAAATTGGATACCCAATTTGGTCGCACACAAATCGATGGGAGATAAATGGCATATTGTGGGCCATTACCATTTCGAGAATTAAACGCGGCAATGCTGCATGCGCCAATGGGAAGGGGAAACGAATATGAAACGGCTACATCCTCCTCCATCCATGCATGTGGCAGATGACGAGGAAATGCTCAGTGGTATGATCAATAAGTAATAAAATAAGGGCCAATGATAGAAACCACTTTAAGATTCCAGTTCCTATGTACATTGGTACATATCCATTCCGAAGGTCAATGTGCAGCGATGCATCCTAGGCCTCAGAAATGAAGAGCAAGAGAGTGAAATATCCGGCACAGGAAATATCTTGGGCCCGAGAGTGAGTTCACTTCCTCCCTAACCAGATCGTGTAGGAACGGCGCAGAACAACAAGGACAATGATCCATACATAATGCAAGAGATCCCCGCAAACAGCCACCTCGCACGACCTACTCGTACGCCTCAACAGAACATAGCATGGATTGACCAAACATTCAGCGATAATCAATTGCCCATCGCATGGCCCATAACTGCATTATATATACTCCCAATTTTATAAATCAGGTGCGAATAATCCAATTTTGGACGTATGGGCAAGTGTGTTGAGCTCGGGTCAGTTCAGTCAAGTTACGGCGAGACATCCTTGTAGAAGGCGACCATGAAAAAAGGGAAGACAATGACGACTACCATCGCGTCGCGAGAGAATAGGTGGGGCACTGAACCAGGAGTACCATGGCAGTAAATGAGAAGGCCGAGAAGACCGACTAAGCAATATCGCAGTAGCCTGCAGATGTAAAGTAGGAGGGAAGGGCTCCACAATGACGCTTACATATTCATGCCCAACCCAGATGTCGCTGACATACGTACAAGCCATGAGAGGGTTCTCCTAGGACGATTACCGAATGCATCCAGCGTAGTGCTCAGTTAACAGATGATTTTGAGAATACAACGTACCAGAGCTACTTGCGGAAGGACAAGCGAGTAGAGCTTAGCTACGCGATTTCATAGTAAGTGATATGCCTGTAAATTAATGTGGAGGCCGAAACAAAAAGGAGAAGGGGAGAAATCGATCTGATTCGACCTTCAAAGAGGAATTAAGTGATAGGTAGATTGAAACGTTGGATCCCACACCGACCTTTGAATGTATGAGGAATAGAGCATGTACCTGTTAGTCGTTTACAAAGGCAAGAGGATGAGTGATGAAAGAAAAAAAGAGAAAAAAAACAACCGGCGTGCATACGGATGCTGCGTACATCGGCGTCAATGGAAAGCCGATTTTCCACGAAAAGCACCGCCAGACGTTTGTTGAGAGTCATTGCATTATCTGTTGTAATGTAATCCTGAGGTTTGTTCTGTCTCACAACGTACTGCGGACTAATGAGCGGGATACTATGGTAAAGGCGGTCCCTGGACTCACATAACGGCACTATGCAGGTGATCCGGAGAATTTTTCCTGAACCTGCTTCATGAATTCTGGCAAAATTTCATTCTAAAAGAAGTGGAAATAAGCAGTTATCCATAATTCTCAGATGTAGACTGGAAGCCGAGTCGGAGGTAAAGACATTCACCAATTTTAGTGTCTCGACTTCATCCGGCAGTTCATCGAGTGCATATCCACTCGATAAAGTTATGATAGCGATTCTGACTTCCAATTGGGAAACCAGTCACCGTTCCATTGAGGCGAGCTATGATTGTCATTTGAATCAACCCGCGACATAGACTCGGAGGAGGTGACCTCTAACCTGGAACCCTCTAGTCGCTATCAACACTGTCGACTGCGTTTCCGAACCTGCGTTTCCGAACATTGTATATGCGGTATCCAATACCCAATGCGATAGGAATTCGAACAGCATGTTCGCTTGCGTCTTGTTACTTTAGCACAGAAAGCCACATTGTAACCGAGAATCTCGGCGCCGTATGCTGGTGAGGCCCGTTTTCGATCCCACGTCGTATAGTGGACACTGACCCGTAGCCGCTGTCGACGCAGTCGATATCGTCAAGTTCAATCCAATCCATCATTCCAACATCCTATTCAGCGTCGTTGGCGGTGGCGTCCACATCACAATCATCGGAGGAAAGCCTTAGGGGTGTTGTCGAGTCTGCAGAACCAGGTGAGTTCTTCTTGTGCTGACACGATAGCTTACAGATGCACCTGTGATATGATGGAGCACGGTTTTGAAGCGTCGTTGGGGTGTACAGTGGCAAAGTAGCAAGGAGGGAAAAGGAGACCTAGAAAGGTAAGTACAGGGTGTTCTGACGGAAGGATGTTGCAAAGACGTGTACATACCTTGTACGCCGTCGCCCTCGTATGGAAAGCCGGAGTGTCAAGCCTCCAAAAACTTTGATAAACACGGTGCGGCTGCTACTGCCGAATGATGTTGATAGACTGAAGCCATCATTAGGTGATCAGGACCTTGGACACTCCGTCTCATC
>Ga0307517_10005419_pt1 | contig 19240 bp, 18 predicted proteins | sample 23_EM_MG_FD_194515 | JGI IMG/M metagenome (GOLD analysis project Ga0307517, IMG submission 194515) | Populus trichocarpa ectomycorrhiza microbial communities from riparian zone in the Pacific Northwest, United States - 23_EM | ecosystem: Host-associated > Plants > Roots > Unclassified | place... | reverse complement strand
AAGGAGGTGGGCAAATTTAAAATTTGCCCAGCACTTACCTGGTGGGTAACAGTCAGGCAATTATAACACAAACTCAACACAAACCCACCATTTGCCTACCAGGTAAGTGACCCCTTGTCCCCAGTGTTATTGCCTCGTTACCACATATGTACCACGTGTCGTAAGGCACCTTACCCATCCCATCAATGCCACCAAAGCTCCGCCGTTCCGTCCGGGCCAAAGCACTCTTACGATCCTACACACGGTATTCGAAGGACCGAGCGGCCTTTGTGGAGACATGCCGCAAACGCCAGCGACGGCTAGGGGCTCACCTCAGGGGGAGTCTGCGCAACGACCTTAGATCTGTGTTGTCTGAGGTCAAACTTATCTCCGATAACGTCTTTGAGGTATTACAGCCGGAATTCTTGGAGGAAGACATCACAGAGATCTCATCTGATATCTTCTCTGAAGAAGATTCAAGTGATGGGACCTCTGACGAAGACTCTTCGGATGATGATCTCGACCAGATCTACGAGGGTGAAGCAGGCGAAGACATAGAGTCCGTGTCAGACACCTCGTCTGACGACGACGACGACACACTCGCCGATGACGAGCTCGACACCACCGATAGCAGTGACGACGACACTGAAGGCGATGTGCCCCCAGCCTCATTCCGTACACAGGTCTTCAATGAACTGAAACAGATGTATTCGCACCGCTACGAGATGCCACACACACGGATCCCAAAGCCAGAACAACCCTTCATGAAGCATCTCCTGAAGACACTGAAGGCCAGACGACCGGACCACTTCCGCACTGAGCTACGGGTCTCCCCTCTCACCTTTGACCGCCTTGTCAGAGTGATCGAGAACGACCTGGTTTTCGTCCACCACTCGGAATTTTCCTCCAAGGCACCCGTTGAAGAGCAGCTTGCTGTTGCTCTGTACCGCTTCGGTCACAACGGAAACGCCGCCAGCCTCCAGTCAATTGCCAACTGGGCAGGAATTGGGAAGGGGACTGTTGAGTTGTACACCCGCCGAGTCATGGCTGCGCTTCTCCGACCAGAGTTCATGAGGGATAGCGTACACTGGCCAGACGAGGAGGAGAAGGAGGCAGCCAAGAAATGGGTCCAGGACCATTCATGTAAAGCATGGCGGAACGGGTGGTGCTTTGTGGACGGAACCCTAGTCCCCCTTGCCAGTCGACCATATTGGTTTGGCGAAAGCTACTTTGACCGGAAGTGTCGATACTCGCTCAACGTGCAGGTGTGCTTCCCGCTCCCATCTTGAGACGTTATGATGTCTTTCTGATCTGTTGATTGCATGAAGATCGTTTCCCTCCCTGATCTCCGAATCATTGATTTTGCCTACGGTCACACCGGCAGCACACACGATGCTACTGCGTGGGAGCAAACACGACTTGCAAAAGATCACGAGACCCTTCTTGCAGGAGGCGAGTGGGTCTGGGGTGACTCTGCTTACCCGGTTTGTAAACCCTCTTAGACCTATCCGAGGCTCACGCATATCCTCATTCAACCAGATCCAGACATGGGTCGTAGCACCGTACAGGGCGCCGGAACGAACACACCCAAAGAATGCTGAGTTTAACCTCTGTGTATCAAGACTCCGCATCAGATCCGAGCATGCCATTGGTTTCCTCAAGGGTCGATTCCAATCTCTCAAAGGGCTTCGGCTCCAGATCAATCATGCAGATATGCATCGGATCGCTACGTATTGGGTTGCCGCTTGCATTGCGGTGCACATGTTTGCCTTCCAGGTTGAAAGGGAGGAGCGTGGGGATGACGACCAGGATTACCTTGATCCATTTGTGGAAGAGGGCGTAACTTCTTCTTCCTCTGCCTCAGAGGACCTCGGCTCGACCGGGAGTTCGGATCACACCCGTGGACAAAGCGCACAGGGTAGGGGTAGGTTCCTGAGTGCAGCGAAGAAGTTCCGATCGACATTGAAACGTAGGCTATTACGGGCACAGGGAAGGAAGCGGTTGCGGAGGAGGATGGAGATGCAATAGGTGTATGGGACACATGTACACATATTCTTTATCCTATTAGTACAGAGTAGTTTGTGCATAGTTTTATTAAAGATCAGTAACCACTGGTTTAATCCGACGGCCCGGGGCTGTTGTGATGATCACTGTCAACATACCCTGGTGAGGATGGTAGGGGGAAACTCTCCAACGGCGGTACTTGGAAGGGAGCTGGGGGCTGGGGTGTGGGGTGGGGTTGGAAGCCGGGGGAAGAGGTTGAGGAGTGCCATGTGTCTGGGTACGGCTGAAAATCGTGCAACAATGTCAACGGTTGGGGGCCCTGGGAGGAGGGGGGAGGAACATGGCCAAGCTTGAGCATCTCCAACCGATACTCGTAGTTCATCCGCATGAGTTCCTTCTGAGCATCCAACTCTGCCTGCCGAACCTCCACCGCTCGACGGGTCTTCTCCTGTGCCCTTACCGAAGCAACACTCTCAACAGTCTTGAGGCGCTGCTGCTCCGTCTCAAACTTGACCTTCTTGCATTCGAAACGTGCGATCTCCGTATCGGCGATGCGGTCAACCTGTGATCTTGTCCGTTTTGCCGGAGTGGTGGCTTCCTTCTTAGTAGTGGCCTTCGTCCCCCCAGCAGCGCCCTTTGTGTCTGGCGAGGGTGCACCAATCGCATCCTTGTTGAAGGATTTTAGGTCATGTTCAAGTTCCTGATCCTCGGCAGTGTCTTTCAATTCGTCGCTGTCAAGGGGATCATCCCCCATCGTGGAGGGACCTACTTCATTGTTATCTTGGGGGAGTAAGATTGACGTGTCGTATTCAGTGGTGTTGTTCCCCAACCCAACGGGTACCGCGTTCGGGCGTTCGGAGATTAGCCCCTTGAGCGTGAAGTACCAAGGGCACTTCTTTTTTACCTCCGCTGTGGACAGATCAGCTCGACGTTCGCGTTTACGAAGCACAACACTCACCCCATGTCCTCGTCAAGTTGTTGTCTTGCTCCTCATCAATCTCGTCCTCAGACTTGAGCCCCTGGCCCGTCTCTCCCATTGCCGTAGAGCATTCTTCAACTATCCGATGCATTCTGTCGTAGTGCGTCAAGTTTGGGTCAGGTGGATTGAAAGAAGACACAGCTTACTGTGTCAGCCGGTTTTTGATCTTGGTGATCCATTGCGACCGCCCTTTGGGAGTTGCTGCCGACTCCGCGAAGACGCCGGCATATTTCCCATTCTCGAACAACCTGCAAGCTACTGTCCACTCGAAGTCTGACTTGGGTAGTTTGTTGGCACTCATTCCGTCCTGAGTTGTACCTGGGCCTGGGAAAAGCCCGTGGTGGAGTTCGTCATCTTCAACGATGATGGACAACATCTCCTCGCAGAGTTCATTGGTCCAAACAATCCTACAACAAACGTTCAGTTGCTGGAGAACCGGACAGTTAAGTGCATGAACTTGTTCCAGGCTATGGGCACAACAGGGATGGCTTTGCTCTTCTTTGCCTTCTTCAGTGGCTTTGTCCGTTTACTGGGTGGCATCGTTGGAGGGAGTAGTGAGGTTCGCGTCGGTGGTAGGGGTAGCAAGAGTAGGTAAGAGTAGAGTTACCGTATTAGGCAAGTACAATCAAGCGCATGATAATCGACGATAATCGTGGGGAAAAGCGACTTGGGACTCGCTTTTGGATTTTCGGCGATTTTGTCTGCAGCACGGTTTTTACCGCGCTTTTCACTTTCATAATCGAGGCCAAAATCGGCCCCATAATCGGCCCAAGTTGACCGTCCCTAATGGCTTCCCACCACTTCAATGTCATGGTGTGCCACTATTGTCATGGGTTTTATGTCAATAATGGTTACCACAGCTGGTCAGTTTCAGGACACACATCAGCCCAGGAACCACCAAGTACCTCGACGGACACCGCCCGGTCTCCTGAATGGGTACACTTGCAGACTTGGTCCTGAACGTTGGTCATCAGTAAAGGCCCAAAAGCCCCAAAGGTGCCAGTGCACCTGCAAGACCTCAACACGTCCACGCAACTCCATGGTGAACTGCTCCTCAGCCAACCACAGCTTCTCCAACTCAAACAGGCGTTGAGCTAGGTCCTGATTCTGACGAAGCACCTCCTCCACGTTGGAAGCCTGCCTCTTAAAGGCGTCCTCCATCTCCTTCCGCTCATTGCGTTCACGGATCACCTAAAAGGAAGGGTCAGCGAACATCACCCAAAGACGTTCGAGGCCCTACCTCTCTTTCCAGAACATCAATGCGGGCAAGCAGCCGACTCCCCATGGCTGATGCATGACGCATCTCCAGACTCGTAGGAACGTCCCTCCCCCTAGATGACTCCCCCTCTACAAACCTCTCGGGCGTATCACGCACCCCCAGGGTAATCAAGCGGTCCAAGACTTTGTCCCGCTTAGGAGAACGAACCCATCGATCACTTTGGAGACGAGCGGTTTGAATGGCTGCGCCCCATAAGAAGTCCTCGTCATACAAGTCGGACATCTGATCATCAAGGTATTCAGACCCAGGCTTGTCAAGGCGATCGATGATAGCGGATGAGTGGGGATAGGCAGCAAAGACGTGCCCTCTGACGTGGCGGTAACGCCCCACCTCAGTACGAGTAACGGACACATCATGGATGCGGTACTTAGTGGAAGAGATTCTAGGCATGGTGACGAGTAAGGGGGAGATGAAGAGGTAGTAGAAAGAAGCTAGGTTTGTTGGTTTTGGAAGACAAGCGGATGATGAGTTGTCGCCCTAGGACGTCCCCTTTTATCCGTCTCTCCCAAACCAGAACACATCACCATTGTTGCCATCAATCCCCTTGTCAACACAAGTGGTGCCACTCCATCTATTTTCCTATTGGTTGTTCCCACGTTCCCCCATCAGTCTCCCTGACGATGATGGTGTCACTTTCTTTCCTATTTTCCTATTGGACATTCTCACGCTCTGCAGTTCTTCCTTGTCATGAATATTCTCACGATTCATTTCCCTTTGTTCTCATTTTCCCATGACCCACTTTCACTCCAATCATGATATCATAATGTTCCCACGACCCACACCTACTCCGATTATGATCTCATGTCACGGTCACACGTCACAGGCCACTCTGGTAGTATATAAGGACTTCAGATAGCACTTGTATTCTTCAGTTTTGTTATTACAGGATTTCCTCTGCCTGAAGACGCTCTTCGGACAAGCTCAGAGACTTACTGCAAGAAATCAGACCTCAGATCTGCTCTCTTCTACTCTATCCCTCCTCTCCTCTATTACGCGCATCCACTGCCTCCTCGACCCATCGTCCAGCGTTGTGCAAGGCCCTGCCTCACCTCCCCTATCAGTTTGAAGACCTCTACCCACCTTAGTGGTTCATTGTTGTCTCTGTTAGCAAGGGCAAGCTACTCAAGAATTGGTTAGTGACTCGTATTGACGAGTCGTTTCCTGGAGTGGTCTCGGCGCAGAGTGGCCCTGACACTTCTTCCCTACTGGGCCAAACTTAGCTGATCTATGAGTCTGAGTGATTCTGAGACACAAACTGAACTGGGGGAAACTTCCTTCTCCCTTTCCTTAGGGATCTCTCCTACTTATACTACTCTGAGAACACAGCCTTATCTAGCTGTGATTCATTGCCTTGAGGCTGTTCGCACAGCTGTCTGTGCCTCTTTTCCAGCCTATACTTTATTACTCTTCTTCTGGGCCCTATGGGTGGTCACAGCCCCCGTAGGCTGTCCACTCTTCATAGCCTTCATTTACTTGACCCTCTTATTCTTCACTTTCCCCCTTTGCCTGTCCATGACCTTCATGGTGCTCGACAGCGGCGGTGAGGAACCGATGGACATAGTGGGTGGGGTCGATGTTGAGGATATTGGGCGCGTGACGCAACCCTGCACGATCCCACGGCCAACACGCATATTGCATATACGGGCTTCAGACTTTAGTTACATCATATAGTACTTACATGGCTACCTACTCCGTTCTCCGTGGCCCACTATGGCCCACCTCTTGTTTAGTATATAAAGTTCTGTATTTTACCCCGAATAGCATCATTCACTTTTCCCTCTTATTGCGCACACCGTTAGTCGACACCCTTGGTGACAGGGAGAAGGTGGGGACCTATGAACCTCTCTACAGCTCCCTCATACCATTCGATCACTGCACCCTCAACTCCATTGGCCTTGAGAAGAGCGAGAATGCCCGGAGAAGCATCATATGCACTCTTAGCAGTGGTAGTAGTGGGATGAGTCGCGATCCAAATCACAACGGGACCGACAGTATCCTCCCCATCCTTGTGGGTGACAAAACGAGCTGCTTTGATGGCCGAATACCGAATCTTTCGCGCTTTCAAGAACTCGCAGATCTGGGGAGCAACGGAATCCCAGACGGCGTTGAGTGGTGTGTCAAAGACTCCATAGACAGTCTTGGTAATGGGATGTGGGTGTCTGCCCTTTGGGATGGGGAAGGGATTTTCGAGGAGGTCCGAGTGGTAGAGGAGCTCAGGAGGGTTAGGAGAGATACCGCTGTAGTAGGTGGTCCTTTCCCAGTCCGAGAGAGCATATGGTGCAGAATTGGTAGCATCCAAGGCAGTGGTGGGGGCAGAGAGGTAGGAAGACGTCCCATTAGGGGTTGGAGAGGCGGGTGACGGGGGGGACTCGCGATGGCCTGGGTAGTTGATGCATTCAAGTGTGAATAATGATAGATCTAAATGCGAAGCGGTAAGTGTGGTGGAGACACGGAAAGGGGGTGAGGGGCTTACCTAGGAGTTCAGGGTGTTTTCTCATCGTTTCCATTGCCTGTGTGGCAAACCCAGAAACGCCTACAAGGGAGATGATTAGTGTGGGATAAACATGCAAAATGACTAAGGTGCTCACCTTCACCCCGAAGACCAGCTGCATCTAATTCTTCGTCAGTAAACGGAAAAGCTTCTAGAGAAGATGCTGGTAAGTGGGATAGACGAGGGAAAAGATGACGGCACTCACTTGGAGGATCCATCTTTATGTGTTGGTGTAGGTAGACGATAGGGTGTAGAAAAGCTTGCAGATAGGGATGGATGAGGAAAAGCGAAGAGCCCAAGGGGACCTCTTGTATTAGAACCCTACCTGATAGGGGTTTCCCTTGAGACCTGGGCCTGACTCGGACCTTTAGTTGAACTGCCTATCGGGGTCCGGGCCAGGTCCACTCTAGTCTCCTCAAGCAGACCACGTATTATCACTGACGATCACCGACAAGGAGGTCCGACACTCCCTACTGAGCAGAAAGTCGGCTGACTGTGATCTACACGCACTGCCACAAGTCTGATCCGGACGTTGCTGTGTAACACCAGAAAGTTTGTCCCAAGTTATTCACGCAGTACCAGTATAGGCATCAGACGTCGAATCAGCGCAGCAGATAGCACGCTGTGGGGTCTCACTTGAGATTGATCTTCACCACCCCTCGGTGACCGTGGATGAAATCAAAATCCGTTCGCACAGGGCACCACCGATCCAAGGTTGGCACCGTATTCGGAAGTCGGGAGATCATTGCACCTTCCCCTTAGTCCGTCAGTACCCCAACCAGCGACGCCGTCTGTCGAAGGAGCGGCAAAGGTCGGCGCGGTGTCCGCATCATATCAACGCTGATGTGATACCCCTTACGGTCTCACTTCAATGTACCTGCTAATAATCACCATATGTATAATAAAGAGAAAACCCAAGAACCAATAGTATGCCACAAAGTCTATGCGCGAAGGGTATTGACTGCTAGGATGAATTAATGCAGAGAATGACGGGAGAAGACTACCAACGTGAGAACAAGCAATCGATAGAGTTCCTGGGTCATCATACCAGAGCACGAGAATCCTATAAGAAGGGGATAAAAGCGGTGACGAGACCGGCCGCAAAGACAAGAGCCTTGGGGATAGTAACTGCCGCGTCACCGTTCGAGGAACCTTGGGTACTGCTCGTGTTATTACCGGTTTGGGTCGGAGTCGGGGTACGGGTCAAACTCAAGCGGGAAGACGACGAGAATGGAATGCTGCTGCTTCCAGGGAGAGGGTAGGTAGAAGAGATGGGAGGCAGAGAAGAAGGATCGGTGGGAGAGGGGAGTCCAGGTGCGGAACTGCTATCGCCGCCGTCGAGAAGCATCCCAGTACCCCAAGGAATATTGTCGCCATTCGGCTGGGCAGGTTCACTCGGAGGGGTGCTGTTACCGTTCTCGTCCGTGATGACGAACCTAGTCGTCCAGTATTTCTCAGTCGAGGCGGGGGAGGTGAACTCATAGAAATAGATGGCCGAGTTGGGGGAAACCTGCACGGCGGCCGCGTCAATCTCGCTCTAATAATAGACACGTTGCAGGGGACATACCTTGGGGCATGGGAAGACAAACCTAGTTTCCTTGGTTGCATCAATCGTGGTGATCACTGTCAAGCCGGTGTGAGCGTGCCGGACGGCGTTGGGCGTGAGGGGAGAAGCTCGCACCCTTGAGGGGAATCATATTCAAGTTGGCCCCGGTCTTGAGCTCAATCTGCATGTTTGTCCATGTTCCAGTGGCATCGACGGCCCACTCAATTACACAGTCCCCTCCCTCCTTGAAAGAATCACCGGGGCCTGTGCATCAGAGCCGAACACGCGCCAAACGTCAGGACTCGTTTTTTCTACCCAGGGAGGCGGCACGCATATACTCACCAGGGATGCTCGGTTCGGGGTCGGCCCTGACTAACAAAGCGGACAGGGCAATGGCGGCGAGGAGAAGTTTGGCGAGCATTGTAGTATGAATATTATTTGTTGTAGAACACAAGGGTGATCTGCGGTGTGGAGCAATCACAGTCAATCCACGTAGCTTAGCGACGGCGCGTTCAACCCGTACTCACCGTCTGTAGACGTTGGGGGTAGTTTTGTTGTCGGAAATGAACGACTGGGGTAAAAGGAATGACTAGGAGAGAATGTTGTGGTTTCGAGGCGAGGGTGAGAGCGGAAAAGTGAACGGGACCTGGGAGGAACCGCGCTATTTCTGGGTATGGGCGTTCGGCGGCAATAAGCCAACACCCCCAAGGCACCAGCGCCCAGCGCCCAAAAACTGCCGAATGCTACAGCTTTGATTCACGGAAAATTGGTATTTTCGGGAGAAGTGGTCTGAATGCACGACACAAGTATGGGAAATAATCTAAGTATAGGTCCTGGAACCCGGGAGACATGAAGTATGAGCACGCGTGAACCAACAAGCCTCAATGGTTCACGGTACCGTGAAGGGGGTGAACCCCGTCGACGACCGGCAAACCAACGCCCAGGGCCAAGATCTATAGCGATTACCCCGCCGCCGAGCAAGCGAAGGGGTCGGTTCGATGGTGGTCCTGCGGGGATTGGGGGGTATGCCGCATGCGTGCCAGGGGTCGATCTCAGGGCAAGTGTTCGAGGATCGCAAAGATTGCCAATTATCCGATACGGTTGTAACTAGCCGAAAACCCCTGGAAAACCGGGTAGATTTCTCGCGAAGAGGGACGTAACCGCCAAGAGCGAGAGTGGAGGGGAACCGAACAACCATCCTGCGTGAAGGCGTTGGTGGTTGACCCAAGTCCACCCGCCACTCGCGACGCATTCCAGGAGATTTGGACCAGACGACACGAGCAGCCACCCCTCCGGGAGGTACTACACTCGGGATTGCATTTCATGACTGGTCCGCTGCGACCAGCGAAGATGTTGATGTGAGCTGGGGGCGTGAACGGATCCGGAATTGACGCACACGATGGGCCAGGTATTCTATTGGACCTAGGCGGGGCTCTTCGGGGTGGACGTTGGTGGTCTTGAGTTCGAGTTGTCTGGAACTCCGCAACAAAGTCACTCCCCCAAACACGAATAGAGCCCACTTATGTGGGGCACCCTCCCCTAGGAGTGGCAGATTTCGAACGAGCATCCCGTGGTTCCCTTCCACCGGGGCACCCACTGGTGGATTACCTCCGTCCGAAATGATGAGTGGCCCCGCGCTGTTGCGACACTGTCCCGGAGTGCATACTGCAGGGTGTCATTTATAATCCCTCCCCCCAAAAAAAAAAAAAAAAACAACCCCGTTCACTGCCGGGCATGCAGAGAGCTGTAGGATCCCTCTTCCAACCCGCTGAAGTGGTCCTCAGCGGTGACCTTCCAATGAAAAATATTGCCGAGCGTTTCGGGTGGGAGTCGATTGGAGACATTCAGCGGCGAGTTCCGAGCAGTGTGTTTGAGCCTGACGACGGCCCTCTCACGTTCCCCGATCTGTTCGTTCAAAGCCCGTGTGGAGTTGATGTTGATCTCGCTACCCGGCCTGTTCTCTAACTCGGTCAAGTCATGATGGTACCCCAAGCGTATTTACCTACACCGATTGTGGCGCTCGCCTGGAAGCTTTTGCGAGCCTGGCTCGTCGCTGTTAGCAGGAGCTGGGAGAGGCTGCAGAAGGCGAGCGCCTGTCGATATCTAGTCAGCACTTAGCGCCGGTGCAAGTCGTATGGTACCATCATCCTCACCATCTACCAGCCGCGTCGAAACACACCCGGCAACTCATGGAAAATGCCCAGAGAAGTGAAAAGAGCAAAGAGAAGGTACCTCCGAGTCCGCTCCAAATCGATCCGAATTGGTGCGTGGATTCAATTTCCACTCCATACTCTAGCTAGTAACTGCTGACTGTGGGCGGTTCTAGTATCCAAGATGCTTTGCGAGCGTTCCTGCCTCCAATACGGCACGACGATCCCCACCAAGATTTTTACGCCATTTACAAAAGAGAGGCAACTGAGTACGACGCGGACTATGTCAAGAAGTATGACGAGGACCTCAATACCACACTGATATTCGTGCGTTACCCACCGTTCGCTCCCGTCACTCACCTTACCTGCTTTCGTAGGCGGGCCTGTTCTCTGCCGTCAGCTCGGCCTTTGTCATCGATGTCCACTCACAGCTCCAACCCGACCCGAACGACCAATCAGCAGCCCTTCTCCGTGCAATCCTTCTTACCCTCAACCAGTCTGCCATTCCAGGCGAAACCCCCACTGTTCCACCCGCCCAGAAAACCCCTCCTAGTGAGATTGTCACCGTCACATGTCTGATGTACGCAAGCCTGCTTATCTCGCTTCTTGCCGCATTCATCGCGATGTTGGGAAAGCAATGGCTCAACCGGTACTTGCGACATGCGGGCGGGTCGACGATCGAACGTTGTGGAGACCGTCAACGCAAATGCGATGGACTCAAGAAATGGCCATTTCGTTTCTTCATCGAAGGTCTACCGGTGATGCTCCAGATCGCCCTCCTGTTCCCCGCCTGCGGACTCTGCCAACACATGTGGTCTATCAACGACTCGGTCGCAGGTGTCCTCATCGCCCTCACTATCCTTGGAGTTTTGTTTTACCTCGGGATCACTATCGCCGGTGCATCTTCGTACGAGTGTCCGTTTCAGACGCCGGTATCTTTGGCCCTGCACAGCTCTTGGAAGAAGACCGGACCCCATGTAACCGCCGCACTTCGCCCAGTCGTTGTTGTTGGTACATCTTTGTACAGGGACTTACCTTGGTCCTTGGCATTGATCCTTCTACATCGTCTGTGGGAGGCCATCCAGTGCCAAACCCTCCGTATCCTGCTTCGGTTTCCACCGATAGATATACATCGCCGTTCTCGTACTTCTTTACCGATCGCGCAGCCTGCTCCCCAAGAACCTGCACCACGGTCAAACCCCCTGCATAGTCTGTGGGAGAGTATCAAATACAAAATCCTCCGCATCCCGCCCCATCCCCCACATACCCTCACCCCGTCAACCGCCTGGGAAGGCTCACCTGATGCTGCGGACGCTTCCCCATGGTTGACACCCACGACCCTGGACGCGCTTCGGAAGGCGAACGCCAACGATGCTCGGTGTGTTTCGTGGATCCTCTGGAACGTCACCGACCCGGAGGCACTCGACACGGCTATTCGACTTGCTGGTACGGTTCGGTGGTTTGAGAACGGAACCGACATCAAACCCCCATACGATCTAGTCGTCTCCACCCTCGAGGCATGTTTCGATTCCACTGGGTACTTGTATCCTTGGTTGGAGGATAGGGCGTACTACTCTGCACGCGCCATCATCTGGATCCGCATTCGTGCGATGTGTGTATCTGAGAAGTTTACTCAGAACTTCCCTCCCCTATGCCCCCAGCGTCTCACCATGGGCCCTTTTAGCGACCTTGGAAGACTTCTCCACATCATCTACAGTGTTAGGGAGATATACACCATCGCCTGTTTGTTGCGGGACGTCCCCCAGCAAGAGTCTACTCCCCTTCACTCGCAATGGTCTTCGGATGCACTTTTACACTTATCCTGGGCTAAGCGTGGTGTACCGAATGCATTTAACGTTATTCGTAGGGAAGATTGGGTCTCGGATGCCATTCCTATGAATCCCATGCTCAATTGCCTCCTGGCGTTTTGTGTTTTTCTTGGGTGGCCTGTGGAAGAAGAGGTATTAATGATCCAAGACAAATCGTACGCCATTCCCTATTTTGACCCTTTAAGTTGCTCACCGAGAACTGCTAGTGATCGCGTAGAACAGATCCTATCTCAATTATCCCAAGCAATCGTTTCGGTCATCCGCGCCTCCAATTCTCAGCACGACCTTCTCCAAAATGTGCTATACGGTTTAACTGAATGGAAAAACCGCCCCGGTTGCTTGACAAAGATGGCATATGAATGGTGTTCTGTGATATGCGAGAACTACTCAAACCTTACGGACGGGAGTGTCCTCCTCTCTTACTCCTTGGAAGTAGGCTTCGGTCACCTTGATCCCGAAAATCTCTGGGGGGTGAACAAACTTGTTCATACCATACACCACCGAAAAATGATTGACCTCATCTTCGGCGAAATGAACCCCCAGGGAATCACAAATCTCCTCCTTGCTTTGATCCTGTCCTGTCATTTCGCCGATGAGGACTATGACGAGGGGGTTGCAAAATCCCTCATGGATACGGACAGCCTTCGACAACCATCCAATCCGTACGTGTCGCTCCGCATGTGTACAGGGCACCTTGTCGGTCTTGGTGATTGGCACCGACCTTACTCGAGAGCACAAACTGTTATCCGCGCAGTCGAGCTCGTAGGCCACCGGAGGTTCGAACGGGTTGGGTTAGAAGGAATGGTGGCATTACTGAATGATCTAGACGTCAGTTTTGAGGACGTGCAGCGCGCTTGGGAGTGGAAAGATCTCCTCCCAGCCATCATCAAGTCTTACAGTGGGATCTCACCTTTGTCCCTTCAGTGGTGGAAACTTCTGGTGGAACTTGCGATCAGGAAACCTCTGTTGGTTGACGCCCACGCCGCGCATGTCATGGCTTCCCTTGAGGGAGCCGAGGAATGGGATAAGTTGGTGTGCTGGCTCGGGGTTGTCTGGAGTTCCTGGCCACCGGAGACCGGCAGGACAACAGAGGAGGAACTTGAGCGTGCGATGCAATCGCTGTCCCGCCAGCGACCTGGCGCTATTCAGGAACTCGAGCGATGGGTGGAACAATGGTCCAGCAATTGGGGTTGGCCATGGCTCAGCGACGCCCCCATATCGTTCCGACGGATCTGCGAACAAGTCCGTCTCAAAGTGACACCACAAGCCACGCTGTGAGTTCTTCCTGTGATCATCCGTGTGTACTCAGAGTCTCACTGAGTTTCGTGTTCTGTCTTAGGCAAACTTTACTGACCGACAGGGGAGCCGAATGGACAGTCCCGGACTCACCGTCACCCATCCTCCCACTTTCGCTTGCCCGCGATGACACGTACTGACTCTCACCAGTTGTACTCATTCCCTTACCTCCAGACCTACGTTCGTCGCATGTGTAACACTGTTGGAGCGTACTGGTGTATTTTTCGCTGATAAATACTTGGGACCATACGATCAATCACCCCTTCGTGTTGATGTTTCCGGTACTTCTCTATAATGCGCTATTGGTACGGTTTGGATTTTCATAACCTGCTTTGCGAATAAAGTTTTATCGTGGGTCATTCGAACTTAATCTCCACACATCAGGGCGCCCTGAGCAACTCTAAGGGTACTAGGATCCGTGGTGAACGCAAGGGCAGCAAAGACGTTCACGCTAAGTTGCTGTCGGAAATCTAGGTACTACCGTGTACAGCACCCTGCAACCTGTTCCCTGTGAAATGAATGCATCCAGCCCGCTAGGAATCCCCGACATCATCAGTCGCCCTTTTCCGTTTCCCGGACACAGCTATCTTTTTCCGATCGGGCAAGAGGTTTTGGCCGGCATTGAGTCAGAATGAGCCCGGAATGATTTGGCGCCTTACGGAAAGCACACAGTAGCTACGGTCTGGTAAGTATTCGCATTTTGAATCAAATTGGAGGGGGGGAGTCGCACAGGAGTTATACAAAGATCCTGAAACCGGGCCAACAGCTCGAGAGATCTGGCAAGGGAAAGCAACAAGCTTCACGGTGAGAACCTCATCTTCGCTTCGCATAGGGCTGGGTGTACGGATACAAACAATTTTGGACCGTTCCATGTATGTGGCTGAAGAGATGCCTTGGGAAGAATTTCAAAGTGGGCGTTGCTAGACGGTAGTCTTCTGAAGGCCAAACGGAGTGTTGTCGCAGCTGGGAGGAAGAGGGTTCCTGGTTCTGCCGCCTCAATGTTTGGAGGGTCCGCGCGAAAGATCGCAACGCATGGCCTGACCTTGGTGCACCCAACTAACCGACAGGCCACCGGAGAACCAAAACCTGTCGGAGGCAGCTTGTCATGCGCCATGAGCCGAAATCACAATCCCCAATGAACAGGGTGCTCCACCCCTTGATTCCACCACCAAGGATACAAAGGTGTTATGTGCTCCCGGCGTCCACGCACGACTCGCCTCATTGGACCAGAAGAGCGAGGAAAGAGTTTGTGCTTCATGATGAGGATTACGGGGAGATCTAACCCATGTATTAAAATTCAGACCTCTCTTCGATACACACAGTCAATGGGAGGAAAAAGGATCCAGAAGTTCGACGCACTTCACGTGGAATATGGACAACTTCCCGGGGCAGGAGAGTGAGAGAGGGACGCGTGCGAGAAGGGTTCGCGGGTCAAACGGGTAACTCTTGTGATTCACCTGCGACCCGGCATCTCAGGATGGCCAAGAGGTAGGTGAGGTGGGGTGTAACGCAATCGCATACATTCAATCGGAGGCAATATCGGATCGTCGTGTGAACGGCGGCGGGGATGGACGCAGGAATCCAAGGCATACTTAGTCCTCATTACGGTGTATCTAGAGACACGTAAGATCGTTAGCTTCAATCAAGTACCGAACGAGAAGCTTGACTGGAATGACAAACCATCGCAGACAACTTGGTCCACTCATTTAGAGACCGAATGTACTCGTCTCTACCCTCGTCGACAGGGATATCCGAGTTCCAAACCACGAAAGAAGAAAAAACAGAAGCTAAAGTTAGCGTACGAGTGGGTGCCTCTTCCTCCTCTCCCTGGCCATATCCATCCACGTCTTCGCCAGCCCCGTCCATATCCACATCCTGCGGCTCATCATCCTCGTCGATGTGTATTACGCGTCCTGAACGCCTAGATGGCCGACGGCCAGGCGGAGGAAGTGAAGGGGAAGGTTGCTTCGTCTTATTGGCGTCGGCTCCGATGAGCACGACTCCGGTGTACCCATCCGGGACAGATGTCCTTGTCCCACGAACAGTGCGCCCTCGGAAGGCGGCAACAAGGGGTTCCTCTTTTGGCACAGCATTGAGCGTTGTTACTGGATCGGTGTTTGATTCCGCGGGGTTTGCGGCATCCGTGGTCGTAGAGAGTTGGCTTGTTCCCTCTTGACTCCCGCCAGCTTCCACACTCGTCGGAGGATCAGCCTGGACAGGCGGCGGTTTGGGCCGAAAATAGGTAGATACCGGTGCGGTCCCGGTATACTTTATGTTGAACGGCATGAGGTTTGGTGTTCGTTCCGGGAGTGATCCCTTTTCCGGTGCGACGAGCTGGATCGACATGATGGATGATCGGGGTGAAGAGGGTTTGACGCGTCTGGCGCGTCGCGTCAAGGTGATTTGGACCCATTCAGCGACACCCAACATGTACCCACCGTATGTTTGGTTCGCCATCTCCTTCCTTATGTCCTGGGGGGATGTTCCCCAGGCAGGCCGGGGCAGTGGTTCGGACGACCACGGTCGCGCGTCCCACCCAATCTCGTCAATAACTGGAATCCTCAGAAATGACCTCGGGAAAAGCCGAGGGACAGTGAAACACGCCTCCTTATGCCATAACACCCCCCTCATGACGACCCCACGCGGCCAACCACAAACCTCCATCCTGCTTCCCTAGCACCAACCCTCGACACGCCCGAGTTCTCCTCGAAGGCCCATGTCAAAAAACTACCGGCAGCTATGGAACGATATCATTGACGCAAACAGTGAAACCAAAGCCGTTCGGACCCTGGCTGAGATCTTGGCCGATAAGGAAGGCAGGACTTTTATCTCGCATTTGGGGCGCGAAGATGCGAAATTATGTATTGAGATATTGGACCGTGTAAGACGCGATCTGCATTTGTTACCCTCTGCCGTTGTCTCAGGCAGTCTCACTAGGGCATCGGAAAGCACAGCCTCAAAGTCATCGAGAAGCAAGCTTTCTTCATCACACTAAGGAGACTTGCCGGGCACCATGGACGACTTCCGGAATCAATGATAATAACGGAAAAAATAACAGTTAGAGACCAGATCCTCGCTTCTGGTGGATATTCGGATGTCAGGTCCGGGAGTTACATGGGAAGCCTCGTCGCAGTGAAGACCTTGAGAGTCGCAGTACAGGACGACATCCTGAAGATAAGGAAGGTGAGTCTCGGTGATATTTTCTCCGCCGGAGTGTGATCTTGATCATCTTTCTCCAGCAATTTTGTAAAGAAGTCGTTCTTTGGAGTACGCTGTCCCATCCGAACGTCTTGAAGCTTGCTGGCGTTAAGGGGGACATGGATAAGGGGCAATTTATCACTGTATCGGAGTGGATGACGCACGGAAACATTATGGAGTATATCAAGAAAAATTCCGTCAACAGATTAAAGCTGGTACATGGCACCGCTTTTCCCACCATTTCCTTTGTTAAAGTATGACCGCAGCTGCACGAGGCAGCCCTAGGCCTAAAATATCTCCACGGCGCCAGCCTCACCCACGGGGACCTCAAGGGAGTCAGTATTTCTCCGCGTTACAACCGATCTCCCTTTCTGACATTGGGCAGGCAAATATTCTTATGACCAACGACACCCCTCCTCGTGCTTGCCTTGCGGACTTTGGGTTTATGACAATGGTCCTCGACCCTAACCACCCGATGTCGTGCAGCGCACAATTAGAGGGTGGGACTATGACATTCATGGCACCGGAACTTGTGGCCCCTACGAAGTTTGGTTTGAAAGAGTCGACGCCTACGCGACAGGCCGACATCTACGCATTTGGGTTGGTTATCTTCCAGGTATATGAGGAGGATCATGGGTGTCGACTGTCTACTTACATTTTCCAGGTCCTTACAGGTGAAATCCCATTCCGCGGCTTTGGGTCGATAGGGTTTGCCTACTCTGTGGTCGAGGGGTTGCGCCCAGATAAACCAGAGAAGGCCTTGGCCATCGGGTTTTCTGATTCACTATGGGCCTTCGTCCAACGTTGCTGGGATGGAAACATGGATTTACGGCCAAAGGTCCCAGAACTCGTGACACACCTCGAGAAAGCGGCAGCTGACTGGAATGGGGTCATGCCGCCTTGTATCCAGGCCAAGTATGTCACTCCGGACTCCGGAGAGTCGATGTCGGATTGGATGAAACATCGTGAGTTCGAGATTTTGACTCTCTCGGTAACCTTCACCAAGTAATGGTACAGGTGGAATCTTTCAACCGCTTCCGGATGCCGCTCTGGAGGCTCCCACCGACTCGCAAACTACCTCTGAACCGTTCAGCCACCTGAGCACTCCATCCACCCAGTACACTGAACCGCCACAAGAAGACTCTCTGGAGGCCACTACTCCTAAACCTCTCGAAGAGCCTCAGCTTGAGCCGTGGGTCCCTATGCCGCCGCGACGGGAGGAGCCGAACGACGATCATGCAGGAGTGCTTTACCCGCACCTCAACCAGAACTACAAACCTCCCCCCTCCCTGCTTCCCCAGAAGAGACATACAGCCTTCGAGTACTTGAAGTTGAAATTTCGCAAGCTCTTTCGTCGGTCATCACCGTCCCGACTCTCCCGGTAGGGGGAGATTGGACTAGAGAGTTTTTGACTTGAAGCGTTGGTGTCTCCTTTCAGGATTTACGACCCGACCTGGTTATTTGATAGACGGATTGGTGATTCGTCGATCCACATCCTTTATCCCTATGATGTCTACCCGTAGTTACCATTCTCAACTTCCAGAACCAAGTTCACAGCGTGATGCGGAACATGTAACAACTCGTACCTTGGATGTTGATATTGAATACAAGATTTGCCTCGCTTCGCTCGGGCACATGAAACTTATCTGGGCACCGCAATGAAGGTCCTCGAACATTCGTTTGTCTATGTCTACATACGGTTGTAGCCTTACGGACGATCACCTATAACGTCCGTTCCGCGTGAGCTTAGCCAAGCCACATCCGAAGGCGGATAGACTACACATAAACAGGTTTGTCGATTACATGCACTACCTGATGCCGTGTCCCTCCCGCGGTCAATGTTTAACTTTACTTGACGGACCACGACCGTCAATCGGGCTCAAACCTGAACCTGAGATCACCGATCAGTTCCGGCGAACTCTCGCAGGAGCTGCGAACATGGGAATTCGAAACCGCCCTCGTTCACCGGGAGATCCTTACCGAGAAAAACCTGGCTTCTGTTCCATTGTATCAAGTAAGGAATGGTTCATGAAATAAAAAGGTATTCTATCTGCGAGGGAGGAATGATGTGTATAATATCGCCGGACAACATATGTGGATGATCAGTGATCGGGTTGTTCGGAGTGTCGTGGGCATCAGTGCTTCTGACAAAACACGAGCCGACCGAGGGGGCCGCTATCCGCCTCGAATGAAAAGAGTATTTTGTTTGGGTTACGGGTTCGGGGTGCTGTGGGGGAAGTGGCCTGAAGGCCGGTTGAGCAGATCCTTGACTTTATAAATGTAGTCCCGGGTTAATGGAGAAGAACCGGGGTTTACTCGCTCATCGAGCGACAGCGAGAGTAAGTTCAGGCTATTGAGGTCGCCTGAACTTTGGGTCATAATACGAGCTAATGCGGGAACGGAATAGTTGACAGCCAAGCGAACAAATACAAAGCTGATGGGGGCGTCTGCTTCATAGTATAGTGATTGAACGCCTGAAACCACGAGCG
>Ga0307517_10005418_pt1 | contig 19241 bp, 21 predicted proteins | sample 23_EM_MG_FD_194515 | JGI IMG/M metagenome (GOLD analysis project Ga0307517, IMG submission 194515) | Populus trichocarpa ectomycorrhiza microbial communities from riparian zone in the Pacific Northwest, United States - 23_EM | ecosystem: Host-associated > Plants > Roots > Unclassified | place... | reverse complement strand
AAGTAAAAAACACCCCCCCCCCCCCCCCCCCTGATACACGCCAAATGTCATCATCAGAGCCGCTATACCTAGGCCTAGATCTATCCACCCAGCAGCTAAAATGCCTAGCAATCACTGGTTCGTTGTCGGTGATGCACGAGGAGGTAGTAACCTTCGACAACGACCTCCCACACTATGGCACAAAGAAGGGCGTACATACCGATTCCGTGCTGGATGAGGTTACCGCTCCCGTGGCGATGTGGATTGAGGCATTGGATTTGGTGCTGAGTAGGATGAAGAAAGTAGGGTTCGAATTTGGGAGGGTAAGGGGGGTGAGCGGTGCTGGGCAGCAGCACGGGAGCGTATTTTGGAGTAACGGGGCAGAAGAAGTGTTGGGTGGGTTGGACTCCAGGAGGGGGCTCGTGGAGCAATTGGGCGAGAAGGGGGATGGGAGGGGGGGAGTGTTTACTTGGGAAAGGTCACCGAATTGGCAGGATCATAGTACGCAGGCTCAGTGCGATGAGTTTGAGCGGTGTGTGGGGGGTGGGGAGATTTTGGCGGCGATTACGGGGTCAAAGGCTCATCATGTATTTACTCCCTTTCTTCCTTCCCCCCTCCTGTCCTAGTTTTTGGGGAGGTCGACTGACGAGATGCGTGGTGTAGCGATTCACGGGTCCACAGATCTTGCGCTTTTACCAGCGGTTTCCGGGCCTCTATGAAAAGACAAGCAGGATATCTCTTGTTTCGAGTTTTCTTTGCAGCCTGTTCCTTGGGAGGATCGCGCCGATAGATATTAGTGATGTGTGCGGTATGAACCTCTGGGATATGAGGAGTAATTCGTGGTCTCAGGAATTGCTTGATCTCTCTGCGCCAGATTTGAGATCGAGACTTGGGAGCGTGGAGACGCAACCGGGGAAACATTTGGGTCTGGTTTCGCCCTACTTTGTTGAGAGGTATGGCCTCAGTAAAGGTGAGCTCTTTTCCCGAATGATATTTTATGATGCCATTTTGGTAATGGGGCAACGGCAGAGTGTGTAATAACACCGTTTACTGGCGACAATCCGTCTACGATCCTTGCGCTTCCACTGCGCCCATTAGACGCAATTATCTCCTTGGGAACCTCCACTACACTACTAATGGCGACACCAACCTATATCCCAAGCCCAAGCTACCACCTCTTCAATCACCCGACAGACAAAGGCTTGTACATGTTCATGCTCTGTTACTGCAACGGCGCCCTCGCACGGGAGAAGATTCGAGACGAAATCATTTCCACCTCCGCCCCCTCTTCCGGCGACCCGTGGAAAGAATTCAACGAAAAAGCCCTCTCAACCCCCCGACTAGGCAAACCCTCCAAAAGCGACGACGCAAAGCTCGGAATCTACTTCCCCATCCCTGAAATCGTCCCCAACGCCCGGGCTGGAACCTGGCGCTACCGCATCTCCCCAGCAGGCGACCTCAAGAAGGTTGAAAGCTTCGACTCGGGCACTGACGCCCGCGCCATCGTGGAAAGCCAGGCGCTCTCAATGCGCCTCCGTGCGAACCCCCTCCTGTCAACTTCAACCCCGGCCCAGCCACGAAGAGTCTACTTGGTCGGTGGCGCTAGCAAGAACCCTGCCATTACCAAGATCCTCGGGCAGGTGCTTGGCGGCAAGGAGGGCGTGTACTGGCTCGACGTGGGCGGGAATGCGTGCGCTTTGGGCGCGGCGTATTACGCAGCATGGGCTGTCGAGGGAAGGAAGGAGAGTGGGGGGGAGGAGGGGTTTGAGGACTTTGTGGCAGGGAGGTGGGAGGAAGGGGGACGGATTGTTAAGGTTGGGGAGGGGTATGAGGAGGGGGTTTGGGAGGAGTATGGGGATGTGTTGGACGCTTTTGAGGAGGTTGAGAGGAGGATTGGGAGGGGGGAGTAGCACGTTACTTTTAGGAATAAACTCATTTCACTCTTATTCTTTTTTATTTTTTTATTTTTCTTCTTCAATAGCTAGTTTTCTTGAGCCTTCGCTCTTTGCTACATCATGGTATCTCGAGCTCAGGAATATTAGGTAAAGGGCATGGCTTGTCCTGTGGAGGGGACAGCTCCGAATTCCCCTATAATGCGCTAAGTATTTGCCAGCAGTGTTACTCTTGAACAGAAAGCTAAAGAGGGTGTAACGCGCTACAATGTCTAATAGAACGTTAACTTAACTGGGCCATAAGAACTCCTCCGTTTTTACCTATTTATTTCATCGAGCTGATAACCACGATCCCATATCGGGTAAGAGTAGAATATGGCGATGCGATGCCCTTTTAGTATCGGTTTAACATCATCACCGCAGGAGATGGTGTGACAGTGACCAGCGCAGTTCTCTGATTGTAATCGTACCAGTAAAAGTGATAACGCTTATTTACCGTATCGGTATTTGTTTTCTCCAGAGTTTGCTTACCCCTTTCTGCATCGCTCTCATCTTCCCCTCTTGCTCGCCTCGCTGCCCCTCGTGGGTCTCCTGCCTGCCCCACTTCCAGGCTACGTGGTTGGATCAAAAGGCATTCGCTTTTAAATAAAGAATCTCTTTGTGGATCGAATCAACCAGAGTGGCCTGATGGAATGCCTGAAGCGAGGCTTTCAACTTTCTTGCCAGCACAATGGATCTGTGGCGCTCACTCACAGAGGGGAAGGGCAGAAGGGCGGCACAATCCCGTGTGCTCGATCATCACCCGGGTGATGATGATGGCACGGGCCAAGGAAGGGCAGCACCATAGAAAATGGCCGTGGCTGGGGAGGGGCAGCGCGCGGCTAAAAAAGTCATTCAAATTTTTTTCACAAACTCGTGTGGCTGGAAAGGAGCAGACCTCTTGGCGGCAACAGAAGCGAAGATGACCTGGCAACGGCCGAGATACTCCGCTATTCCTAAATGGGAGAAGTGTTTTAGGCGAGTCGTCGTCAGCCAGCGGTCTGTCGTTTTTTCCTCTGCATTCGTTGGCGAGGCAAGAGGTGAGTGAGTGAGGGATGGGGGCGAAGTCGGTCGTTGTTGCGTGCGTGTGAGTTCTCTTGTGGGGGATTCGGGAACTATGCCATTGTGGGCACTCAATGAAAAAGGTGGTGAAGCTTGACACTTCACCTGGCCGACTTTGTTGGCCGTGTTTCATAGCTCGATTCTGGGGTGGTTGGGCTGGCTGGCTGGCTGGCTGGCTGGCTGGCTGGTGTGGAAGCCGGGACCGTTCCTTCCACACACCTTCCCTTTCCCTACCCGTGCCCGAACCAACCCACCATTCCATCTCGCGTTCTCCTTTCGCTCCCGTTTTCCCTCCCTTCTCCTTGTGGTGAAAAACATTCCATTCTTTGCTAACTCATCGCTTTCTCTTACACTACCCCACCACCACTACCATCAGGCCATCCCATTAGGAACACAGATCCATCACCAAAGGGAACGGGAGGGGAATCACAATAGAAGGGAGAGTGCATACCGTATGGGAAGTGAAGAGTGAAGGCGAGGAAAGAAGACAATTCCCCATCTTCTTTACCCGCCAAACCTCTTTCCTCCAAACACAACTCTAAACACGCCAATCCTCCAATCGCAATGGCGCGAGCGCCCCAATCAGCTTATGATGGTACTTGGAATCCGAAAACCCAGAAATATGTCCTTCCACCGCTCGTCGGTTTGCCCTTCTCGGAGATGAGAAAGAATGGTGATTAGCTGCCCCTCTTTGCCTATTTGTTGTTTTTGTCTATCTAACTAACCCTCCTTGCCTTAGGAATGGGAGCTCGACACGCCGGGGACACAAGGTACTACCGACTTATTGTGGCTCATGGCATCTTCGCCGCGTTAGCAATCCTCATCATGATCCCCGCCGCAATCATTTGTGCGAGATTTCTCTATCACGGACGGAATCCGCGAGTAGCGATGTGGGGTCATATCGGTTTGAATACAGCTGCCATGTTGAGCTTGACCATCACCTTTGTTTCCGGTTATGCCGCGGTGGGCCAGGACGCCTGGGGATCGAATCCTCATCATTTGATTGGTGTTTCTCTCTACGGAGCTGTGATTTTTCAGGCATTGTTTGGGTTATTTATCCGGGCTCGGAATCAGAAGAAAGTCATCCGGAAGAAGATTGCATTACACACCATGGTATGTTGTCTTCTGTTTGTGCATCTTACCCATCGACTCCCACTCGGAACTAACTTTGAAATAGCTGCACCATTGGCTTGGCCGCGGTATTTGGCTGTTGGGACTTGCGCAGATTCCTCTGGGACTCTATCTTTATGGATCACCGCTTATCTTGTTCATCCTCTATGCCGTCTGCGTTTTTATCTTTTTCCTTTCCTGGTTTGTCTGCGAATACCTCAAGACTCGCGGGTACTTTTCTCTTGGCACAATCCCTCCGACTCGAGAGACGCCGGATATGGCCGAGATTCCTACGACGGTTGAGGACACTTCTTTTCAAGCTGGCCATTACTCGACCGAGGTGCCTCAACGTAGGTCCGGGCGTGGAAGAGCTGGCGTGTGGTCAAATTTATTTTCCGGGCGACGGTCTAGCGGTAAAGATGCGGCTGTTGGTGTAGGCGGGGGTGGGGGGGGGTACGCTACCGATGTAACCAGAGCGACGAGTTTTGATACTAGTAGGGCCCCTAGTGCCCATAGCCCTGCCATCGGCGGTCTTCATGCTCCACCCGGGCGACACAACCAGGTTCCCCCGGTTCCGAGCTTGCCAACTAACTATGGAGGGGATCAAGGCAATCAAGTTGCGTCGCCAGTTGACTCCGGGGATTTTCATAGGGATAATGGTGACAGGTATCCACAAGGGCCTGGTTCGGTAAGGGACACCGTGTTGCGAGATAGTACTACTTTGGGGATAGGAGTTCATAGTGGGCCTTCGCACATTCAGATGCCGGAGGAGTCGCCTGTTTCTCCACCATATTCGGTTACCCCAGTCACTTCTGGTCCTGCAAACATGAGCAGTCCTCATACATCAGACATCAGCGGAAATTCTTCAGGTCACCTAAGATCTTACCCAATGGCCCCTTATCGACAACACGAGGAAATGCCACCTTCTCCCATCGTCGGTGGTGGGTACATGGAAGCGGATAACGGGTTCGTACCTGGCACTACACGTCACGGAGAACCACCAATGGCTCCGCTGCCGCTACCGCCGGACCCACGTCGTGGACAACAACAGCAACAGCAACATCGCCGTGATAGATCTGCTGATAGTGTTCCGCGTCTTCCCATGTCCCATTCGACCGAATATTTGCCCACAGAAGAGCGCGCCGGAGAGTCATCCGTCGGCCGCCGAAACTCACGAAAGAAGGATGCTCACGTCAGCGTTCAGGTCCGTGTGAACCCGGACGGCAAATCTGTCACTGTCCGCCGGGTACCTGCGGAAGAGGGCGAGCGGGATCGTCGTGAGCGTGCACGCCTACGCGCTGAGCGGGCAGCTAACCGAGAGATGAGTCTCGATCGTGATCGTCAGCACCGCCGGAGCCACTCTGGTCGTAGATCATCCGAACGACATGAAAGACATGAACGGCCCACAACGTCTGGCTCCGGAGCACATGCACCCCCTGCCCCAGCATCTTCTGTAGGTGGGTACGGCCCCGAGTCGTCCGTAGGCGGGTATGCCCCCTCAATAGGTGCCCAATCATCCACCATCGCGGGTGCTAGCGGCGGCCTTCTCGGAGGTGGCGCTCCACCACCACAAGGCAGAATCCGCATGCCGGAGGCACCGCGGGTCCCAGGGCCACAAGCCTCGGCCCCCCTCAACCCGGCCAGCCCTCCTCCACTCCCATACGGCCTCGGCGGCGGTGTCTCTCCGAGCGCACGTGGGAGTGTAGTCAGCGCTTCGGGCACAGCAGAGAATAGCGAACTGGAGCAAGAAGCGGCGAAGTCGTATCGCAAGAAGAAGATACGTGAGGGAACAAGTAGTCTTGGGAACCCACTGAGTAGTCTGGGGGCTAGGTATGATGAAGATGGGGTTGAATGGACTTGATTGGTTTAAAACTTGATTTCCTTTTTTCTTTATCGACATTTATCTCTTGGAGGCCAGGTAAAGTGGGTGATGACCTGTTGTATACCATTTTCTAAATTTTTGCATTTTCATTTTCATGAGCGGATGGACGAACGAACAGTGTGATTGATGACCGGTGAACAGATATATGTGCTAAGCTAAACTAGGGACTTGTCTTTTTATTATTCATAGGAAAAAAGCTCTCTGGAGTTCCTTTATTTTTCGTTCCTTCCTTTTCCCTCATTGATTATTCTGGCGGACTTATCGGTAACGACTTTTTTTCTTTTTGAAGACGTGAGTGAGTGTATTAATGGCCTTTATTTATTTCTCCATTTCTTATCTATTTCTCGTCTACCTAGTCGCTTAGCTAGTTTAATTGTGGCATTACGATAGCATGAAGTTTGTGGGTGGTGGTGGTCGTGGGCTGGAGGAAGGGGTATAAAATTGAAGTTTGAATGGGTGCTTGGTTCATAGTGGGAGTTAGCTTGTGATAAACGGTGAATGGGCAAGTGACGTCATGGAAATGATTTCCTGCCGGGTTGTGCTGCGGAGGTTCTGGCGTGTTATGGATATGCGGCATGGAGTGAGGGGTCAGTGGTGTAATGTACAGTACAGTACGCGTGCTGCTGTACGTGCAAACCCTCAGAGAGGGAGCAGGTACAATGTGGTACGGCGGATTATATGTGTTACGATGCGCGCTGTAGTGGATAGTACTGCCGTTGGTGGGTACCCGCTCGGAAAATAGCCCATCTAGTCTGGACTATCTGTGCGGGAGCGTACAGTACAGTGCAGTACCGTACAAGTTCGGGCACAAGTGCGGTTCGATGACACCGGTTCGTTTCGTGTAATATTCTAGGTATAATGTGGTATTTGTGAGCTGTACTTAGCAGTCGTGTCTTTTTGATGCCGCCATGATCTGGAGTGGCTGGGGAAGCTCGGAGCAGGGTTTTTTAGTCTTGAATAGACATTTCCCATGGGCCATTTTGGTGGGGAATTGTCTGGAGTGAGTGGATGGGAGGGGAGGAGATTGTACTCGTACAGTGCTGTACTGTATGGTTTGTATGTTATTGGATGGAACCGAATGGTCATGGAGGTGGGGGGACATACCGGTGGGAGGAGGAAGTGCTTGTAGGCTCGCCTCAGTGCTGTGTGTGATACTGTGCAGTGCGGTATCGTGCATGGATGGCGTCCTGTCCTGTACTGTACTGCACTGCACTGCACTGTACAACACCAGCACTTGAAACTAAAACGTGCCTTGAGCTTATCTAGAGCTTGTGCGAGCCCTGAGACACTTGCGCCACGTTGTGCTTTATTTCTGCTTGTATGATACTGTACCGGCTATGGCGCGATTTTTTTGGGCCTCATGCGGGGCTTGCCAAGGGAGAAATTGGGAAGTATATCTTGGCGGTACTTTCCCTCCCCCTCCGTGACCAGAGATGGGGGGGGGGGGGTTGGCAAGGGTTTTTAGTTAGGGGCGCTGTACTATCTGCCCTGGTAGAAGACTTAGGCACTTGTAACTAAATAGTTCTTTCAATGGTGGTCTAAGTTCTGGGGCTAACTAGTAGGTGTTTTAGCTGTCTCGCGGCGGTGGCATTATACAATGTGTCCGATGATGGTAAGCTTTTATTTCCGCCCCGGGCAAAGCCGGTCTGGGCGGGTGTGGGGAGGGTCTAGCTTGTTACGCTGTGTTACTACATTGTACAATACAAATACCTGTATCTTTCTTCATTTAGTTACACTAGCTTCCAAAGTCGTCTTCCAGAGTGTAGTTATTAATTCATTGAGTTTTCAACCGGGTGGTGATATAACACCCTCCCCGCCCTGCTTCCTCTATCATCTATTCCTCTCTTTACCGGAGTACTTCTTCTGCACGCCCCCCAATACGTTAAAACGAAATAGGGTAGAATCGGCCACTTCATACTGGGAAGCAATGGCGAGAGGTACCCTTCCTCCCCCCTCCTTCCCCCCTCTTCCCTTTCCCACTTGATCATACCAACCTAACCCCACCCACCTCAACACCCAATAGTAAAAACCCAATCCCGCCCAAACCCACCACCAGACTACCCCCTAGTGCCCCGGAACCGCACCTCTTCCTCCTCCTCCTCCTCCTCCTCCGCTGCCACCAGAAAAACCGCCCCCGCAGCCGCCGTCAAGAAGCCAGCACAAAAGCCTAAAGTAAAGATTCCCAAGGGATTGTTCAAGCGGCATGTGGAAGAAGTTACGAGGGGGGTTATTGCAGACCTGAGGGGCGAAGAGGAAGGGGAGGGGGAAGAAGGGGATGGGGGAATGATGAAGTGGGATAAGGAGGCATTGGAATTATTGAGGGGGGTTATGGAGGGGTTTTTTGAAGTCGGCGGTAGTGGGAGGAGAGGATGAGTGTAAGAAGGATGGAGGTGTGTGTGTGTGTGTGTGTGCGGCGGGAAAGAGTTCCTTTTATGTGGTAGTTTTTGCTAGGTTAGGTAGAAGGGAGGAATGTAGTTTATTTATTTATTTGTGATATGGTTGCCGATAAATTATCTCTGGGGGGAAGGGTGCTCAATCTGGTCCTTCTTTCTCTCTGCCTCCCTATACGATTTGTGCAAACTTGAAAAATGGCTTCTGTCGAATATGGAGATCCTGCGCCCTGCTCGGATCATACACGAGAACCCTTCCGCTCTCACCCCATTGGCTTGGCGTGAGCTGGGGGTGCTAATATCCATCGCTGTGAAAGAGCTTCACCTCCATAGTTACAATACAGCTCAAAGGTAGCCTTCCATCCGTGGTATCCGCCACTGGCGTTTTAGTGATATGTCCTCAACACCAACTTACGCGCCACTGCTCTGGGCTTATACCCCCTACTCCCGCCCGGGAACCTTAGCAACTCGAGGTCAGGAGGGAGATTATTTTCGGGGAAGAAGTAAAGGTCGAGGCTGAGTTAAGTCGGTGGAAGCTTTAGTGTGTCTTCAGCTGGGTAATGTCCTGTATTGTGGAGGGTATCAGGGTCTGGGGAACTCCCGGCGCACCCATTCTTGGGTGTTGGAATTTTCTCGACATGTTAATGAGAACGGATTTAGGGGTTCTTTTTAGAATTTTTGATCGTCCCCCACGTGCCTGGGTCCCCTCGGCACTGTAGTACGATAAGAGAGGCCAATTCCTAGCATCTCCAGAAAATCTAAGAACTTTGATCAGTTGGATTTTTGCGACCTTTGCGGCTTGTTTCGGCTTCCAGGGTTTCAATGCGTTCCCCAAGGTGCTTCTTGCAGTTGCCATGGCGGTAGTGGGGTTGGCTTGCTGTCTTGTCAGCGCATACTTGATGGTTAAAGAATGTAGGATTCTAAGGGGTTGACTTCACTGCCAGCGCAAATACCGTCGTGCTAATGTTTGTGCAGTCATTAAACACAGGGATCCCACCCCAGGGGAGTTTAGTGGATGCTGCGGTGCAGTGTGTTCAAAGTGAGCTGACATAAGGCTGGACCTATGGTTGGGGACTGTTAGCTTCTGCGCTGTCCACTGAATATGTTAGAAAATTAAAACCATAAGTTTGCTAGTGAAAGCAAGAGAGTAGGATACTCGAAGCATATTCAAAAGCTGTGGGGCTTCGAGTGATACCTGATGATGAATCCGGATTTAGAAGAAATTTCGCCAGAGAATGTAGTACTCAACGGAGGTATCCTAAATGGGTGAGACTGCATTAATTGAGTCTGAGACGGTTATTTCCTTTTGCGCCCTGAGGTGCAGTTTCTGATTCAAAAGGGTATTCGACGCTTGATATTGACTGTCTCAGAACCAGTGGGGGTGACCTCTTCATGCTCCATCTGAGGGCGAAGGATGAACGTCGCTCAAAGACAGCTTGAAAATTAGGTATATCCGTGAATACATAAGATAAGAAATAAGACCGATTTTCTGTCTCTGGTCACATCAACCCAAAGATCCGACCACAGATATTATTACTCCCAGACTTAGCCACTGAAGCTCAGCAAAATCTGAAATGCCCAAGTGCGAAATGACCCACAGCCCCGCTGCCTTCCTGCATCGCTCTATTTTAGCCACCACTTCCAAGGCCCACAAGACAACCCGGGCCATCACTCTCCTGGCTTCCCAGATTCCACAGCTCTCTCCGCTCCAAGCCCGACAATCCCGCTCTGTTGTCCGCATGAACAGGGCCTACGCTGAAGTCCGCGCAGGCAGACTCCAGCTCCCCGACGCTGAAGGGGTAATCTCTGGTGTGACGAAGGATATCGACGAGATAGCGGAAGAAGTGGATGATTATATTATATTTTGGAGTGAGGGCGGGGATATGGTGGTTGATGGAGTGGTTTTAGGCCGGAGTTTTGTGAGGCATGGGGGGGAGAGGGGGGTACTAGAGAAGCAGAGAAAGAGGGCGTTAGTGAAAGGTATTATTGAGAGGGCTAGGGATGAGGGGTGGAGCCAAATAAGGAAGGAGGGATTGGCTGTTGGGAGGTGGAGGGACGATGGGGGGGCGAGGGAAGAGGGGCGGTGAGGGGGAGGGGGGAAATGTGAGGATGGAATGTATTGGGGATGCGAAAGACGGGGGAGCTGTGAAGGGGGGGTGGAGGAAAAGGGGAAGCATATTTGAAGGGTAGAGTATACGCTAAGAGTATTTGTGACTAGATAGAAATAGACTAGATCGATTTACACCCATTTGCTACCCAGAAAAGTTCGGGGTATATAATAATCCTCCCAGGCTTGGTTAGTATATTTCGACCTATGAAATAATATCAAGGGGTTACGAGAAAGCCCATCCACTCACTGAGCTCTAAACCCCCGTCAGTGTGTGCTGAGTGAGAGGCTGTAATTGAGGTCATCACGTGGGGGGGGTTTTGCCGGTGGTTAATATGTTCGGCCATAGAGCAATGAAAGTTTCGCATCCCGTCCGCTCTGCGGTAAACAAGCATTGCATCGCCTAGTTAGTATCACAGTGGGTGACCATGTGAGAATCCTAGGTGCTGAACTTCTGAAATCTCTTTTTTTTGTCCCGCCTAGACTAAGAGGTAGATGTGCTATTGCGAGCTTGGTCCTTTGAGTAATTGGAACAGTCTATGCCGGGGTTTAGGTTCTTTTTTTAGTGCGAGGGGGGAAAGGAAACCGATCTAATGTAGCCTGGAGGGATTAGTGCAAGCGAGGAGGAAAGGTGTGCCAGTATTGGGCTTTTTTTGTGATTACCAATGCTAGAAGGCTGCTATGATATGTAGAATAGTATCAACCGCCCGGGAATGGGGGTATTATGGATGGAGAGTTTGGGGCAACGGAAGTAATGGTTTACGTTTCTTGTGTCATGGGGGATTTCAGAGAATATTCGCCATGCCTACAATCCCAAGTGTTGAAAGTTACCAGGGATCACCCACCCGGTTCCTATCGTTTTGTCCTTTCTTTTCAAGGATCCTTATTACGTTTACTACCGTATTGTTTCCATTTGTTTCATTATTATTTTTTTGGGGGGGGGGGGGCCTTGTCAGTGTGAGGGCATATTTCCTCCACTCGTTGGAATAGAATAACAAACCTCTTTTATCATAATACCTTTTTTCACATAGATCCCCTCTTGCTTGGGGCAAACGATTTTACACGGCAGCCCCTCACGGTCCACTATAGCCCCTATACGGATTTGCCTTACATTGTAGGGCCCGCCGTCCTTCCCGATGACGGTCGTCTTGAGGTTTCTAGGACCAGTGAGGGCGGCATTTTGACGTTCTATCTCGTCCAAGGCTCCTAGCAGTGGTCCTATCAGGCCCTACCGGGGACCCTGGCCGTTTGCGAACAAGGGGCGTGAGAAGAAGAAGAAACAACAGGGGCATGAAGGGAGAGGGAAAACCACGGTAGAGCTTTTCTGGGGAAAGGCACGGGTGCTATTTCATTCCAAACTGATTTTTGGGTTCAGGTGCTAACGATCGGGTTTGGGCTTGGCCTATATCTAGGAATTCCTGCGGGGAGATTGATATTTTGGCTATCGTAGAACTAGGTTCCAAAGCTCTGTGGCGGCGGAAGAGTGACAGTTGTAGTCCCATCAGATAGTTGTTAGGGTACGATAGTTGGTTTGGGGCACGACTAGTAGTGAGGTTGTGACAGTTTTGTGGGGTTTTCCTGTTTTGTGTGTTGAGTGCGCTTTCTACCAGTATTTAGGCTGGGCTCCAACAGCATTAGAGTGCTTTCCTCCTGTATTACACACAAGTTGAGCCCGATGACCATCACCTAGCTGCCATGAAACTGATCTCCTGACAAAAGATGTCCATAACACAGGTAGGAAAGCTTTATCAAGGTGAATGTAAGAGCCCTCACGGAAGGGTAGTAGGAATATGAGTATGTCGAATCTGAAGATTGGTGTGTGATGACCCTATGGATGGGTAGCTACAGAGGACTAGACTCCAACCCATATGGGTCACGGTAGCAAGAGGTAATCAGAGAGGAACTAGACCAGTATACTTAGTATATGCTTGGCAGGCGTGAGTTGGTACAAGTGCCTACAAAGTGACTCAGTGACTCGGTGACATAGGGTTAGAAGTGGTAAACACAGGTGGTATAGTAGGCATGCCAGTGTCATGTGACTTCTGTGGAAGGTGACATGTTCAACTTGTATTGAGAGGACTTAGTTACCCTACCTTCACCAGCAAAGTCATCGGCGGAATTAAGGGGAGGTTATCACACTACCACATTTTTTGGGCTAACCCAAAATTGCATTAAGACAAGAAGGGCAAAAGAGGCGAGCTTACCACCGGGTGCTGCAAAACCTCAAACAACCTCACCACACGAGTTTCAAGCTAAAATGCCTTAAGCTCAACCACAAACCTTGCCAAGCTGAATTAACAACTTAATCATAATACAGGTATGAGAAAAGAATTTCTTCATGATGAGAAGGAAACTGACAAACTCGAGATGGTAGAATCATCTGTGATCAGAAATGAATTAGTCTTTTAATCCTGCCTGCAAAATCATGCTGGTGGATTAAAAGGCTGATCGCTTCTTATCAACTGCATTCTAACTTTTTGAATCTCATTTTGAATCTCTCTAAATTTTGAATTTCTTTATACCAAAACCTCTCCTGTTGTCCTAGATGACATACAAAGAAATTCCTCTGCAAATTGTCGAAAAATTGAGAAAGTCCAGTGCGACAGTCTCCACAGAAGTTCCCGTCAATAAATAGGGATGGATATATGGCTACATCTCAATCCAGCTACTGGGGAAGAGCCAGTCCGAGTGATGGGGTTTCTCTTGCAGCCTCTACAACAGCTCGCGCTTCATAGTGTAGAAATAAGCACTTGGATTTGCCCTGGGAAGAAATCAAAAACAATTGACGAACAGGTATCCACCAAGACAGAATTGGGCTGTCGTAGCATAATGCTGAAAACAGATTCACGCAAGTTTCAAATCATGATTTTGAGTTGGAGAACACATCATGAAATAGCTCAGAGAGATGGGTTCTGTGCCCCCTTTATGAGTCAGGTTTCTGAGCTGTTTCTTCTACCAATCACCACACTTTATAATTGGAGAAAAAACAAGCATCGGATTCTCACTAGTGTATGAGATTCTCGCAAGTCACAGCCTGATGAACAATCCTGCAATTGGTCTGAGCTCGAGCAGGATCTCTACAGCAAATACCAACAATGAGGACTAAAGCGTAAGGCTGTTCAGCGAAGTTGGTTTCAACACCAGGCAAAAGCATCTTTTGTTACATGCTATCCAAGCAATTCCATTCAAGAGTTTTGCTTTTCAACAGGGTGGTTTTTAGCCTTCCTCTCCCGTCATAACATCACTCTTCGATTTACCATCAATAAATCCCTGAAAGTACCCCATGACTACCTGAGAGTAATCTGCTCTTGGCTTGAATTCAACCGCTGCAATTCACAACTTTGTCCTGAGACCTTCAATCAGCCATGCACTATTGGACGTTACTTTTTGGATGCTATTTGAAATATGGATGAAACTCCCCTTCTATTTGAATACTTGAACGGACAAACATAAGCCAACAAAGATAGCAATTCAGTCCAGGTTAAAGCTACTAGTAGTGGCTAGAATAAACGCCAGGCCATTCTAATTCTTGCAGTTTTTGGAAGTGGAAGAGCTCCAGTTGAACCTCTGATCATGTTCAAGGGAAAAGAGGAATAGGATATATCTCGAAGTCTTCATCTTTAGAAGAAGTGAGAAGCAGAAATGGGTACATATGACCCCTGGGTTGCAGTAAGGTGCATCAGAAAAAAAAAAGAAGGTTACACTAAGGTGCACCCTACATCAGCAAAAATGGATCCTGCATCTGATCTGTCGGCGTTGCGTCCTGACGCAAGTGATGTATTTTCTGCGTCCCCTGCGTCCTGTGCATCCTGACTTGCGTTGCAACTTTCCTTGCGTCCTGACGCAACGTCACATCCTCCTGACGTCTAGACTGCCCCAGACTCTCGATCTCGTCGCCTCTTTCTCCTGATCCTGCTAGCTCCTTCTCGCCTCTTCTTCGCGTCCTGATGTATCCCGCCCCTCATCCCTGGTATCACAACTTCAATTAATTCTCTGCTTCCTCAGACGTCGGCCGGCGTCTAGGGTGGCAGCACCTTTCTTTTTTCACATCTCACGTTTCACATCTCACATCTCACGTTTCACATTTCACGTTTCACATCTCACACCTCATTGGTCTGGTGAACTAATGATCTGGGTTTCAAGAAAGTCGCTTCTATATCTTCTAGTATATACAGTATCAAGATGTAGGATTCTCACACATGGCGGAGGCTTGATTCTCTCATCCGGACTCTTTAATAAACCTCGTTAAATGTTCTCAGATTATTCCGGCTATTTACAAGCCAGCGCCGGTCCTCCTCTGGGATCAGGTGTGCCAATCTGAGAATTGTCCCTATATCAACTATTGTAAACCCTCGCGTATCCTCCCTCATCTCCACTGTAACAAGCCATGTAGATCCGATAGACGCTTCGAGTTGACTGGGGTTAGCATCTGAACACCGGCGACACGACGGACTGTATCATCGGATCTGTAGTCCCAGACTTTCAAGAGGGCAACTAGCTTTGCCGGTAGATAACCCCGCAGCGTACCATACATTTCTTCCGTAGCCGCCTGTACCCAAACCCAATCATTGTGACTGCCTTGGTTGCTCAAGTGTAGGGCGCTGGTGGATCGCGCACGGTGGATCTCGTAAACATGGGCTTCTTGGAACGCAAGAACTGGTATGTCGAGTTGTGTCAGTAGCTCAACAGGGAGTGATTGAGGCAGCGGATGGTCCTTAGGAAGACAGTGCGCTGCGGGCAGGTTATGTCGGGGATATAGGATCAATTCACGATATATAATCTTAAGTGAGACTCCCGAGATTCGGCTAAAATCCAAGACATTGGACACATCCTCCTGACATTCCTTCAGGATCCTGCTCCGGATGACCGGCAGTGATACCGTGCTGGTTGTCCGATGTAAATGCTGCAGCACGTCCGTCAAGTGATCCGCTCCGTGAGCTTGCCGAGATTGCAAGTTCAATAGTCTCATCCAGATTGCATATTGACGACCGTAGCCATGCACGATCTGGCGCGTGGCATCATCTTTATTGCATTGTCGCCATCCGTTCTTGATTTGTGTCTTGTGAGCTAGCTCTCTGATCTCCATAGACTACATCGGAATATTGCCAAACTGGCGTAGATGGTCACAAAAGTGGCTTAGTAGAGGCATCTTGATGAAGGTGAAATGTGTTTCGCCATGAATCATGTCCATACACAGTTCGTTCTCTTCGTCACAATCGTCGTCACAGATCCGGCGCCATTGGGATGGGGCTACTTGCTCTCTTATCAGGGCTCTCTGACGTCCGATCTCCTTTCGTTAATTGTCAACTTTGGCCTGTGTGCATTTTGTCACTTGAAACTCCAAGAAGATATCTTTCATTCTAGGAAACTGGTCCAGATAATCTTCCATGTAGGCTATGGTGTCAGGGGTGTGGCTTCGGTATTGTGCCATCATATTGAAGTTGACGAGTGCCCTGACGCATCCGAAAGCATGTTTGAAAGGAATTGCTTGTGCGCCTCCTGGTTGGCGAAGAGCCACGGCGAGAACTCCCAAAATACAGCGCTCCAGATTCCTCATCTCTTTCCCGTGCCATTGTGTAACCTCGCTGTAGGCCTTTTTGGGGACCAAGAATCCCGGGTATGGTGGTAGTGTCTTTCAAACATCGTCGAATGCCTGCAGTCGCCCCTGTTTCTTCAGAAAGCCTTTAATCCAGTCCATCATGTGCGTAAATAGCCCTAGATAAATGGTATGGAGCATGTCTGGTTTGTAGAGATCAGACGCTGAAACCCGATCATGTCTGTGAAATATATTTTGGCCGATACCAAGATTGTCACACATGACGTTGTTGTTGTCGGACTCCAAGCCTGCGTTCTGAATTGCAGGTTTGTAGCGTTGGTATTTGGCGTAATCTCTGGTTTGATAGTTTTTGGCATTGGTTCCTAATTCGTGGGTAGGCACCTCGCATCTAGGACAGGCATTGGATTTTAATCTGTGTAGTGCCACATTTTCCATATGTTCCGCGATCCAAGCGGAGAGGATTGGGAAGCAGAGTCGAACCTTACCGTCGGCATAGTCAATGGGTACGGCAGAATGTGCCACACCCTGTAGGGGCGCAAAGATGAGTTCGAACACATCTTGAAGGGTGTCAGTGTTGATTTTCCGCTGGCGTTGATCCCCTTTGGAGGACTTTGAGAGTTTGGGTGGAATAGGCAATATGGCAAGAAGCAGAACAGCCATCGATCCTGGGCTGTTGCACTGGGCCGATCGAGATTTCCGATCGTAAGATAGACAGGCCACGCTTTCTTGTCACCCGAGCAGTTGGTGAGGTTCGTCTGATCCGACATCCCAATTATTGGAACTGTAACAGGTTGATTCCTGTCTAACGAAAATACAGTAGGACTGGCGATAGACCTGCCGCTAGCGCTGGTGCTAAGGGAGGCTTCAAGAGACCGGTCAATAGAAGGTAAATAGTTGAAGAACAAATTGGGCTTAGGGACTCAGGGATTGCCGTTCAACCGAGGGTATTCTTAGACTGAAGGTCTGTCGAAGTCTGCTGTCTTCCTGCTAGCCAGGAGACTGGTTTAAATACAAAACCCGAGAGCGATAGCCTTCCTGCAATCACTATCATTACCAGTAGCTGCGCACATACCGGAATCCTGTAATCCTGCAAGACCAAAAAAGGAAACATAGCTCAGCCTTTACCAGTGTTAAATGACTATTCCATACCCGGAATCCTAAATATAAACTTCCAGGAAAGCAAACAAAACATAGCAATACGATAGTATAGCCTATCTGACTCAGAGATAGTGGCTGAGCTGAAATCAAATCAAAAAAACTAAAAATAAATCAACGAAATATAGGAAATCCTGCACTGCCCGCTCCTGTGTACCGTTACCAGAACATGTACACATGTTACAGGAACAACAGTAGCACCAGGTGAAAGCGTCTCCTATAATCAGTCAGCGAACATCCCCGGATGATAAGCGGCTGGGTTGCTATACCTGGACGTCCCACCACCAATCTGTCACAAATCGTGACTAAGCAAGGCAGATTTCACATGACTAATACTTATTAGTCATAAGGTATGTTGGATTTTACACTATGATATCGTTTGACTGATTGTTCTCACATGACAACGCACTCGCGAGTTATTGTTATATTATGATTGATTGATTGTTTCATGACTCATGATTGTGACGTCATATGATGTAATGACTTTCGCACATGACTCACATTATGAGTCATGGGTTTCACGCATGTGACTCACTTGAGCACATGACTTGGTTTATAGGTTTTGATTGGATAACAGAATATTGAGCGATGACTCATATGAGTCATCGATGGATTTCACGCTATGACTCAGTATGAGTCATAGAAGTTTATGTAGTACGAGGTGATGAGTCACCAGGGTTAGGGTTGTGGGAAGATGCCTATATAAGGGGCTTGGTTCCGACCAAGAGATAGGCCACGAACCATTGCAACAACACCTCTAGCGATTGAAATCTTAACACCACGAGAAATCATCGTCACTTTCCCCCACCCACCTCTCTTCCCCCACGATGGCTACTGCCTAGGGGTTGACGTTAAGCCATCTACACTCCTCCTCTGAGGCCTCGGCCTCCCCTCCTTGGGGTTCTCGTTCCTGTTCGTCGTTGACTCCCGCTCATGATGTTCGGTTCTCCCCCTTACCCCGCACTTGCTTCGCACCTCGCTTAGCATTTTGCACGGTCGGAAAGCTTCTCGCTTCGTTCACGGTCGGCGTTGTGGTGCCGGACTCTCGGTCGAAGTAGGCCTCGGCTTGCTGGGCTTGTACCTCTGATGGGGAAAGCCTCGGTTAGTAACATCACGGTCCCGCTCAGTTTCGTCGTCGTCCCAAAAGCCCTTGCTATGGCCCGTTTGTCGGCTGCGGCTAGCTTGCTCGCGATCCTTCCTCTCTCCTCCTCCCGGTTCTGTCCGCTTGCACCGTACTGCTACCATCCTCTCACGGGCTGGCACCCTACTGCTACTCACCGGCTGGCACCCTACTGCTCATCATCGTTGGCTGGCATCCCCTCTGCCCGGTGGCTCCGCTCGCCCACCTACCTCTCTCCCTCCTGCGATTTACTCTACGGTCGCAAACCTCGCTTAGGTTACGGTTGATCATGGTATTGCACTGCCTCCTTGGTCTCTCCTAAACGCCGACGCGTCGCCACCCTCCGGTCAGTCCCGACCGTGAACCGGCCTGCCCCTTACGGCGACTAGCCGCGGGGCCTTTTGGTTAGGCATATTGGCAATAGTAGTTATATCTAGGCGTTTCTTTGATTCTTTTCTTAGTGTTACCTGGGGGCCTGCTGAAGGGTTTGGGTCTCTCTCCTGTACGTTTCTATGAGTTGTTTCCCTACGTGTCTGAGGTGCGAGTCTTAGGTGCTAGGCGGGGGAGGTTTCTTCTATGGTCTCGGGGGGTTTGATTTTTCCTATGACGAGGTGAAGCGGGCGGGATGACGTTTGCTTATAGGTTTTTTATCTCCATAGCTAGCGCTGCATGAGTCTTTTGTACCTTTAAACATAATAACGATTTGATTAAAAAAAAAAAAAAGAAAAAAAGAAAAAAACGACCAAGAGATAGGACACGAACCATCTCTCCTCCACCTCCGGCGATTGAAATCTCAACACCACGGGAAATCATCGTCACTTTCCCCCACCCACCTCTCTTCCCCCATCATGGCTTCTGCCTAGGGGTTGACGTTAAGCCATCTTCCCTCCTCTCCTGAGGCACGCATGCCTCCCCTCCTTGGGGTTCTCGTTCCTGTTCATCGTTGAC
>Ga0307517_10005416_pt1 | contig 19243 bp, 23 predicted proteins | sample 23_EM_MG_FD_194515 | JGI IMG/M metagenome (GOLD analysis project Ga0307517, IMG submission 194515) | Populus trichocarpa ectomycorrhiza microbial communities from riparian zone in the Pacific Northwest, United States - 23_EM | ecosystem: Host-associated > Plants > Roots > Unclassified | place... | reverse complement strand
CGCTTTTTTCAACACTGGCGTACCGAGTTCCGTCAAACCTCGAGCTCCTTTGGTTTTGCATAATTTACTTCAAGTGTTGCATAAAGAAGATGACAGGTAAAATACTGTATGATGATATCCTCACTGATTATCAGCGAGCGAGAAAGGTTTACACACCAGAGGTTGGTCAAAAGGCTGCATCCGCACCGATCTCGTTTTGGGCGTCTCAATTCCCCCATTGATTCACAGGTAAGGACTCTATAGTTTCCATGGCAAAGGTACAACCGCTAAAAATGCTCATTTTACCTTCTAACTACCACCCCAGGCGACCAGCCTCGAACTCTCCAATATGAAGCGACCACTATTCCCTTGGACACTGGCTGTCTTTGGAATCGGCATGTCTTTCTGTACGTTATCAACTTTCTCCATACTGAGTAGAGTGTCTCATATTGCCTCTCAATAATTAATTGATTCTATAGTGTCCGGATCCGCAAATGCTGCAGTTACGCTTTACGAAATCTCCCCCGCCCCGACACGTACAAGGACGGCAGCTGGAGTTCACATCACCACCTTCCAGGCGGGCACAACCACTGTGTATCCCATCGGCACGGGTTCAGATGGGAAGACGACCTATGTCCAGGATAATATCCTCAGTCTTTTAGTCCTTCAATACCCTTTGTCCGATAATCCCGCACTCCTGACGACCACCACGGTCATATCCGAAGCGGAAACAGTTGCAGGTACGTATAAATAAATTTCTGCTGACGGATTTTCAGCAGTAGATTTATTTTTTGCTTCCAGTCACTTTTGCGGAAGATAACGGAGGATACCATGCCACCCGTTCTTTTTCTCTCCTTACCCCCGCGGCCTCAGGCAGCCCGCTTGCGTACCTAGGTGGCCTAGACGAGCAATGTACATTTAACGCAAGCGGCAGCGGTTCATGCGTACGCGTGGCTATCAACCTCGATGCATCTACCCATCCCATTTTCTCGACCACGACGTATGAGGGAAGAGTTGTCCCTTGGTATACGATTACTTCGACGTCGACACCGATTGGGAATGCTGCAATGGCTGTGAGAAGTAACCTTGCTTGGACTCTAGCCGGTCCTGTATTCGTGGTGGCTGTCTCGTATCTTACTGGGGTTGGTTTGGTGGCCCGTGGATCGGTGATGCTGTTGTGATTGTTTTAAGGGCGCGCGGGCGTCGCTGCTGTTGTTTATTTTGACCAGAAATTCTACCCAAACTTTGGGTTTGTTTGTATGATGTTCATGCCCCAATTCTATTTACGAGCACACCGACGACCGTGTTCTACGTGCATGCATGGTGGGGAGGGGCTGGCGTATTTGGAGTGATATTTTGATATATCAAACTGAGTTCGACACCACGTTTTTTGGCTTAGAAAGTCATTGACGCTCGGGGAACAAAGTGACTTATTTGTGATCCTGTCCTAGATATATGTCAGAAGCAAGTCCGAAGACAATTTGATTTTTACGCGACGCGCCTCGTCACCTGACGAGAGGAAATGATCAAGAATCGGGCCGGCCGCCTCCCACTGGAAATGTTCCGATCGCTTACATAAACATTGGTTCAACACAACGCATTCCACCCATTCTGTATCAAGCCAAAAGGTCGACCTTTTAAACTGAGTACCGACGCCAGCGAAAGACTCAAGAACGGGCCTGATGCATGTCTCTCTCATGGCATCAGCGGAAAACTCGACTGGCTGCGCTGTTGAAGAGTCAGGCCGACGAGGATGCAGACGGCATGGCTCTCGACCGACTCATGCATGGTCAAAACGTTATTGGGAAGACATGTATGTTACTCAGACAATGCATCCCTAAAGAAAAGCTTCCGACCTTTCTTTTTTTCTGTTATAGCCAAGACGACAGAGGTGGATGGATTGCGATTCAAAGATAAAGATTTGGAAACGGTTGGGACACTTGAATACGGTCAATTTGGAGTGGTGGGTGAAATGTTGATCATTGCCTTGTTCCGTGCCTCTTATATTTATTTATTTTCTAGATTGATGTCGTCACTTGCCGTCTAAACAACTGTGTTTACGTCCGCAAGTCGATCGAAAAACGATTTGCCCTACGAACGCGCGATGTAGGGAGAATTTTTGTCCTTCCGCTTCTGTACGCCATCTCTGAATTCCGAATAGCAATGTTCACCCCAATTTGAACGCGACCTCCTACTACAAGCCGTTAAGACCGACTCTCCATGGGCGCCACATCTACTCTGTGCATTCCAGACACCGACCCATCTGAATCTTGTCATGGATTACGCAGAGGGCGGCACCCTTTGGGACGTTCTGGAGTCGAGTCCGCATGACGGTCGCATTCCCGAATCGGATCTCAAGTGGTGGGTACCTCAAGTTGTGAGCGCCATTCATTGGTGCCATTCCCAAGGATTTGCACACCGGTATGTTCCGTTGGTGTGATCTATTATTGTTATTTGACGGGGGTGTTAGAGATATCAAACCTCATAATTTTGTTCTAACCCCTGATGCTCATGTACTTCTCATTGACTTTGGATCCGCCGCACCGCTCCTACCTCCCAAACCAGATGGTAGTCAGATTATTCCCAATCGATACTGTCTCGTTCCTTGTGGTACATGCGACTATATTTCACCTGAAATCCTGCAAGCGCACGAAGAGGCACTCGTGGCTCTCGAGATGGACGACGACGAATACGAGGCCAAGCCTAATGGCCAAGTGGAACGAGAAGGATATGGCGTCGAAACCGACTGGTGGAGCCTTGGTGCGATGCTATACGAAATGGCTTATGGGGTGGCTCCCTTTTTTGCGAATGATATCAGGCAGACGTATATCAGGATTATGAACCACGAGGTATGCTTCTTTCTTACACATTGAAATGGGGCAGTAATATCACGATTTTGTAGAAGAGTCTTCGCTTCGACCAAAAGGTACAAGTTTCCCATGAATATCAACATTTTCTGCGGCGGTTTGTGTTTCATTCAATATTCCGTGAAGATCGATCTAACGTTGCATATTTAGATTACTTACAAATGCGAAACAACGCCTAGGACGACGGAATGTTATGGAAATTACTGACCACCCACTCTTCGATGGTGTCGATTGGACTAAACTTATTAGCCGTACGTGCTTCGTACTTTCTTCGCTCCACGCTCAATCCTTAAGTAGGTCCCGCACCGGCAAACTTACATCTCCCACAATTCACCTACTCTACACCCAAGCCTACTGAAGCACCAACTGCCGCAGAGCCACCGCAAGAGGACTCTGCTTCTCTCTCACAAGGATTTGCGTTCTCTGCATTTTTCCAGCAGTCATCGTCGGCGTCTCCGGGTCTGTCGATATTGCGTCCTAGTCCGGTTACGGGCACGGGTTCTTCACTTTCAACTTCATGGAAAGAGACTTCGGGCTCTGCATCCAGTTTCATCGGATTTTCATGGGGCCCCCCTCTCGACGCGTTTCCCGAAGGTATCGCTTATACCCCAGTAGGAAGCACCAATACCGCTCCAGATGCTGGACTCGAGAGCACCCCACGCCCCCTTATACGCACCTCGCAGCAGCAAACACCTGTACCTGAAAACCAAGCATACAATACACTCTCCGTGCCTCCAACGTGGGGTCGCGCATTCGCAGGTACGCTCTCGACACCCCTCAACATGTACAGCACGCCGATGAAGCCTTACGCGCTGTCGCCGTATGCCACCCTCCCGCGAACAAGCACCATTCGCCGCACGGCGCCGCGACGGATGGTCTCGGATCGTGAGGCGATGAAGCAGCTCGTCGACTGTGTTGGGATGAGTGCAAGGAAGAAGGTGCTGGAAAGTGGAAAGAAGCCGAGGATACTCGCTGCTATGTTCGATGTGTCGTCAAAAGTTGGGAGTACGGGAGGGCGGACGGGATCGACTGGGTTTAAGAGTGGAACGTTGAGGAAGGAGTTGAGGTTCGATCGGTTCACGACACCTATCCCCGGTCCAGATTATAGTGCGGTGAATTCTTCTTCGAGGTCTCGAGGTGTCGCTGCCGTGGAACCCACTCGGAACGGAAACATCGACGACGACGAGCACAAACCCCCAGGAAACGTGGACGACTCGGATATTTATTATTATTCGCAAGAATACAATACCAACGCCAACGCCAACGCCAGCTCTAATCCTGGTCGATATTCCCCATCCTCCGACAGCACCTCTGACGGCTCGGAGGGCGGGCACCCACCGAGCCCAAGCCCGAGTCCACGCCCTGGCTCTGCGATGTCGATGATGTCGATGACGATGCTATCGCGGAGGAGCGGGACGCCTACCATTAGTGGCTATTTCGGTAGTGGGAGGATGAGGTCGGGTTCTGGTTCGCTGCTGGTTCCTCTTGGAGATCGTAGTGCAACTGTGACGACGACGACGGGGACCGGGACGAGCAGTGGATTGTTGAGTATTCCATCTGCGGGTGTGGGGAATTTGGAATTTGGGATTAAAGATGTGGATTCTGAGATATCGGAGATGTATCGCCGAGAAGAGGCGAAATTCGAGCGTGAGCTTCTGACCCCCAAGTTGGACCAGAAGACACGACGGAAGGGGTCCGTTAGCTCCGTGGTCCCTTCCGCTTCCTGCTCCTACTCGACCCAGTCGCGCGTCCGCCCAAGTCCGATGGAGGAACCGAAGGGAATCGCGCAATCGCAATCACAAACGCGACATCTTCGAACGCGGACATTGGACGACATCTTCCCGGATAACCTGCGTGAGATGGAGCAGAGACATACGAGCATGATGAAGGATATTGAGGAGTTGGAGGATAAGTTGGCGGAGGTGTCGAGTTCCTACCGTTTTGTTCGATGAGATGAGGTGATTAATTCTTGGTTTGGTTTATGTATGTAACCGACCCTTTGGTCTTTCCAACTGATCTAATTATGAGTGTAGTTTGTTATATTTTTATTCCTTTTTTCTTTATTTTTGGATGTATATAGTCGTGGTTTCTTGAACTTGATTCTGGTAGGCTTCGGTTCATGTCCACAATCCTTCCTGATCATGAGTCAATTCGTCGAGTTTACATCCTCAGAAATACGGGGAACAAGAACAATCTTTCCTGGAACGAGTTGAATATGATTTACCCAAACTTATCAGGCGGTGCTAAATTTCTTCGTTCGTATACCGTCGAAGCCCTAATCTCTTGAGGGGAAACACATGCCACAGTATACGACCTTGATGGACCGAGGACGAAGCGATGACCCAAGAGAAAATATATACTGACCACAAGTTATTTATGTAAATAGGCATCGAGCCATGCGAACCCGTCGTTGATTTTGAAGTTTAAAGATACATGCCAAGAAATACACGTTCTAATAGCAATACACACCCATCATCGTGGCATTCAGAGTCGAAAGGAATTGTCAGACAATCTGCGATCCTTCCCTCTTGGCTACAAAATGCCTCGCTACCCCATATAAAAAGCCAGACACAATCACCGATATCTATGAATAATAAAAAAGTACTTCGTCAACTACCGCCACCACAAGATGTCAACTTGCATTGGTGCTCACCCCAGCTAGGAGGACAGGATATATCCAATGATATTGGTTTGTAAGAAGTGCACCGGATACCGGTGTAGCTGTGAACCAATTTATTTAGAAGTCGTGGTGGTGCGAGTGACTTCGAATGTTACCAAAGAGTCCAACAATACCTACGTTGGAAAATACGTTGGAATAATGAGACTCCCATCCATGGAAAGAGTGACCTAAAGCGCACCTCCGAATCCAAAGTAAAGACCTAATCGTGTTCCAAATTCGTTCGGGTCATTCGTCAGTTGGGCTGTTAAGGACAGAGTTTATTCAACACGGCGTTGCATATAAAGTACGAAGTGGGATACTTGCCAAGTATAGCAGGCATCAAGGCAATGCACGCCCCGGAAAATATGCCAAGGAAAATAGCGAATATCATCGTTCCAGCGAGGTCTTTCACCGCTATCATCGACAACGAAATCGCACCAGTCCCAATGGCGAATGCCGTGCCTAGGTTGAATAATCCGACTTTGTGTGCAATTGCACCGGGTATGGTTCGACCGAAGATGCTGGCAGTGTTGAGGACCGAGAGCTACATGTGAATGCTCAAACCTCAAGTGAGATGTACACCACTCAGGGACTTACGGCGTAGAATGCGAGCTCTGGATCAACTCCGCGGGTGATAGCGTACAGCTGGAGATAGAATATGGGAAAGAACAATCCTATAAAACGGATAATCCCACTAGATGTTGGAGGTGGGGTGTGCTCCGTTGATGAAGGGAATTTAGTGCAGCGACGGACCTCAAAATAAATGCCAAGTACGCTGGTTCCTTTAACCACTGAATTATTGGAAAATGCTGGATTTCCTTGGGTGGTAATCTCGTTCGCATGAGGCACCCTGCGATGACCAAGAGGAAGACATTGAGAGCTGCGCTGATCTTCACGGCCTTATGGAATCCGACAGGCCCATTAATGAGTTTGTTGAGCATAATCGGGTGGAGGACAGCGCCTATGACCCGAGCGGCAAACTGACCGTCAAACCAGAGAATTGGTGGGGAATCAGGGACATACCAAGGGCAGAACCCGAAGAGATGATTCCAACGGCGAAGGATCTTCTTTTGCGAAAGTAATGTCCTGGGATAGACAAACCTAGGGAATGGTGATGATAAACTTAGGAAGTGGATGGTCTGAATGGTACTTACTCGCCGTATATATGAGGCCTGAAGAAAGTCCGATTCCGACACCATTTGTGAGAAATACCTGACTTCATGATAAGATTCGCCAAACCATACCACCAAATTGGACGGACCTGATAGTATACGTTCTTCTGAGAAAATGAAAGCCCGAATACTATTCGACATGATGAAGCCTCATCGTGGATTTCGATTTAACAATTAAACCCACGAGAAAATGCGTAAATCATAATGCCACTGATCATCAAGTGGTAACTAAGAGAGTGGGTTAGGTCGTCGCCGAGAGAACTAGATCCGAAACTGACGTACAAGTATCCCCTATCGAAAAGCCTGCCCGTTATAGCTCCTAGGGAGAAGGTCAGGAATAATTGGACTCCTCCAATCCACCTGCACACAAATGTCAAGAATTATTCAAGAAAGGGAGTAATCAAGATATTATACCCTATTTCACTGGGAGTATATCCTGTAAGGTATTCACGGACATAAAAGTCCTGGTAGACACCAAATGAGTTGATATAGCTGCACAATGGCGCAAGAGTTATTCTAGTGAAAGAATGGGTGGATTTATGCGACTCACCCAAAACCAGTAAATTGCACTAGAAACCTAAGCACTAAGTCAGGTTGGGCACTTTTCGTTGCATATCAGAGGTGACGTACGCCCCAGCAATGGCTGACCAAGCCTGCGTACCACCATCAGGGAATATGCTGTTGACATTGACATCCTCGCGTTTTTCGTTGATTAAGTAGCCACTCGAGCTTGGTGTCGATAGTTCTATGACAGCGTCGAGTGATCGTCCGGGATCGAATTCGTTCATTGAACTGTTTTCTGAGGGAAGAAAGGAACGGCCAACTTCCTGGGTTTTAGAAAAGTTATAGGGAGTGTGCTGAATACCTCGGAGGTTTGCGAGTCAAATATTACCCCAACGCCCGTCCGAGTTTATAACTTATAGGTCACTGTGATTCGGGATTGTCAATTCCGCGCCTTCCTTTTGAAAGCGAAGAAGTCGCAGTACCAACATCAATCCGTATATCGGATGCACCGGAGTCCGTCCTCCTCGCCTCTAAAGATTGAGATTACTTACATGAAAGAAGGAGGTCGAGAATTTGTCGAGAATTTAGAAACGACAAGATTGGAATTTGTTGTCACGGTGCACACACACACGTGACATTCCAATTTGGACAACCGCAGATTAGATTAGATCTCGTCATTCGAAAAGCTTATAGTGAACTGGCTCTGTAGGCATATAATTTTGAATGGGTAAATCTATAAAAACATGTCATATAAAGGTTACTTAGGGGGGGCGTACCCTTTGGTAGCGTCCAGGGACTCCAGAGGACTCCAGGCGGAGTGATGCAGGAAAAGAGTCACATGACTCGCCTAATTCTTCAAATTTGAGGAAAGCAAGCTGTTTCCGATTTACATCATGTATGGGGGGCAATTGTCCGAGCCAATGCCTGAGGCCTGAGGGACTGCGGACCACAAGATAGAGAATCTTAGGCAGCAAATCTTCTCACCGTCACCCGCGCGGCTCTCGAAGCGGAGGCTCAGGCTTCTGGAATGTCAATGTGGTGAGTACAAACTTGAAATCACGCCAGGTCACCTCTGATCAACTTCTTATTACTTACTTGAAGGTTGAAAAAGGCATTATTACGCTCCCCACCCCTTTCTTCCCGCTCAGCAAAATGTCGAACGAACGATACCTTGTCATCGGTGGTGCTGGATTCCTTGGTTCATATATTGTCCAAGCTCTGATCTCTCGAGGCGAACCACACGTGGCAGTATACGACCTTTCGAAACCCGGAGAAAGAGACATTGTGGAGGGTGCTACATATTTTTGTGGAGATATTCTCAACGAGGATCAGTTGTTCGATTGTTTGACCAAGGTGTGCCTTCCTTGTTTTCGACTCCAGACGTACTGATACTCACAACCTTTCTTGGGTGCAGACCTCGACAACCACAGTGTTCCATACGGTCTCTCCGGTGCATGGCCTCAAAGAACTGGTTTATTATCGTGTCAACATTGAAGGGACACGCACTATACTTTCGGCATGCCAAGCTGCGCGCGTGAAAAGCCTCATTTTCACTTCGAGCTCTTCTGTTGTTTGGTCGGACAAGGATGTCGGTGGACTCAACGAAGATGAAGCAACGATTCCAGAGAAAATATACGAGGCGTACAATCATACTAAAGGAGTCGCTGAAAAAATGGTGGGATATCTCTTGATTGTTGTTAATCCTCAAATTCACCTACTACAGGCATTACGAGCAAATGGAGTGAGTGGGATGCGTGTAACCGCCCTACGGCCATGCGGCATGGTGGGGTACGTCTGATTTTTAACTTGAATTATTTGTGATAGTCTTTCACCTAACACGTTATCACAGCCCTCGAGATCGCCAGGCGATGTGGCGACTCGCTGAAGCTTATAAAAAAGGCCAGCACAAATACCAAATGGGAAACAACACCAATCTTGTCGACTACTGTTACGTCGGCAACGTTGCAGATGCCCACGTTCTAGTGGCCGACCACCTCGCCGCATTAGCTTCTTTACCGCCTTCTACCGCCGACGACGTATCTGGGCGGGTGTTCTTTGTCACGGATGGTAAACCGCGACCATATTGGAACTTTCCCCACATGGTTTTCAAGCAATTGGGACACGATGGCAAAGATATCGTTGTGCTTCCTAAACTACTGTGCCTCTTCCTCGCTTTCTTCTCTGAACTTTGGGCCAGCATATTCGGAGGACCCGCTGCGTTCCCGAGGTTCATCGTGATCATCGCCACTCAAGAACAGTGGTATAACATCGACAAGGTATTTCTCTCTCTCGACGATGACCCTGCTTCTCTGAATTTCGTATGACAGGCGCGAAAGGTGCTTGGATACGAGCCCCGAGTTTCATTGGAAGAAGGTGTTCGCATGATGGTCGACGTGCGTTGGACTACTTTTCTATTTGTTTTTTCAATAATCTTTCCCATACCCATCTTTTTAGTGGTGGAAGGAAAGAGGCGAACGCGAACATATGGAGGCGATGGAATCGAAAAAGGTGCGATAGGGTTCACGCTAAGTATCTCAACAAGGCGGAGCCAGTGAAGAAATTAACCCCCAAAAGGTTGATCCGAATCGGGGAGCGATGGATAGACGTCAGAAGGCCCATCGCGTTCCAATTTTTATGTAACAGTAGGAAGTTGTCTTGCGCCACCATTCGTACGTTAGATTTTAATTCGTTGCTCTAAAAAATCGTGCCACTTGAGTTGGCGTTTCTGCACCTCCATTCCTCCTCAGACCTCAGTCATCGTTGGCCGTCGTGCAAGATTCAAACTCCAAAATGTCAACACGGCGCGACTCGAATGAACGCTACCTCGTCATCGGAGGGGCAGGATTCTTGGGCTCATACATCGTCCAAGCTCTCGCAGATCGCGGAGAAGTTGGCGTCGCAGTATTCGGCGGGGCCAAACCCATTGATAACGAACTAATTGGAGGTGTTTCTTACTTTCCGGGAGACATCACGAATGAAAAGGAATTGCGGGACTGTCTGGAAAAGGTATCTTTGCAACTATGTCGTCTGCCTCATGTATTTATCTCACTAATACTGTCTCTGTAGACTTCGCCAACGGTTGTCTTCCATACTGTCTCTCCGAGCGTCAAGAATAAAGGTCTGAAAGAGTCGGCATACTACGACGTCAATGTGGACGGGACACGTATTGTGCTGAACGCCTGCCAGGACGCCGGAGTCAGGGTTTTCGTGTACACGTCCAGCAGTTCCGTCGTTTGGTCGGGACAGAATCTGAGCGGTCCAAATGAAGATGAAATCCAGATTCCGGAGAAGCCCTATGCGATTTATGCACATTCTAAAGGACTCGCGGAGAAGATGGTATGTGTTTTATTTTCTTATTGACAAAGGTAGCGGAAATCATTACTTTGGACTGCCTTCAGGTTCTGCAGGAGAATGGTACGAAAGGCATGAAGACGGTAGCACTACGGCCTCCTGGCATGGTCGGGTACGTACCGTACCACTTATTCGAATGTAATACCATACCAATTCACAACTGACCGTACGATTGCCTTAGCCCTCGGGACCGCCTCTCCATGTGGCGTCTCGCGCAGACATACGAGAAGAAGCAACACAAATATCAAATGGGGGACAACATGAACAAAGTCGACTACTCCTACGTCGGGAACATCGCAGACGCCCACATACTCGCCGCAGACCGAATCTGCGACACGATTGTCAATCTACATGACACACCAACACCACCTCCAGATTTGGTATCAGGCGAGGCTTTTTTCTTGAGCGATGGTGTCCCACGTCCGTACTGGGATTTCCCCCGCTTGGTGTGGAAACACCTGGGCGACGACGGGCAGGACATCGTTATTCTGCCCCGGTGGCTTTGTTTCGTATTTGCATTCTTTTCAGAGATGTCATGCAAGATTCTTGGTGGAACCCCGAGCTTTCCAAAATTTACTATTAATTTCGCAACGAGGGAACAATGGTATAGCATCGAAAAGGTTTGGTTCCCGTTTCTGTGGCCTGGTTCCGTTCGAGTGTTGATCTTTGAGATTGATAGGCTCGCAAATTGTTGGGCTACGAACCTCGGGTGCCTTTTGAGGATGGCGTTCAGATGATGGTTGAGGTAAAAAGATATTTAATGTTCTCCCGTTCTCGTAGCTAATCCAATATTCTATTCCAGTGGTGGAAAGAACAGGGGGAAAGTCAATATACTGCGAGAATGGAATCTCGAAAAAATCGTTAAAGAGAGCCCGTATTTCCGTCTCACTTGTAATTTCTTCAATTATTTATGCCAGTGGGACATCAAAGTTCACACCCCTCGCAACATCTACCCATTCATCAAGCACGTCCAAAACCTTCTTGCACTTAGTCCTCACATCGACCTCCGCATCATCTCCCAACACGAGATAACCCGGCCACGGACGTCCTTTCGCCACACCTTCCCCACGGACAACATCCACAATGGTCTCAACCGCTTTGTCGGGGTCACCTTTCTCCGTTCCTGGTACGGCAGCAAAGCACGTCTTGCTTGCATTCCTCATGGTATCGTATACAGGGAGTGGGTTCTCGGTGAAGTACGGTTGACCGTATATCCCTTCCGTGCGAAAAGCGCCTGGTTCGACCAGGAGAACTTTGATGTTGAATTGGGCAAGTTCGAGCATGAGAGCTTCTGTTAGGGCTATTTTCAGAGACAAATCAATCTGTGGGCGTTAAGGTGGGTGAGAAGCGAATATATACCATGAACGGCAGCCTTCGAGGCTGCATATGGTCCTGATTCATTGTTAGAAAAGACTTAAATTTCGTTATCAAGACCATCCATACCAATTCCCTACGGAAGATCAAATACGCAATCTTTTTCGAATCTAGAACTTATTCGACTCACAGGAATCTCCGGTTTCCAAGCCGATCTACTTCCAATGGTGACGACACAACCGGATTTGCTCTCTCTAATGAATGGGATAGTTGCAGTGGCGACATCCAACACTCCGAAAACGTTGGTTTCGAACTGTTTTCGTAGAAGCCGAGTTCTGCGTGACAATTTATCAGGCTAGCAGAATCTGCAGTCGGTACGGACCAACCCACCCGCCTTCCTCTACGAGAGCAGAAAGTCCTAATCCTACAAACGCAACGCAGTTGAGACCGAGGGATATGGCAGAAATATTTGAACGAACGAACCTGCGTTGTTTACGAGTATATCTATCCGTCCCCAGAATTTCGCCATGAGCGCGATTTTGCGGTGAATCGTCTCTTCTCCCTCTGTTACATCTAACTGCGAAACATGCAAACGCTGCGCGAGGTTGGGGGCTAATGACGAGGTAAACTCATTGATTTTATCTAAAGACCGAGCGGTTGCAATGACGCGATCGCCTCTTGTGAGAATAGACAGTACGAAGCGTTTGCCAAAACCAGATGAAGCCCCTGTGGGATTGGATCAAATATAAGTTGGAAATAAAGTAGAAAGGTGTGCAAACCAGTTATCAACCAGACATTGGAGTCATCCTCATGCTGGAGCTGAGACATTTGGATTCAGGACTTCCACGAGGCGGCGCTCACGAACCTAGGTGGATGTATGTGTGAGGTCAACCTGGGAATAAACAATTCACTGGTGCATGACAAACCGATGATTATGATACTCGGACACAAATAGCGTTATCTTTCATCCTTCATCATCGTGTTCCATCGAGAACATACGCAAGGTCAACTGATATGTACAGCCATCAATGTGAAGTCGAAGGGAAGCGGGGCTAAGTCCTGACGCGGCCGGCAGGCCTGCCGGCCGCCGTTCAAAGTATGGTCGGTTGATACGGGCCGGAAATCGAGAGGTTCATAAATCATGAAGTTGGGTTCAAGGTTGGTCGAGCAGTTCAAAGGATGGAAAGGCCCCTACTACAGTCCTAGAGGCTTTTCTGTTTCTTACTTCAAGTTATGGAATGATATAGAAGACGTTGGATCTGTTACGCATCTGTCCTGTCGTTTTTTGAAGTCTAAGATACATGTCGAGAAATACATGCTCCAATAGCGGGGTACAATACACACCTACCACAGACAATCAGACGATCTGGGATCCTTCCCTCTTGGATACAAAATATCTTGCTATCCCATATAAAACACCAGTCAAAATCATCGATATCTATCAAAGAATGTGTCGTCAACCAAGAAGTCAACTGGTCTACCCCTGCTAGGAGGATTGGATAGATCCAATGGTATTGTCTTGTAAGAAGTGCGCCGGATATCGGTGTAGCTGTGAAGTAATTTGAGAGACGTCCTGACACGAGGGACGACGGGTGTTACCGAAGAGTCCAAGAATACCTGCATTGGAATAATGAGCTTCCTTTCCATGCAAAGGAGTCACCTAAGACGCACCTCCTAGTCCAAAGTAAAGACCCAAACGTGTTCCCAATTCGTTTGCATCGTCAGTAAGGTGGGCTGTAAGGTGAAGATATGTTCAGCGAGACTATGTATACAAAGTGCGCCACTTACCGAGCATAGCATTCGTCAGGGCAATACACGCCCCAGAAAACAGACCGAAAACAACAGCGAATGACACTGTGCCGGCGAGGTCTTTCACGGCTATCATCGACAACGCAATTACCCCGGTTCCAATAGTGAACGCCGTTCCGAGATTGAACACTCCAAATTTATGTGCAATCGCGGCGGGTATCGTTCGGCCGAAGAAGCTGGAGGCGTTGAGAATCGAGAGCTAGTGATTCATGAAAGGTCACAATTAAAGGAAGAGGGGCGGCGTTGAGGAACTTACAGCGTAGAATGCAAACTTGGGATCGACGCCATGAGTTATAGCGTTCAGCTGGAGATAGAACATGGGAAAGAACAATCCCGTGAAACAGAAAATCGGGCTAGAGATTGGAGGTGGGAGATGATCATTGATTTAAGGACTTTTTGATGCACCGACGGACCTCAAGGAGAACGCCAAGTATGCTGGTTCCTTTAACCACTGGATTATTGGGAAACGCTGAATTTCCTTGGGTGGTAATCTCGTTCGCATGAGACATCCTGCGATGACCAAGAGAAAGACATTCAGAGCTCCGCTGATCTTCACGCCCGTGTGGAACCCGACACCCCCATTAATTAGTCTGTTGAGTATGATCGGGTGAATGACGGCGCCTATGACCCGAGCGGCAAACTGACCGTCAACCCAGAGAACTGCCGGGAAATCAGGGGGACATACCGAGGGCAGAACCTGAAGAGACGATTCCAATGGCGAAGGATCTTTTTATGCGGAAGTAATGTCCTGGAATAGACAAACCTAGGAAATCGTGATGATAAAATTGGGAAGTGGGTATTCGGAATGCGACTTACTCGCCGTATATGTGAGCCCTGAAGAAAGTCCGATGCCGACACCATTTGTGAGAAAGACCTGGCTTCATGGTAAGATTGACCGCGACATACTACCGAATTGGACGGACCTGATAGTATACGTTCTTCTGAGAAAATGAAAGCGAGAATACTATTCAGCATGAGATGCAGCCTCATTGTTGATTTCGATTTAACAATGAAACGCACGAGAAATTGTGTAAATTATAATGGCACTGATCATTAAGTGATAACTAAGACAGTGGGTTAGGTCATAGCCGAAAGAACTAGATTCAAAACCGACGAACAAGTATCCCCTGTCGAAAAGCCTGCCCGTTATAGCTCCCAAAGAGAGGGCCAGGAATAATTGGATGCCTCCAATCCATCTATACACAAGTGTCAAGAATTGTTCAGAAAAAGGAGTAATCGAGATATTGTACCCTATTTCACTCGGTGTATATCCTGTAAGGTATTCACGGACATAAAAGTCCTGGTAGACACCAAACGAGTTGATATAACTGCACAACGGGGGGAGATTTATTCGGTCTATTATAGTAATGAACCAGTGGGTAGATCTGTGCGACTCACCCGAACCCAGTAAACTGTACTAGAAACCTACGCACCAAGTCAGGTTGGCCACTTTTGGTTGCATATCAAAGGTAACTTACGCCCCAGCGATGGCTGACCAAGCCTGTATACCACCGTCGGGGAACACGTTGACATTGACAACCTCGCGTTTGTCCTTGATTAAGTAGCCACTCGAACTTGGTGTGGATAGTTCTATGTCAGCGTCGAGTGATCGTCCGGGATCGAATTCGTTCATTGAGCTTCTTTCTGAGGGAAGAAAGGAAAGGCCATTTTCTTGCGTGTTAAAGAAGTTATAAAGAGTGTGCTGAATATATCGGGAGTTTACGAGTCAAATATTCCTCCAATGTGAGTTTACGACTTACAAGTCGCTGTGATTCGGGATTGTCAATCCTGCGCCTTCTTTTCGAGAGCGAAGAAGTCGGAATACCAGCATCAACCCGTATATCGGACGCACCGGAGTCCGCCCTCTTCGCCTCAAAAGATTCAAGTTGAGATTACTTACTAGACAAGGAAGGGGGTTAGTCCTTTTTTCACCGCGCTCCCCAAACCGCGTCAGAAAATTGTTATGTAATCTTCGGAGTTTCAATGACCGTCGCGTCGACTGGACGCGACGCAGTATATTTCTTGGAGACAAAGCGTATCTATTTAGTTCAAGGGAGACTAATAAAAAAATTACATTGTGAAGAGGGAATCTGGTTGCCCCTTTCATAGCAATGCGTTTGACGAACACCAGCCTTGGCTCAACCCAGTTCCCTAACTCTTCCATATCATGGCCCTATCTCTTCAAATTTTAACACAATGCTCAATAGAATATCTCAAAGAAGTGTCCCTCCAAAATGATTTAAGAATTGTTGCCCTCATCTCGTTAAGTGGGCGCGACTAGATTAGTGCACACGTGATATTCGAATTTGGACAACCAGGGCAACCGCGGATCAATTCTTCTATGTACATACCCTCCCGAGCGAGGGGTAGGTTGCATTTCCGCACATACTGTACCATGGTACAAAGAGAAAAGGGCTCATTTTTGTTCTCCCTAATTAACTCGTGCACCCGTGACATTCCACTTTGGACAACCGCAGATTAATTAGGTCTCGTCATTTCATTTCTTCTATGTGCATACCCTCCCTCCCGAGGGGTAGGTGGAATTTATGCGCATACTGTACCATTTCGTACTTGCATTCTTTTCAGAGATGTCATGCAAGATTCTCAGTGGAACCACGAACTTTCTGAAATTCACAATTAATTTCGCGAGGGCACAGTGGTATATATAGCATCGAAGAGGTTGGGTTTCGGTTTCTGTGTATGGTATCGTCCAAGTCGTTGATTTTGAGCTCGATTAAGGTCGCAAATTGCTGGGCTACGCCGCTATGAACCTCGGGTGCCTTTTGAGGATGCCGTGGTTGAGGTAAAAACATATTTCATCTTCTCCCGTTCTTGTTGCTAATGTAATATTCTATTCTAGTGGTGGAAAGCAGAGGGAAAAAGTCGATATGCTGCGAGAATGGAATCTCGAAAAAACAATGTGAAAAGAGTGGGAGAGCGCCTGTAATTCTGTCTCACTTGTAATTTCTTCACTTACTTATGCCGGTGGGACATCAAAATTCACACCCCTCGCAACATCCAGCCATTCATCAAGCACGCCCAAAACCTTCTTGCACTTAGTCCTCACATCGACCTCCGCGTCTTCTCCCAAAACGAGATACCCCGGCCACGGGCGTCCTTTCGCCACACCATCTCCGCGGACAACATCCACAATGGCCTCAACCGCTTTGTCGGGGTCGCCTTTCTCCGTTCCTGATACAGCAGCAAAACGCGTTTTGCTTGCACTCCTCATGGTGTCGTATGCAGGTAGTGGGTTCTCGGTGAAATATGGTTGCCCATATATCCCTTCCGTGCGGAAAGCGCCTGGTTCAACCAGGAGGACTTTGATGTTGAATTGGGCAAGTTCGAGCATGAGAGCTTCTGTTAGGGCTATTCGCAGAACAAATAAATCTGCGGGCGTTAAGGTAGATGAAAAGCAAATATATACCATGAACGGCAGCCTTCGAGGCTGCGTATGGTCCTGGTTCATTGTTAGAAAAGTATAAATTTCGTTATCAAAGACCGCCCATACCAATTCCCTATAGAAGCTCAAATAAGCAATCTCTTTCGAATCTAGAACTTATTTCACTCACAGGAATCTCCGGTTTCCAAGCTGATCTACTTCCAATGGTGACGACACACCCGGATTTGCTTTTTCTGATGAATGGGATAGTTGCAGTGGCGACATCCAACACTCCGAAAACGTTGGTTTCGAACTGTCGTCGTAGAAGCCGAGTTCTGCGTGAATAATTATCAGGCTACCGAAATCCACAGGCGATATGGACCAACCCACCCGCCTTCCTCTACCAGAGCCGGAAGCCCCAATCCTACAAATGCAACGTAGTTGAGACCGCGGGATATGACAGAAATGTCTGAACGAACGGACCTGCATTGTTAACGAGTACATCTATCCGTCCCCAGAATTTCGCCATGAGCGCGATTTTGCGGTGAATGGCCTCTTCTCCCTCTGTTACATCTAACTGTGAAACACGCAAACGCTGCGCGAGGTCGGGGGCTAACGACGAGGTGAGCTTATTGAGTTTATCTAAAGATCGAGCGGTTGCAATGACGCGATCGCCTCTTGCGAGGATAGACAATACGAAGCGTTTGCCAAAACCAGATGAAGCCCCTGTGCAATTGGATCAAATCTAAGGATGAAAAAGTGGAAATAAAGTATAAAGGTACGCAAACCAGTTATCAACCAGACATTGGAATCATCCTCATGGTGGAGCTGAGACATTTGGATTTGGGACTTCCACGAGGCGGCGTTCACGAAACTTGATGTATGTGTGAGGTCAACCTGGGAATGGGAATAAACAATTCACCGGTGCTTGACAAACCGGTGATCATGGGCACAAACAGGGATTAAACTATCCAGAAACCCCCCTTTCTCCGTGAAACCCCAAGGTTTCTATCCAACCACTTTAGAAACCTGGGGTATTACATGCAATCACTGATCGCCGATGGTCAAAATATTTGAGGTCCGACTTCCCCCGAGGCTCGGCAGCGGCAACATACCACCTAGACTGTGACGAAAGATGATCGTGGTGGCTGTAGGCGTTCGCGAGGGTAGTTTCGGTACACAAAAGGGATACAAAAGACAGGGTAAAATGTGAATGTATTCGCTGGGGGGCATCTGCGAACGGAACTCGCTATATACCAAGAGATGTAGATACGGAACTCTGATTGATGAAGATAAGGAATGTGGGGGGAGTCAGAACGATAACAAGAAAGGAAGGTGAATGTTACACAGACAGACCGCCCATTCCCGCGCCTCGACTACTGTGCAACTCATTGATCTCGTCCACAGCCTTGGACCAGTGTATACGAGCAACAACACACTCCCAAAATCGGGACCACGACACAGGGTGTTTCTACCGCACATTCCATGTGGTCCTCCCTCCAGTGTGTCATGCATGGTGTCGCGCATCCCGAGTCTGTTTGTTCCAAGTTCAATGGTGGTAGGTTGGTTTTACACTTTTTCTTTCTTTCACAAGCCTCTCTGTACCTGCTCCGGTAAATGACAGTGTAAAGTATATTCCTCATCTAAGATATGAACTATTATACAAAAAACTACTTTTACTTGACTACATAGAATTATGAGGGAAAGTGAGATGTCACCGGCTTGCCACATCTCCTTAACGATCCCTTGCCAGTCAAGAGTGCCACCGTCACCACACTAGATTATACACCTTTCCAATGAGAGTCATCGCTATCCTCTGCACTGGTAGCGTGCCATGGTCTAGTTCATCAGCGCATCTGGTTAGGGCCGTTAGGCATCGAGTGCTCGCCGCCATAGCTCACTGGCCAGTGGCAACAATGGTGGGGTTGTTCCTGTTCATAGCCCATGAAGGCATGGGCCAGCAATCGGAAGGATAGAAAAAGAAGCTGGAGACACACCAATACTTGAAGAGGAATGGGGGTATTTTTGTACCGCTGTCTGTTGAGATCGCGCCGTGTTTGTGTGATCGCACTGTGGCCATGCTACAACCTTTCTTTCTTTCTTTCTTTCTTTCATGCCTCTTTCTCAATCTTTATCTTATGACCGGCTTTGTATCATATATTATATATATCATGGACACTGTAATTAGCACCTCAGTCCATGTTAT
>Ga0307517_10005414_pt1 | contig 19249 bp, 13 predicted proteins | sample 23_EM_MG_FD_194515 | JGI IMG/M metagenome (GOLD analysis project Ga0307517, IMG submission 194515) | Populus trichocarpa ectomycorrhiza microbial communities from riparian zone in the Pacific Northwest, United States - 23_EM | ecosystem: Host-associated > Plants > Roots > Unclassified | place... | reverse complement strand
TTGAGAATGGAAGAATGTATGATAGTTGTTTCAAGTGAGTTTTTTTTTTATCTACATATATCTTAACAAGAAGAACGGAAATACTCGTACAACATTGGGAATTGAATTGTCATATGATTACAGTTAATATAAAACTGGATTTTAAGTTAAAACGTCCCAGGTTCAACTTATTCAACTATGCTCATTTTGTTTCAGAATCTTGGTCTCAGGATTAAGTTATAATCTATGTTTCGAGGGTGATTGAGTAGAGAAGGAATAGAATTAAGTGAAAACATAGCAAGGACAGCAAGAGAATGAACAAGACTTGAATAACATTGTAGTTTTGATGAGAGTTTTAAGGTTTTGTGATGTATGTGACACTTGCAAGGGTTTTCTAGTTGCAGTTTTATACTTGGGTTTTTATTATTGGTTTGATTTTAAGAAAGTGCAACACTTTAATGAATAAGTGACTAGCTAGTCATTGAACTGGCATTCGAGAGTGATAGGTAGTTTTTAGGGTTATACAGAGGGGGTTTAGGATTTGATTCAGTTCTGAGATTTGTCATATCATGCAAATGACCTCATTGAGGTTTTAGATTAGTGATCATGATAACCATCAAATTTTCCTGGCTTGCAATGGAGCGTTTTTATATGCAAATGATGTCGCGATCATGATTTCCATCAAACTTGACTGGTCTGGAATGGAGCATTTTTATTGATTTGACAATAGATACTGATCTCGTTATCCTGATGGTTTTCTTCTGGATGATGTCAGGACTGAACTCTGCCGCTTCAGTGGGGCAAAGATATATCCTGGCAGGGGTATCAGATTTATTCGCTCAGATTCCCAGGTAATGTGTAGTTTGGTGTTGAAGGCATTGCTTTTTTTTTTTTATCCAATATCTTCTTCAATACAATCTATGAAACTAAATAATTTTTCTTCATTCAATTAAGGTATTCCTCTTTGCCAACTCTAAATGCAAGAGGTACTTCCACAACAAGCTGAAACCCTCAAAGCTAACGTGGACAGCTATGTACAGGAAGCAACATAAGAAGGTGACCATTTTTTTTACAGTTTCTATTAACTTCTTAAAGGGGAATGTAAAGTGCTTCTGTTTGTAGGATGGGTTTCCCTTTAGAAAGAAACCCGTGATGTTAATTTTGTCATATCTTTCGTAATAATAACAGGACATTGCTGCTGAAACTGTTAAGAAGAGACGCCGCACTACCAAAAAACCGTACTCAAGGTCCATTGTAGGTGCTACTTTGGAGGTCATACAGAAGAAGCGAGCTGAGAAACCTGAAGTTCGTGATGCTGCACGAGAGGCTGCACTCCGGTATGTGCCCTTTCTTGGGTTCCAATGCGCTTTGGTTAGCTAGTCATCTTTGGCGCTTATTGACAATGCATGGTGTTTTTGTGTGCAGTGAAATTAAGGAGAGGATTAAGAAAACAAAGGACGAGAAGAAAGCCAAGAAGGCCGAGGTAATGTCCAAGGCACAAAAGAGCAGCAAAGGTAGCTTGCCAAAGGGTGCTGCGCCAAAGGGCCCCAAGCTTGGTGGAGGTGGAGGGAAGCGGTGAAATCCTTCTTTCTTTTAGTACTTTTAACTCTGTTTAAAGAATTTCATGCTGGAAATTTTAAATGGATCAAGGTTGGTTGTTGCCATTTTGTTCATCGAGAATTTACCCTCTGTTTATGAGATTATTAATTTGTCATGGTTTTGATTGGATATATTAGTTGACTTGTTATCATTTATGATTGTGACCCAAGAATGGATCGGTTGTTATTCTTTGGGTGTGCAATACCATTGCTAGATTGTTGTACGTTCATAGTTTATTTTACCGAGCGTGTGTGGTAGTGTTTTCCATTACGGTTTGAAAAAGTAAAATTAAGAAAATCTATAAATTGGTGTATTTTCTTAACCAAGGTTTCAAAAAAGAGTTTTCAATGGATTCTGTGCAAAACTATGAGTATGGTGTGTTTTTTTGATTAACTAAATTCTTTTAAATTTGTGGTTGAGGCAAAATGGTTGAGGCAAAATGCTAACCGTATCACAATGCCAAATGGAGTCAGTTCCTACCATTACCAGAAGAATTGCAAACAGAGGTATCAGAAAAATGAAGCACTGCTTCATGGTGAAATCTTAGAAGAACAGGCCTTAGTTCTTTCATTTTGCCAAGCATCACTAGCACTGCTGCTAAGTGTGTGGGTCTTTAATTTCATGTTCTCAACTATGGAAAGCTAGTCCTAGCTTACCTGCATCGACCTGTCCGCCCTGATCGCTACCTCGAATGATATGGCGCAGAAATTTTAATTTGCTGCATAGTGATCATTGTAAAATGCTAGAAGATAGGATTTTGAAGAGGCTACCAAATTGTTATCGTATCCAGGCATCAAGCAACCTGCTTCAGCTTCTATGGTGGGCGTTTCTTCTTTTGATTTATACTAGGGTTGAAACATAAAATTAAGGTTTCTATTGATACACCAAGGTGGTTTGCCATCAAATCAAAGCCACATTTTCCCTCGACGCACGACAATTTCCAAGGATAAGAAGCAGCCACGCATTGGATGGTTTTCTTCTTGGTGTTTTATAAAGTGAGCCAAATAAAACCTCAAAATACTCTTTCACGAAACCTTCTCTCCTTTCCTATCATTTTCATAGTTATCAAGGGATAGATGTTAGTTGTGGATTTATCAGGTTACTTTTAAAACTAGGTATGGATGAGTTAATCATTATGCTAATTTCAAAATAAAACCTGATTTAAGCTAGATTCTGAATCGGTAAGTTACAGAGTTGACCATTCAAATTAAGTTGAATTTAGTAAATATGATCCTTTTCATCAAAACAGAAACTAGTAGGATTTATAGTAGTGTGCACTTCAGCAAGAAGCAAAGAACTTGGATTTATTGGAAAACAAGACACTTTGATGAAACTATTTTTCTTTTCCTCTCATTCTTTGTTTTACGCTCATTCTGTTGAAGCCAGCACCGTAAAAATTGGTGTTGACGAACATCCTAATCGTTGTGCTAGAGATAAATCTAAGACTAAGGGTCTGTTTCTCTACGCGTTGAGAATTGCAATTCAATGCAAAAGCCATAAAAAATGATGTTATGAAAGAGTGTTATTTCCAGGCTTCGTTTAAGAATGTGATAAAAATTACTTTTTAAATATTTTTTATTTTAAAATATATGAAAATAATATTTTTTTTTTATTTTTTAAAATTTATTATTAACATAAATATTAATGTGAAGGTAAAAAAAATACTTTCACTCGGTGCACCGCAGAATATTATGTTTTCCTTCCCTGTTTTGAAGCCAAACAAGCCCTAACTAAGGTCTCAAGTCTTAACACAGGGTTTAACAAGCACAACAGTAGTTTCAGTATAAACCCCACAAAACCGCTTTCTATATAGTTGACAGAGAGGGATGCATATGAGACAACTGGCAGCTAAGTTTCTGAGGAGAACCCATTTTCCTCCTCAGAGATTCTCTTCTTCTAGTGAAATTACAACAAGCAATGCCTTGCCCAATTCACTCTCCAGTATGTATTTTCTTGTGTTTTTAACATTTTTTTTCCTGTCCAGTCTCACTGTGATGCTTTTGATTTCTAAACTCACTTTCTAGCTGAGAATCTCATGGTTTTGAATAATGGGTCAATGCTGTTTTTATCAACCTTTTCTTCTTTTGGTGAAAGTTTAATTCTTTGGTGCTTGGATGCAATAAAGATTGGTAATTTAGTGTTCATAGTTAATGAAAGAAATATGGAATCATTGTACCGATGGGAATAATGGTGAATTATGAAATTTAAGCCTTAATTCCTGTTGTTGGCTTTGTGCCAATTTTTTGACTTGCTTATTGTCAATTGTCATGTCTAAAGTTTATGAAAATCGCTATTAATATTTTGTTTTTGATGTGGTTTATGACTTCACTACTGTTTTTAAGTGGTATTGCTTACATTTTTTAGACGTTAGTGTCGAATTCATTTGCTTTATCACCATTTGTTATGATAAAAGAGAGAAAAACTTACCAAGGAAGAGGGTGTTATTCTAAATTGTTCTGTTGTGCAGTTGTCGTATATAGAATAAGACAGACCTCTCCATTCTTTGTTTCGTTGGTTTAGAGCAAAATATACTCTGTTAAGCCTAGCTAGCATTGATATGAACTCTTGCTGATGGCATTTAAACTATTTCAACCTCTGAAGTATTTTGTTTGATAGCGTGTTATAAATAAATATATCAGCTAACCTTTGCAGTTAATAACTTTTGCAGTCCTTACCATCCTTGTAATGTTCTTTCAGGTAAAACAAAATGTTCCTACAAATATGGTTTTGGAGGGCCTAGTTGGAGGATGAACTCTAGGGATTGTTATCTATGGACTATTCTTGCTGGACAAGCTGGTAACTTCTGTCTTACTGGGCTTTTGGCTATTTGATTTTGCAGTTCAATGTAATAGCATTTCTAGTTGTTCATGATTTTTTGATGTGATTGACAGTCATGTGTTAAGTAGCTTTTGCGATTGTAGCTTAAAAAAAACAGGTTTTAAAAAATGTGTTTGGTTAAAACTATTGTGAAATGGATTTTTACATGTAAAATAAATGAAAAATAGGTCTTTACAAATGAAAAACAAGTTATTTTGGCTTCTACAAAACCAAGGTTTGAAACACAATTATGTGTAGAGCCCAGTGCAAAAAGCAGAAGTTTGGCTAACCAAACAATTTTTTCTCCATGATTGGGCAAAAAGCAGAAGTTACCATAAAGACAAACGGTCTAAATGTGGTGCAAATAAAATTTACAAGAAAATGGCACTAAGTTAATTTTATTTGGTGATTGGATGAAGTCTATGACACATTGGCAATGGTGCTGACATGTTTGCAGCAATAATTCTTGGGATAAACGCCAACCCTGTCTTAGCAGACGAGCCTCGCGAAAGCAGTTCACAAAATGATTTAGATACAGATAGCATGTTTGGGTTTCGCAAAATTGAGGATGGTTCTGTAATATCCAATGAACATACAGCAAAATGGAGGCTTTTTTCTGATAAAGGGAGGGAAGTCTTCCTGCAGGCAAGCATGTTTTGCTATCAGCCATGGTTCTTTCATTTCTTTCATTTGATATCGTAACCCATAATTTAATCAAATCTGGTCTGTGATCTGAACAGGGGAAATTGGATCAAGCTGAAAAGTTCTTCTTTTCTGCTCTACAAGAAGCAAAAGAGGGTTTCGGGGAGAAGGATCCTCATGTTGCCTCATCTTGCAACAACTTGGTAAGCTCACTTTTTAGATGCTTTCAACGATGTAGAACTGGTTTTAGCGTAGTTGTTCTTTTATTAAAACTAGTTTGAAAATTGCAGTGAATTAGATTGTAGATTAAACTTTTGGAAATGCCACTGTTTGTGCACTCCTTTACTGGAGTTCTGTTTTTTTTTTCTTTTATAATTCTCGTCTAGGTCACGGTTTTTCTTTCTTTGTTTCTTATTATTAAGAAGAAGAAATATATATATTTTTTTCAATATGTCAATGATCAGGCTAATATAAGTTGATAGTGATCAGAATTGTTTCTGCTGTCAAGTTAGTCACTAATTGGAAAAGTTAAACAAATTATGGAATATGTTGCGTGTAAGAAGCCATTGTTTCACCTTGCTTTTGTTTCAGGCAGAGCTATTTAGAGTTCAGAAGCAATTTGATAAAGCAGAACCTTTGTATTGGGAGGCCATCAAAATTCTAGAGGAATCATTTGGGCCAGAAGACATCCGGTATAATGTTATTATTTGGGAAGTAAGACAAGCAATTCTCTATATCATTTTTAATTATCATAAATAGTGAACTCCCTTGAATCTCTTGCAATGCTTGATTACCTTTATATTTAGCTTCTTAAGCAACAGTCTTTGTATTTGATCAACATCGCTAAGAACTGAAACTATAATAAAATTTAAGAAGGAATTGAAGACTATCAATTTAGTGAATACAGGATAAAACTACACAGGTATTTATGCACACACTATGATTTTTTCATTTCAGTTATGGTAGCCAACCAAATTGGGAGGCGATGATCATATATAGACATTTAGGCCCATACTATGAATATCTATATTGGTGCAGCACACCTTCCATTCATCCAGTTCTTGCCTCTCTCTTCAACTCTGACTGGAATTTGCAGAATGTTATTTTGCAAGGATAAAATAAGGAGAGGGTGGATTGGGGCAAGAAGGAAGAATGAAGAGAGTGATGGAAAAGTGATCCCATTCTTCTAGCTGTCCCTTTTGGTTAGCAAGGAAAAGAACAGAAGGAGAGTGGGGAAGATTAAATGAGTGTTAAAATAAGAAAAAGCCTCCTCAGCTCATGTATGCACCAGCAATCCTTCCAATTTAGGACTAAAAAATGTGAGAATGGAAGAAAGTAATGGATTCATTTGTTCCATCTGTGGGTATACTCTGGCCCAACCAAATGGTGTTAGCACCTCTTCTATCGCCTCCAATCTTTCTCCTTTCCACCCAAGCAATCATAGTGCTAATGGTTAGAGTTGCATATGAATCGACAACTAATAGTTTTGTAGTTCATTAATTATATAAACAATAGATCAGTCAGTCCCTTGTTATGATTGATTCAAGGACCATAGATCAGTGGCTTTTGGCTTGGTAAATAACTAAGAAATGACCTTCTCTATTGTGGTGTCATTGTTGCTTACACAATCACTTAATACTGTTATTGCACAGTGTGGGTGCTGCGCTTCACAACCTTGGGCAGTTTTATCTCATGCAGCGGAAACTGGATGAAGCTGACAAGTGCTACGAGGTAAAAGTATTTTTCATATCCTGTCTTAGTTTGTTTGCAGTTTCATGAATTATGATCAAAAGGTTCATATGCACTTACTGGTTAATTTTCTGAATTTCTGCCAGTATTTTTTTTTTCATTCCACCCAGTTCAAGAAAATCCGTGTTGGACATATTTTTCCTTCAGCATGGAATACATTCAATCCTTAAGACACCTTAGTCATAGTGGAATGAAGAGTGAAGTGCTCATTGAGTGTAGTTGGTTCCCTTTTTTAGGTGATGAAATTTGGTGACTGGTTATATATGTCAAAGAACCATCTCAACCCAATAGCTTAAGCTGTTAGGTGAGGTCCCAAGATATGATTTATATTATTCTCTAAAACACCTCCTCAAGTGAAAGCCCTTTGGACTTGAAACTTGCACAGGCCCACATTACCTTGTGCTTGATTTTTATCAAATAAATGGGGGTGGTGAGATTTGAACTTGTGACTACTTGGTCATCAAGGCTCTGATACCATGTTAAAGAACCATCTCAACCCAATAGCTTAAGCTGTTAGGTGAGGTCCCAAGATATGATTTATATTATTCTCTAACAATATAAATCAAAGATCATGCTAATTAAAAACACAAGATAAGAGAAACTTGGGTTGATTGGTTTGGCCATCTAAGAAAGGTACCAATTATTGTAGTGAAAAATTAACCAGTTTCTCGGGATGGAGAGGAAGTGGAACTATTGTTTTTGTGACTGCGAAAAGAAAATAGTGGCCTGGATCGAGTGCATTCTGAAAAACTCTGTAACCATGTAATTGATTGAGAGCTTTGTTATTTACATCATTAAACTTATCAATTCTTCAGTGGAGGTACTTGATTGTTGAAATATGTTCCGTGGTTTGGTATTTACTACATGAATATCCTCTCTTAGAGAGGGAAATAGGTAGTTCAATGAACATCTACTGTAGCAACAAATATTAGACTTATAATCGATTGCACTATAACTTTATACTTTTAATAATAACATAGAAACTTTATTGCCAAATAGCATTTGAATGGAACTAGCATTCTGGAGGACTATGTACATGTTGTGTGCACTAAATATTTATGTTCCTCCTTTTCTCTCCTTCTACTTGTCTTTCTATTGTAACTATTTTTATTAATCTAGCCAAGATTATTCTTTTCAGTCAACAACTAATGTTTTTCTGCTACATATACTGATAATTTCTGCTGATCTGTGCTCTTCCCTTTGATTTTCCTTTGGCAGCGTGCTGTGAAGGTACGAACAAGTACTTAAATGCATATATAGCATGCATGCATGATTCTCTTTTATCCATTTTCAAATTTCAATTAGCTTTGAAGCTTTCATTCGTTCTTCTTCTTCTTTCTTCCATTATCAGTTCAAACTTTGAACTTGTAACTCTCAATGTAACCTTATCTTGTTCAGATAAAAAGGCGTGTTTTAGGACTCAACCATACAGACTATGCAGATACACTGTATCATCTCGGAATGGTAATAGCTATGTTGTATGGTTGCATGTGCTAAATCTATTTGTCAGCTTATTTTAATATCATTATGCTCATTGTCCTTTTCACTGTTGATGATTTCATGTATTTAGAGAATGTATATGTTTTCGTTGGACAATATCTCATAAAAATAGTTGACAGTAAATAAATGGAGTAACAAACTATTAATGACGTTCCTGGATGATTGGTTATGTAAAATAGTAACTGGAAGACAGTATTTACTTATATACCAGTTTATGACCTGCTTAACAATAATTAACTTGTTGTTGCATATTTTTATTGATATTCTAACCTTCCATTCATTATACTTAATTAAAGGTTAATTTCTTTCAATTTTAATTTTGTTTCAGATTACATTAGTTCATAAGTTATATCCTTGAAACCAATTTCCACAGAAAAAAAAAGAAGGATCATAATTCAAATACCTGCATCCTGGTATGCTATGCATGACACGCCTGGTTCAGTGCAGCACGACTAGGACTTAAAAGTCCTTAACAACACACAATACAATTGAGGATTTAAAAGACTCACAAACTTGCTTATCATAGATTGTTTTGAACACTCTAAGGTGAAGAAAGAGGAATTTTAAATTTCAAGCAGCGTCCCCTTGTCTTTTAGAATAAAAATTGCTTTCTTTTGTGTCTATGGTTCTTTAAACTGTGCTGTTCTCTTTTTTTTTTTTCCTCTGTGTACTTAGTTGGCTTATAGATCCATATATCATTAATGTCACAGGTGCTTTATCTCCTTGGAAAAGAGAAGGATGCTGAAGCCCTCATTCAGGAATCTATTAAGATATTAGAGGTGACTATGCTGCTCGATTAGTCCTGGTACTGAATTTCCAGTAATTGTTTTATTTAATTTATTTCTTTCGCTCCCATGTCTTCTTTGATTATACAGGAAAATGGCATGGGGGACTCAATTACTTGCATAAGGAGATTGCAATTTCTCTCTCAGGTTGTGTGGTTCCTTTTGATATACATATAGTAGATTTTTCTATCATGTTAGCCTTTGTGATTAAAAGATTAATTCATTTTGCTGTACCATGTCTTTCAAGTTCAACTTATGCAGTATTTTTTACCACATGCAAATAGGTTTATTGTTTCTACCACACGATCCATTTGTGTGACTACTGCATTTTTCAACCTTTTGTATAGTTTACTTATATTCTCTTTTCTTTTCCAGATGTATCTAAAATCCAATCGTCTTGCTGAAGCCGAGGATGTACAAAGGAAGGTGCTGCAGATTATGGAACTATCAAAGGTGCTATATAGTTTTTCAAATTTTTTGATGTTACATTGTTCATTGTTGGCTTTCTTTCTTCTAAATAATTCTCTCAGGATGCTGCTCTTCTCTGCTCCATTTTTTTCCACGTCTTCTTCTTACTGATTTAGTTCCCTTAATTTCCGATAATGTGTTGAGTTGCAACATGCTTTGTTGAAGCTAGCAAATGCAGCTGAAATATATCATTCCGGTCTTCATCTACTGTGATATCTGTCAATTTCTTCTTCATTGCATTGGTTTATAGCTTATCTTTAAGCTTCCATTTTAACTAGTGGAATAGAAATTTCTTTGCCCATTCCCCCTGCCACCTGGTATCTTGTTTTTCCTTGGTATAAACTTGTTGCTTTGGCCCTTTATGGAGCTCATGGATGCTTTGCTTCCCAGGCCATGCATTTGTTTTAGCTCATGTACCTGATGTACTGGGGTTTCATCTCCTTACATGTCTTTTTGTATTTTTATCCCAAAATAGAGAATAAGAAGGGTGAAAAGGATTACATGACTGGAGAACATGACATCCTTCCGTGGTACTAAAGGAAAGAAAGCCAAATGAAACTAGAGTAACAGTGCAATAAAAATTATTCTCTTGCTGTCTTTGGATTTATCAAAGGCAACACCTGTATCAAAGCACCATCAAGAAGCTAAGAAAATTATTCTCTTGGATCAAAAGGTGAGATAATTTCTTAACCTTGAACATTTTAGAAGTGTCAAACCAATGGACCTGCAAACATTGCATGTTTTTGCTTTGGATTTACCAAAACCTTTATGCTGTGTCAAAAGCAAGTCTTCCAGAAAGGACACGCACGATTTTCCAAAGTTGAGAAAAACATAGGCCAGCCAGAGCTCCTGGTGACTGAACAATTCAGGAATAGATGACCCAGGTCTTTTATGCTGTTAGCACACATCCACAAGCATCTGGAGACTGCCATTTTAGGCCTTCTTATCTGCAATAAGTAGCAGTGTTATCTTGTTGAGGACTGCAGACTAAATAAAAATGCTATGACCGTAGGGTACTTGGCCTTCCATGAAAAGTTGGGTAAAGGAAACCAGGAAGAGAAATATTGGACCTAGTTCAGAAAGATTAGTATGGTAGGAGCTTGTCCATGCATTACATTTGAAAGAAAGTCATATACTTGTGTGCACATCCCATTAGCACCTTTTCTTGTAAGGGTTTTGTTATAGAAGATTAAACTTTTGCAATGACATCCCATCCTTGAGAGCTTCAAGATTTTGCAAGGAAAAACCCTGTTGGTCACGAATCTAACTAACTATTAAAATGAGGTGTATCTTTCTTCCTTTAAATTCTGTGATGTCATCATCAGCTCCTGATGTGATAGCTACCTTCTAATTCAGGGATGGAATTCCATGGACACAGTAATAGTAGCTGAAAGGCTGGCCCTAATCCTACAGTCAATTGAGAAGATAAAAGAAGCAAAAGAACTACTTGAAAGGTGAGAAAAATGATTAGGATAACTGTAGAACAAAAGATGTGATTGTTGGCAACACAAATTAAATTATATCTTATAACTTTTGATTGCAGGTGTCTTGAGGCTCGGAAGTCCTTGCTTCCCGAAGATCACATTCAGGTTTATCATTCTGACACATTCAACTCATAAATTATAAGGGAAAAAAAGGAGTTGACATCATTTGGATGAGTAATCTTAACCAGAGGATGTGCTTTTATTTTTCACTACTTTATGATAATGAAATTTAGCTTGCATGTGTTTCATACAAGACTTGCTTCTGTTCTTTGTGGACAGATTGCTGCAAATCTGCTTCATATTGCAAGGGTTGCAATGTTGAATTCAAATCGGCTGAGAAAGATAAATATTTCTGAAGCAATTGCTGAGCTTGACAAGGCAAAAGATCTTTTGCACAGTTCTACAAGGTTTGCCTTATTCTATAGAAAAGTACTCGCACAAACAGTACTCATATGATTTGAGAATGCCCTGTCAATGTGGGTTTTTTTTTTTTTTTAAAAAAAACATTGTCCTATGTTTATTTTTTGCTTTGCTTCCAATCTTAGATCATGTTTTTTCATTTATGTACTTCGGTGTTTCTCTATTTAATCATGGTTAATAAGCATGGGATGTGGTAGATACCACTTTAGATTTCAATTTGAAGCAAGCACAACAAACAAGCAACCTTGGGGCTTCTCAATCTGGTTTGAACAATAGACTACTTTTTTTTCTGGATATTGTCCTAATGTGGAATGCGTTTGTTGATTGAGAAGTTTAAAACCCATTGCTAAAGGTCACATGCAGACATTTAAGGATGACTATTTTCAAAATTTCTCTCATCTTAATTCAATACAACTGCTAAATTTATCTCATCTTAATTCAATAAAGTTGCTTTATTTTGTTGTTTTGTTGCTGATGGTTAGCCTTTGTTGAAATTAGATAGAAATGTACCTTCTTACATAGCAATCTACTGGAATAGGTATACATTGGGAAACTCCTAGATAGTTCCTTAGGGGGTGTGTTTGAGTAGACGATAAAAGACTTAACCAAATCATTCAATGTTTCTTTTTGATAAACAATGTGGTTTGACAATCTAGGGAGATGTACACATTTAGTTGACTTGTTCTGTACATGCATGTTCATACTACTTCTGAGTGTTATTTGTTATATTTATAATCTAAAAAGGAAACATATGTATTCCCTTGTTCAGCTTGTGTTCCAGTAATTTTTCCAGTTCATTTACTTGGCATATAATCCTGCAAACTTTAATTATTACGCGTGTCCTTATCAGATTTGAGATTGGAATGACTTAATTTGGCTTTGCTAATGTAACTTCTATTAGTATCATCTCCAAGCATTGTAGGTTCTTACAGATTAGTCATATGCAATTATCTTCCATGATAGGATAGCACGCCATGTCTTAAATAAATTGAGAATACAAAAAGGGAAAAAGCAGAAGAATGGAGCATCTGAAATGAAAAGAGAGGGGCATGCGGCATTGGTCATACTGGTCAGTTCCTCTCATTCTGAATGCTTGCATGCTCAGTCAAGGAAAATGTTGTCATACAAGAGCTAATGTTCTTGTTCTTTGATATTTGATCAAACATCCTTGTTTAAAGTTATTATGATTTGTTACTTCTGTTAATAATGTAGCAGAAGGTTTACATATAATTAAAGTTTGTTTTTATTTTGTACTTTCTCTATTGCACTCACAGACCAAAAATTGTGCAAAACTGGGTATCATACTTCTTCATGAATTATGGAAAGTGAAAACTTTGAACTCAGAGTGATTATATTGGAGTTTCTATTAATTTGTCCCTGAGGAACTGCTTTCTCTAGAAAATGAAGAACTAAAATCATATATTCATAACCTACAAGAATCATCTCGTGGCATTACTATTAATGTCTATTTTTATTTTTACTTTATTTATTTTTAAGATCTCACCAAGACACATGAAAATACTATTAATGTCTATTTTATTTTTATTTTTAATTTATTTTATTTATAAGATCTCACCAAGACACATGAAAATCTGGTTCTGTGTTGACCACCAGGGTAGTGGGGTACTCTCTGGTCATTCCATCACAGCATATGTGGGGCCATTGTAATTTCTGTCCTAGTTTACTTCCCTTGATTATCATCTCTGTAGAAACGTAAGTATGAGGTGCATCAAAGGGAACTGTTTGTAAGCCAATTGTGGATTCTGGCATAGTTTAATTTAATGTTTGAATTTAGAGGTGACATTCTGGAAATTTTTAAAATTTATCTCAAGTGAAGTTATATGTAAAAGAAGAGTCATCTCATGAACTTGAGAAATGCTGGCCTTTATCAAATTGCGAACTGTTTAAGTTATTGACCCTATGTTTTTTTGAACTTCGTTGTTTTTGCTTTCATGTTTCCTATTTTATTCTGTTCTTTCTATCACTAGCATTTAGCCTTTCTTTGTTTTTATTATCACCCAATTTCATTTCGAGTTTCGCCCTTACTTTTCAAAATCTTGTTTTTTATTCATTCCAGTTCACTTGTCAAGGTCAAGAGGTAGCGTTTATTTCCTCTCTTCCACCGACTACAAGTTTCTGTCGATGACAGGCACTTTATTTCTAAAAAATAAAATAAAAAATGAAAGAGAATTTGAAGAAGACATTGCAAAATTATGCAGCGAACCTGTATCCACGATTAAAGAAGAAAGGCTAATTAAGTAATCATTCAAATTTAAAAGATAGCACTGAAGCAACTGAGTTTTTGTGATCAATCCTCTTTCTTCGCAATCAAACGCTGGATCGTGACCTCCAGTTTCTCTTCTTCCTCTGAAAGTCTTGAGAACATTTTGTTGCATTTATTGAAAGGACAAATTATGATCTGTTACCTCGAACATCTAAAATGTAAGACAAAATAGCTCGGGGTGAATCATTTCGAATTCTTAATTCATGTTAACTTTATGAGTTATCTTGTGACATATTGCACATGGTGGCTAGAATCTAGTTGTTCAAAATGGAAACAACAGGAAATTTCATTTTGCTTGCAGTTGCAATCACTGGATACTCTTGGACTTGTGGAGACTACAAAACAAGAGTTACTGGAGTCACAGGTCAGTCCTAAAAATTCCCATTGGTTAATGATGAAATTTTGAAGTTTCTCCTTTATTTTTACTGCAGAATACAAACTTACACAGAATTGTTGGATATTGATGTGATGTTAAACAGGGTTGTTCTGTTACTTTCTATAACATATAAAAGCGTAGCAGTTCCATTTCAAAAGTTATTTTTAAGTTGCACCTGAAAAGACATAACATACAAAGAGATGCTCAATTCTTAGTGTTAATTTTTGGTAGGGTTCTTGTAAAGTAGATGCAAGCACGCCAAAACTGCCATCAATGATGCATGCTGTCCTGTGCCAATTTTCTGTTTTTCTGTTTCTCTTCCCCCTTGAGTACCCTGTTGCAGAGAAAGTGCCTATTAACAAGGCACATTTCCCCCCTTTTTTTTCTACTTCTTTCATATAGTATGGTACATTTACTATCAAAGGTAATATGCATAGATGTTCTATGACTAATGTTTTGACAAATGCACGAATAAAATGCTTGTGAAGTTAAATTACCGGGATCTATGCTATGAAGTGTCAAATAATTCTAAAAAAGATATAGAAATAATGTGTCTATTTGGATTCATATTGATGTTATGGTGCGTCCCATATGCCTTTTTGTCTCCATATTTTTTAATTTAAAAGATCCCAGCTTTCTTCCCTCAATTCCACCCCCAGTGGAAATTGATTTTAGTGGAAATTGATTTTTGTGTAGATCTCGACTAGAATTTCCTGCAGCATTACCCAAACTCTTGAACAACAAACAAAATATGTTCACACTTTAGTCCTAAACTAGAAGTTCTTTGTCCTCCAAATTTTGCTTTTTGGTTGACTTTATGCTATTCCTTTTTTCTTACGTGTCATATTTCCTTACTTGAGAACAAAGAACCAGATTGGTTAAAAGAGCGGTTATGATTATTTTGTAAGAAAGAATATTTCAATGCTCTTTATAATCCACCTTTAATCCTTGTAGAGCTTGGGAATCTTTGGTCATCCCTGACCAGTGACCACCAGTATAATGAAACCTGTAAACATCTCACAATAAGGTGTTCTCCTCCAGTGAATCTCCAAACATATAGGAAGAGCTCTGGTGTTTAACTTTTCACGAACCTGATTCTTTTGATGATTTAAAAAATTTTCTTTCGATATAATTTTCCACGAGCTAATTTTATATTGAAGCATTTTTTTTGCATCTTAATATCTTAAATTGGGAAACATGATGTCCTTGAACGAACAGTGGAAGATGAAAATACTTGAAGCAGTACTAGAATTCTATTTCTTCGAGCTCATAATTAAATCCTAAAGTCTGCTGCTTCTAATTTATTTTCCTCAAATTTCCTTGTCTAATTAATTTATTTCACTTTGCTAAACTACTTTTGCTTAATTTGTAAAACAGGGAGAGCATTTACCCAACGTTGAAGCCGAAAATGTCCTTTTGCAATGCATTTCTTCTTACAAAGAGGTATGTTTTGCAATTCATGGGAGATTCAACTTTTGTGAAGTTGTGGATGTCTAGCATTTGGTTTTTTTAAAACCTTCGAGATCTGCTTGGTTTCTGTCCTTTTCTTTTTTGTCTGTGCGGCCAGTTTCATGTGTGCAAGTTAATCCAGATGTTGTTGCCAAAGATATGACTTTAATTCAATTGTGTCCAGCGTGGTAGGCCGGAAGTTTTCTGGTATAGGTATCATTGTTCTTGTCTACCAAAACTAATGATTGCTGAAGAAGAGATAATGGCCTAAAACCTGTTAGGATGAGAAATGAGTCCGTTACACTACTTTCCAAGTAGGAAGCTAGCCAAATATCAACAGGTATAGCATTTACCTGGTAAAGAACTAAGGAATGTCATGTGAAATTTAATGGTTATTTATTTTGTTACCTTTTTTGCAAAATCTGATTTTCAATTCCAAATCTCAATTTGGGATATGTTATCATCTTGATAGACCCTACCCGTATGGCATATGGAAAGAAAATGAAATGATACACGTTCTTAAAATAAGCAATGACTTGGTGAATTTTTGGGTTGATAGTGAAACTGATCTCCTTTGTGGGGAGTTTCCCCAAAATTCATATATTAGGGATCTGCAACTTATGAGAAATACCTAAGAATTGCCTGCAGAAAGTAACCAAAAAAAACTCTTATTTGTTCGGTGTTGTGAGGCTCACTGTCCTGGGCCTCCAGGCTTTCATCTAACTTCTTGCATTGTGTTTCTGATGCTTTATTTCTTTTAATGGTGGTAAGTTAAATGCTTAAATTAGCTTTTGAAAGCTTGTTCAATTTCACACATGAAACTTGAATGTCCAATTACCAATTAGGCTCGAGTTTTGCACGTCCCTTTTTAACTTCTAAACATTGGCCCTTTTTCTTTTCTGAACATTCCGTTGTTTCCCAGTGTCTTCTTGTTGTTAGTTCACCTGTCTTCGTTTTTGCTTCTTTTGTTTGAATCTTCTACATTCCTTCCTAGCTGGATTAATTGATTCAAAATTGTGAATAGGAACCTTTTCTGAGGCTTCCATGAAACATCCAATTATTGCAGGAAGTTAGATACAACGATATGATATCCTAACTCTACATTTGCTTGAATATGTTTCTCTTATCTAGATAAGGATTCTTAGATTGCTTATGAGGAAATGATACTAACTTAGGCCAGACGTTTTAATTTTTATGCAGTTTGAAGCTGAGAAGTTAATTTCTGATTCCCCTAAAGTAAAGACCGAGTATCTTTCATGTATGAAGCATCTTTTGAGCTTGATGATCGATACTGGTAACAAAGATAAGGTCACCTTAAAGGATTTGGATGATGAAATCAAGCGTGTTGAAGCTGAGATTTATGATCGCTCAAAACATAAACCCTAAAATAGTTTCAGGTTTGTGCCAGTTGTTCAAGCCAGAATGAAACCATGCTTCCTAAACCTTTGGTACCTCACATACAATGCTGGAAATATTATGTTCTCGTTGACTCTTTTTGGTGTTTTTTTTTTTGGGTGTATCACTCTTGTTATCCTTGTTTGTTAATTAGCTTGAGAAGCTGGTAGTTATAATAAAATGTCAACACGAAATTGTATGGAGGCACAAATGTATCAAGAACAAAAAATCACAATTTTTCTTAGTTTTGTAGCAAATAAAATGTTTTGCTCATGTCTACAACTCGATGGATACTGATGGGTATGTAATTTTTGAATATTTATTTTATTCAATAAATAATAAATAGGTTATAAATATTGTCAAATCGTTTTGAAATTTAACCTAAAAATAACCTGAAATATATGTAGAATATTTTGAGTATGAATATTTATATGATAAACAATGAGTAGTGGATGAATATAAAAAATTATCAATTGGATGGACATCCTTTATATCTAGTATCTACCCCATTTCTTCTCTTTCCTTTTTCGCTGGGCTGTACCATTTGTCACTGCCTTTAAGGGCTGTATTTCTTGCAGCAATAATGGAAAAGGTGCAAGAGGGCAGTGAAGATAAAACAGAGATAGTTGAACCACCACTTGGCTGGGGCTATAAATAGGCAGAGATCTTTTCATGTGAAGTCGGTGCTCTGAAGAGACCAAATCTCATTAAACTAATCATCAGTTAACCTCCCATGCATTTGACCTTATCCTACAGATGCAGAACAATTTAAGTTGGTGGGATAGCTATAGAATGCATTTGACCTTATCCATCAGTGTAGTCCAAGACAGTTCATCGGAAAACAAAAGTAAAAACAACAAGCTCTTTCTATATTCACGACTTGGAGTTTTTCTTTTTTCTTTACAAGAAAGAGACTTGAACTCGGAGATCTGGTAGATGAGAGGGGATGACTCGTTGAGGATCATGAGATTGATATGACATGGGAACAAGGCTCCTAGCTTTTAAGTGGAGTTTCATGGCAATACATGGGCCGATGGATTGTTTGTTTGTGCGGCATGCCACGTTTTAAACTATAGCTCCAATAAAAAGCAGCAAAAAACTGATACTTGAACCGCAATTTAAAACAGCGTAGTAAGATAGGTTCTTGCTAGGAAAAAGTTTAATTTATGTATGATCACGACAAGGTTTTAAGTGTAATAAAGACGAGGTATGTAGACAAGCGAGAATGGTATACGCCCATAACAACGAACTAGTCCTCTTAGGACCCCAATTAATTTCCACCTAACAACACAACCAATGGACCAGAATAGAGCCAAGCAAGCAAAATCCTTCAAGAGATTAGATACCTTTCTTGAAGAATTTAAAGATGCAAAACCACAGTAGAGAAGGAAATACCAAGTTTTTATCTATAGCGTGGAGCTTGATATTTCCACATATTCTTCCAATATCAGATATCCCACATGCCTTCTATCACTCCCTTCAACATTTTCATGGAGAAAAAGAAACCTAAAGGTGGTGGCAGCACTGATGATTTAGCCCTAGTAAAAGCAGCTGCATGGGCATGGTACCACCATGGTTCAGGGTCTGAAGGAAGGCCGATTTGTGAATTTGATGTTACAAGAACTCGTCAAGCTCCAAGACCATCAAGATACAAGCTAGAAGCTACGAGAACAATGAAGGAAGATACCATGGGATCAGGATCAGAAACGCCGAGTCCAATCCGCACAGACAATTCTCTTCTTGATAAATACGAGGTAGAGAGCATTTCAAAGCAACTTGACTATCTTATAGAGTCAAGCAGCAACAGATTTTATGGCTTCAAGATAGATCATCTTGATCATGACCAAAGAAGTATCTCGTCATTGGATAGTGATCAAACTGGCGGAATGAAGCAGAAGAAGAAGGACAAGAAGAAGAAGACTTTTTTACAAGGGTTTTGGCCAAGACATTCGGTTGTTTGTGGCACAAAGGGAGATGTGGACACAAGAGCCTTAGTGCGTTGTGGCAGCGGCAGCGGCCGGAAAGTCATATTCCGGTAGTTGGGATACTGGTTACTTGTCGAGCCACGGGATGCCCATGCTTGGTGACTTAACAGTAACTTATCAAGTTGTCGTTCCCTACACAAATTTATTGCAAGAAATGGCTTCCAGCTTTAGATAGATACTGTTCACTTGTGTGTGTGTGTGTGTGTGTGTGTGTGTGTATTAATGGAGACACTTAATTACACTACTCAACATAGATAATTTTTCCTTTCTTACTTTGAAAGATTTTCTCACATATTTTAATAAGCTAGCCATGATAC
>Ga0307517_10005413_pt1 | contig 19250 bp, 22 predicted proteins | sample 23_EM_MG_FD_194515 | JGI IMG/M metagenome (GOLD analysis project Ga0307517, IMG submission 194515) | Populus trichocarpa ectomycorrhiza microbial communities from riparian zone in the Pacific Northwest, United States - 23_EM | ecosystem: Host-associated > Plants > Roots > Unclassified | place... | reverse complement strand
CTCCCAAGTGCTCCAGGTCCAAGTGTCTTGTTCCATGGTAGGATATTGTTTCGGTGTATGAAGGCTGGAGGGGGTTTGAGGCCCATGTGGGAGTTCAGCCAGGGCCAAAGTGAGGGAATGCAAGGCAGGGGAATCCGGAAAGGATAGTAACAGTTGCTTCAACGGGAAAAATCAACCGAAGGTTTAGTAAAAAGGTCAAGGGATGTAAACATACTTCGAGCTGCAATGCTAATTGGGAGGCAGTCTGGAATACGAGGCCATTTTTTCCATTCTTAACCAGTTCGCTCAGGCTAGTACGGACAAGTTGATCAGTTTGGCCCTGCACACTATAAAAGAAAGTGCTAAGCAAAAATGGATAAGACTTACCAAGCAAAATCTAGTGCGCAAACTGGGAGACCACACCCAAACATGTCTACGACCTTCATAGGCAAATCGAGCTCCGACGAACTGGAGTGCAGAGAGACGCCTAAATCGGCGGATCCTATGGGAGGTCATTCTCCGGGTCAGAGTTAAGCAACTATAGGATGGACGAATTACCAAGAAGGATAGGGTAATCCTCCGCCTCGAGCCACAGACTAATGCATTTTACCCATCTCCATGTCTCTTGCAACTCTGCCACGTCTTTCATATATTTTTCTCGAAGGGGTCCCTTTCCAGTCAAAATGACCAAGAGCTTCGGTAGGTTTCCAGCGGCACTCGCAGAATGCGTTGGTAGCTTGGCGGTTATTTCCTGTGCACGACCTTCATAGATTCGAAGCGCTTCCAGCAAGATTGCAAAATCCTCATCCGGGGTCCAGGAAGTACTGGAAACAAGGAGTGCAGTTCTGTCAGGTCGCAATGTTGGCATCCGGACCTCACTGTAGGTTGGTAGATCATGTCTGATGGGCGACGCGGGTTTTCCTGATTTCGACGAAGTGTGTGTAAATCCAGTGGAATAAGGCGGATCTGCTTCAGGAAGGAAGTGGTCGAGTGATTTTTGAGATGAGAGGATAGGTTGAAGTTTACAAAATAACTGGGGCATAAAGAATGAGTTGATATTTTTTTCCGGTTCGAAGACCTACTTCATGAATTTCCTGAGTAGAGGATCTATGAAAATGCCCGGGGGGTCTATCGTACAAGACAACTTTATGACCTCTGTGAATTAGGACACTAGGGTCAATGATTTGGGAAATGGATGTGACCGCTCACTGTAGGTTCCATTCTTTCACAAGAAAATCGCGCATAGCGCGCGTAACAAACAGGTGAGCATATGCCGAATAGCCAAATGTTCGTTCGAAACTGGAATAAATTTAGATTTGGCACGCTGGGATACTCCAGCAAACGAAACGGGTCACCTTTTAGCTATTCGTACTAAGATGTGGTTTTTGCCTAGTTTCAAGGAAAGGATGCTATAGCCCAGGTTATGCCAGTCTATGATGACTCTACTACCGCGCATGCGCCCCACCAGCTGGACAAGCGCCAGAGTTGGGATGCTAGGAGGATTCTGTGAGTTTGTAAGCGTCGGAAGGCATTAGATGGAAAAATAGACCGACCTGCACGAGTATAAACTCTGGAGGCAGGTCGATCCAGAATAAGAGGCACAATAGGATACTGATAACTTGATGCAAAATTTTTATAGGAGCAAGTACGAGGAAAGGCAGGATATTTAAGAATTTAGGGATCTCGGGTAACTGGTGTAATTGTACCCTCGGCAAACGTTCCAGTGCTGGTATGGGTTTCGAACCTGTGTCGAGAAATAAGAAGTGGACTAGAACGAAGCAAAAACGCGTCGCACACCTCCATAACCAATCAGATCAGTTACGAAACCGTTCTCTGCGAAACTTTGGGCATGGTACATCATTCTGGGGCTACGGCCAATGTCTCCGAGGACCAAGATGGCAACCGAGCGCAGAGAATGCTGGTTCCGAGGGCGAAATGTTTTCCAAGTAAACCATACCAGCCAGATAAAAGACAAGAAGAGGAGGAACTGAATTTCGGTCATTGGTTGCGGCAAGAGGCAACTTGTTACGTCACACCTATAAGTAATAGCTTACAGAAGAATAATTCACACTTCGGCTCTTCCTGTCATGACCACCTCTTCCACTCTCTGTTCGCTAGCAAAAAATGTCATGAAAGTCTCGAGTTCATGTATTTACACCCAAGTCTCTGCTCGTGCTTTCAGTACTGTCTTCTCCCGCCACAGAGTGCTGTTCAGTTCTCCGCGTTCACCGCGAATGCATCGTATTCCTCTCACAATATACCCTTCTACAAGTGAGTATCTCTGGCAATCTTTATATGGATATTTTTCAAATGCACTATAGAGCGCTCCATGTTCATACAAACGGAGGCGACTCCCAATGAGGACTCACTTAAATTCATTCCGGGTGTTCCGGTGATGGGTGAGGAAGGAACCGCCGAATTTCTTGACGTACGGGCAGCTTTGGCATCACCGTTAGCCATCAGGCTCATGGGTGTAGAAGGAGTATCTACCGTATTCTATGGCCCTGATTTCATTACAGTGTCCAAGGACTCCGAAAATACCTGGTCGATCGTCAAGCCCGAAATTTACTCCCTTTTAATGGAACATTTTTCCTCGGGTCAACCTTTGTTCAGAAGTGCCGAAGAACGAGAGAGGGCTGGTCCGCAGGATACCCGCATCCTTGATACCGACTCTGAGACCGTGGCCATGATAAAAGAGTTACTGGAAACCAGAGTCCGACCTGCCATCATGGAAGATGGTGGCGATATTGAATATCGGGGCTTCGATGAAAATGGTGCTGGATTGGTCAAGGTGAAACTTAAGGGAAGCTGCCGAGGTTGTGAATCTAGCTCTGTCACCCTCAAGAGTGGAATCGAGCGCATGTTAATGCACTATATCCCGGAGGTCAAGGGAGTCGAACAGGCAAGATTGGTTCTATATTCGCACTGCAGCGAAATTGACTCTCTGTTAGGTCCTAGACCCCGAAGAAGAAATATCTCTGAGCGAATTCTCGAAGCTTGAGAAGAAACTCTCGCAGGAAGAGGAACCAAAAGACTCGAGGTGAATAAAAATGGAATGTACCTCAATACTTTTCTAATGGCTCTCTAGCATGGCGCAATATATGTCTGTTTAGGCCAGAATATGTCTGTATGTAGTAAATTTAATAATCAAGATCAGATTTTTGAGGCAAATTTCTGAGGACGAATCATTGTTGTTCAACTTATTAATGTCTTTGAGGCATTTCAATGGCAAAACTCACGCTGTCAACATAGGTGTCACATGGGCAACTTGGAAAAGGCCATAAAGCTGAACCTGGAATTGGACCCTTGCTTCAGCCTCTCCTCCTGTCATTGGCACAGCTAACTCTCAACGATGGTAGCTTGTTTCGGTTTCCTGACTATACCCCATACTCATGATTACAACTTAGGTGTATGTGAATAGCAAGAAGTTTGCCTGGTAAGGATCTGGGTGCATCATTCTTTTTCGTCAACTCATTTCGCTCTCGCAGCGAATCTTGCATCAAAGGACACAGATCATCTTCTTGCCATCATACGGACCGACCACTTTTCGAAATTAAGAAAAAGGGTCGACCAGTATCGCAATGTGCCAAGTGTCGGGAGCTACGACAGTCGAAGAAATTTCATTCCAAGTGCACCTGTAATCACAGCGCCGAGGAAGCTCCGGCAATGCAACCTCTAGCATCTTCGTCTGGGGCTAAGAGTGCGTGATTTCTACTGCGTGTGCTCTTAATTCCTGACCTTTATTCCAGCGAAACGATTTATACCTATTGTCCCGGCGCTACCAAACGGATTGCGGGATGTTTTGGGTCGTTCTCGTTCTTCCCAGTCGTACCCCGTTGACTCACGGCAGAAAGGTGAGCATCTCAATTCTTCAACGAAAACTAATGGCCTGATGACTTTCCAGTTGACTCGCTGCTAAATCCATGCGATTGCAAGACCCTGTGGAACTGCCAATGTGACTCTAAAACCAGTGCTTCCGTGCCGTCCGTGCCTGGTTATGCCACCAACAGTACAGATGCTCTTTCCACACTTTCTCGCGCTGCCGCGACAATGGGTAGCTGCTGCGGTGGCCCTTCTCTGACAGACGCTGGGCCCTCTACATACCAAAGAACCTTGACCGCAAGCAAAGGAATACCCCGGTCTCTGTCTCCCAAAGGTCCTCCAGATCATTCTTCACATGAACGCCAAAAGAAACATCCAAACTACTCAGTTCCTACCCCTGGACCGGACCTCGCTCCGATCCTCTACATGTCTGTTCCATCATCTCCTTTGGCTTTGACTTCAATACCTGACTTCCCCTCGATGCCTCCCATGAGCGAATTCACTTCTTTTGCGGGGTCTGGATGCACTTGCGGTGTCAAGTGTGCCTGCCCAGGCTGCGCGGAGCACCAGAATATTACTTCCACTAATCATGAACGGCGAGATTGTGCAGACGGATGTGGAACTTGTATCGACCCCAGCCTCGGTATGGTATTACCGAGTATTGATGGTTCTCAAACTGGAACGAGTATCTTGGACCGCTTTTTCGCAACAGCCGCTGCCCTCCCCCCACCTCCCACCCATCGCAAAATCTCCTCCTATCATCTTGATCCAATGGACACCACTGTTTATTCGTCGTCGATGGGTCAACAAATTTTTGCTTTCGGATCTGTCAATCTTCCAAAGTTGGAATGCTGCGGAGGTCAATGCAACTGTCCTGATGGGCGATGTGGTTGCAGAACTTCTTGTGTGGGGTGTTGCAGAACTAGTGTTAGCCGATCAATTGGCCCTTCGACAGTGGAAATCAATCCATAACATTTTCTGTATATGATTCGTTACTTTTTCGGGAGGGTTGGCTACCGCCATTGATTATTCATATCACTCTTATCGATATGTTATTCCGTTTTCACTATTTTACAAAATATTTCAGTGCTTTGACAAGGGCAATACAACACATTGACCATATTTATGGAGACTGGTGTATGTACTCTCAGGCAAGTTTCTTGGCACCAAGAGGTATTCGATTCGTAATTAGACGCTGAGACATACATATAGTCAATGGCAGAAACAAGATAAAGTGAAGATGCTCTATGACTCACGTATCATCTAAACATACAAAGCACGAGTTGAGAACAGGCTCAAAAATATTAGATTATCACTTACCATCATAGTGGAATAGTGTCTTTGGAGTCGTTAGAATATTTGAGAGATAATCATGATTGGAACATACCTTCTTAGGATTTTCTGGAGCATTTCGCACGTATCGGTCATTGTCAGCCGGTCTGAACATACATACGGAACCTCAGCAAAGACTCCTCAACTATAGCGAGGTTTTATACCGTTCTTTTTTCTTATAAATGACAAGATCGGGCCTCAGCTAGAACCCGCGGATCGTGGTAGCCATATAGATCTCACCTTACAAGATGCAAGCATACTCTGCAAAGTGACGCATACCGCGATAACACTGAGAACTGGTGACCACTCATTTCCTAGAATAGACGCGCATATCTGCATCGAGGAACAGAGGCTCGATGAGGACACTTTTGGAAAAGGTAGATATGGGTTATCCTTACATGCCCGTTAGAGTATACGTGCTGTCAGTGTCAAAAATATGTCAAGATCTATATTGTGGCGAGAGAGGTAGAGCTGAAACGAACAGGATGGATAGGTGACTCTTTCCCGCCTGTCACTACAAACTGAACGGCTGGGGAGGAAATGGGGTATTGCGCATCGAATCTGAATTGAAGAGTGTGGACCTCGCCCTGGGTTGATGATCAGTACATGACAACATGGGAATGGACGTTCAAAACGCACCTGATACAGTGAATCTCCCATGACCTCTATCGTAAACAGCCATCTTGCAAAGTCATTGGCCTCGAGCAGCGTAATTCCTGAATAAAGAAACCCAGGTAGATGTAGTCCAGGACCGTAGACACTGGCAGGAGCCGCACAAAGGACTCACCAACAGGGCATCCTTCAGCCTGAATTTCTCGGAGTTCTTTTGCCAAGCGTCTTGCAGAAATAGAAGCCATATAGAGTGGGAGGAATGAACTAGACTTGGGTTGACGGGGACATGGTAGATTCAATTCAGGCAAATGCCAATTGGGGTAAAAGCCCACAGCCAAACATCACCAAATACTCCTATATAAATTTTGCTCTGATGGCAAGTTGGGTTCTTTCACGCCTCCCCACCTTAGAGTCACCTGTTAGTATCATCAAAAGGACCTTACAGGCGCTCGTGGACAGGCAGATCATCTCCCAGTCATACACGTTGCTATCGAAGGTTGTTAGTACCCCCAAACTCCCTTACAAATGAGCCTGTATGATACACTTGTCACCTACCTTGTTTATCACCGCTGCTCTCCTGCCGTTTTCGCTTCATCCACACGTCTATCTCTGTCCACGTTTATGTCGTCTAAGATTTTCTTGGCTCCCGTATCGATCACCAGTTGCTCAGCGTCCTCCACCGACTTTACAACTTTACAACTTCCTTCAATGTATACTGAACGTGGCCGTCAATACCAGTGACACATCCTGTTAGTGTGAGGACCCTGCCGCTTTCCTCGGCGACAAGTTTACTCACAACCCCAACTGGCACACTGTATCCCCTTCGAGGACACGCAGGCATGCTCGCTCTGTATTGCATTCCTGCGATGTTTCCCGATGCGTAAGTTTTTTGCACAGTTCGATGGCTTCAACGTCGTTGCTTCGAACTTTAACTGCCAGGGCCCCTTGAGAGACTGCATGGTAAAGCGTCGGTGGTGGTATGTCTGATGATATCCGATCTCCCATTCCCAGGCGGACATTCTACTAAGAGAGAAGTGAAAAGTGAGCCTTCTTTTCATAGTTTAGACCTACAAAATGCCGCGCTGAAAGTGATTATTAATTAGTTTGAAAATGTTATGTCAAGTCAGCTCACCACATCCAAGAACTTGAGCTTGGGGAATTTGCGCTTCAGTTGCCCAACTCTTCTCACACTACTGGTTCCGACAACGCTTCCAGCTGGCAGGTCCTCCACAGTTTTCCAGTTTTCACCCTGCTTAACAACAACGCTGTCGACTGGGTTCTCTCGTTTTAGAATGGCTCCCAAGATACAGCCATTGGGCAGGGTTGTCGGGACGTCTTTTAACGAATGAACGAGCATGTCAGCATGATGTTCTTTCAAGGCAACCTCAAGTTCTTTGGTCCAAAGGGCCTTTCCTCCGAGGGGATGGAGTGCTTGAGACTGATTATTGTCCCCAGCGGTCGCCAAGAATGAAGTGGTGAAGGGTGGATTTGAGGCATCATTGGGAAGGAAAGATTGCTGGAGGGTGTCCAAGACGACGTTCGTTTGTATCTGGATGCAAGTATAAAGGCGCGAGGCATGTTGTGAGAGACGCTTTCTTTGACTTACATAATCTGTATGTCGTTGGTTTGCCTCGCCCAAGATTGCACACCAAATCCTCGTGAAGAATCTAGATAAAGACTTTATACAGCTTGAGTTGGAATAACTACAGAATCACAGACCAATAGTGCTGTAACGAATACCATAAGACAGACAACCGACTTATAAGTAGTAGAATGAGGGAATAACCGTTACAAATGTGGATGGGCAAATAAAAAGTGTTGGTCACAGGAAAGCATGAAAACAAATGGTCGAGAAAAATGCCGTTTGCAAAATACAATTCAGGATGTGGTATGATGGATCGGGAATGTCGAGGGGCATGGTTAGACGAGCATGTGAACAACAAATCAAAATGTATGTACTAGGGTAGATTTTGAGGTATCAAATGTGCAAGCGACACATTGAAGTTGGAAGTCAATTAAAAGAATGATAAGTTTTCAGAAAGCATTGATGAAGTCCACGTATCCGAAAAATATGATGAAAGAGTGTTCACATGCCGTAGCCGAATGCCGAACGTTGGTAGGGATCGTTGAGTGGGCCCGAAAGTGCCCCACCAAAACCAGGGAGGTTTGCAAAAGAGGTTGTTGGGAACGATGGAGTGTGAGAATGTTGTTGAGGTACCCCTTGGTTATGGCTAGAATTTCCCTGAAGAACATATCCGTCGATTGACTGCGGCTGCAATGTATGCATTTGGGCATTGAGATGAGCTTGTCCAAAGTTTCCCTGCCCTGGGAGGGAGTACAACGCATTCGACGAGCCGTAGACATCCGCCAGAGGGTTCGCAGAAAGACCTTGAGGCATGTGGCGACTAGGGGTGTGGGGAGTCCCCATCCCCTGATTAGTAAGTGTCATGTTCACAAGTGCTTGTTGGTTTGGGAAACCGCTGAAGGGGTCCATTTGTTCCCGCTGGAGTTTATTTTGGATTCGCTTGCCGTATGGCGTGTTGCGGATCAGAGGAAGCACAGGGCGAATTCCCTCCACTAAGAGGGCTCGCTGAGCTGGATCGGCGTAGTCCAAAGCCGTCTAGGTTGGCAAAAGAAGAGTCAGGTATGTCAAACGTCGTGTGTAATGGGAACTTACCTGAACGCAGTAATTGCCATAAGAGTCACGCAGCAATTTCTCAAGGCGAGAGCGATTCAAGAGTTCTTCGATGAGCATCTTACGTGTGCTGTGCTCTGCTACTCGGATGCACTGGAGAGAACTCAGAGACTCAAAATTAACAAGAGGAACTCAATGCAGACGCATACCTTTTCAATAACATTGGAACTGAATTTCTGAACTGAGAGCGCGCAGACATTGCCAGCAAACTGACGGATAACACCGTCGCTGAACCTGTTGTCGTTAAGGTCTAAGATATATTGCACAACCTAGGCCGCTGGTCAGAACATCGCCTGATAATACAGATAAGGATCTTACATAATTGCCATAGGGGTCCTGGACAAGAGTAAGAGCATTATAGGTAATCTCGTTTACGAGCTGTGCGCGCTGCATCTCCGACGCATGATCAATACATCGCTGCAAAACGCAGCAACCATGCCGATGGGTTGCAACCTCGACGCAGTTGGCGGCAACGGCGTTGTAGATGAACTAGCCAAACGATAGTCAGATAATGTACAATGGCACGATGAATCCCCTGACCTGATTGTCTTCAGGTGCAAGTTTGTTCAGACACTTCTGTATGACGTGGTTCCCGTTTAAGTCTTTGATAAGAACAACAACATGGAGGCTAAGTGCAACTATGATAGAATGGATCTGAGCGTTGTATCGATGATCAGTCTGCTATTCATTTGTAAGTTTGAAAGAATAATATACATGTTGAGAGAACTTGCCTGGCGACGGGTTGATAGAAAATCGATCATTTTTTGAACAGCCCGAGTTCCATGCATATTGAGGGAGATATTGACAAGGTCCTGGGCGACAGATTCACAGATCACGTTCCGCTGCTCATCTGTAGAAAATTCCAAGAGCTTTTGGCAAAGGTAGTTACCAAAGGGATCTGGGAGGCAATTAGAAACATTCGTGCTATATGGGGCAGTTAGAATGTCACGGACCAGTCATGAGATCCGCAAAGTGACCAAAGGTTTCTCGGAATATCATATCGCGGTGTTCAGGAACTCCTTCCTCGAGTTTCTTTTGTAAATATCGGCATCCATGCTGATCTTTGCACAAAGCGGGTATTTCCCCTTGCAGGTCTTCGATACGAGTGCCAGTAAACCGATTAACTGAAATGTAACATTGAGTTGAAGACGAGGCGAACGGAAGATGAACCTACATTCTCGATCTATGTCGCCTCGTTTGTGTTTAGGTCCATGTAAACCATTCATTTTGCTGTCAGCACCGGAGTTACCGCGATTTGGCAAGCCAAGACCATATCGAGACCCGTTTTGAGAGGAATATAAGTTGTTGGGTGCGGTGGCATTGCCATTGGCAACTACGTTGGGAGAATTGACATTTGGTCGACCAGCCGCCTCGAAACCGTATGTGTTGAAGCGGGTGTTGTCAACACTACTGTTAATTCCATAGATTGAATCATACTGCCGGTATCACATAAACAACTAGTAAAAAAGGGGATGAGGGGCGAACATAAACGTACATCATCGCGGCCGGGAGACTGAATCGAATTGAAGGTCAAAGAACCATTGTCGTATGGTCCCGTAGGAAGACGAGAAAGTGATGCTTGTAAATCAGTGGCATTAACAGAGTTTTCTGGGATTTGATGGGAGTTCGGTGTAGCAATGCGACCATTCAACGCTTGGATATCCGGAGTGTGTGGTGTGCCGGGTGTTTTCAACAAATGGGGCGCGTTCCCAGGAATTCCTAGGGGAGTGGCCGGGACCGATCGTGTGGTAGCAGATAGGCTATCAAGTAAGCTATGAGGTGATCCTCGACGCGACGCCGGACCTGGGTTATGTGCGTGTGTTGGTCCTTGACTTTGCTGCGGAATAAGAGGAGAGGCTGAATCACCTAACATCTTGTTATTGATGTCGTCTGCTGGGGCAGATAGAGTCAAATTAGGATTCGTGACTGTGCGTCGGTCCGTCCTGGGTGCAGAGCCTTCGGGTCCACGAGGATTACCAGTAAATTGGGGCCATTCTGAAGATTTTTCGCGCGAGTCAAGAGCCCTGTTTGCAAAATGTGTACGCGGGGATGTCTGAGAAACGTGCGCCAAATCCAACGCAGCAGAAGCAGCCGATATCTAAGTGGATAATAAATTAGATGGTTTGGATGAAGATAACCACAACAGGGATAGACCGACCTTGCTCGGGTATGAATTATGATACTTGTCATCGTCGGAGGTTGGGAGATTTCTCATGGCATCTGAGTATAACAATGAAAAAATGATTCACGGAAAGGAAAATCTGATGAAGGCTCACTATGCATTTCTTGATCCAGTTGTTCATCGAGCATCATTCCCGCGTTGTAGGTGCTTGCATACCGCGCACCTTCATCATCTCCATAGCGTCCATTTCCCCTGAGTAAAATTGAGGCCGAGACAGGAGTTGGGACGGGAGAGGCGCGTGTAGAACGATCGCCTGCCAGAGATAAACCCTGGATTTGGACGGCTAGCTCTTCGTCATGGCTGCTCGCGGATGTCCTTCGACTAGCTGGCATGCTTTTAGCACCGGCGGGGCGGGTAAAGCTATGACCATTAGCAGCCTGACCTACGATGAGGTCGGGCGATAGGTTGACTGAGGGAGCATAGGTGACTGATTTACGTTTATCGGCTGCAGTTCCGACAGCTGTTGGGGCAAAAGGTTGGTGTCAACAAACGTTTACGAACTAATGACGAAGGGCCTCACCAAGCTGAGTATTCACACGGGGAGGAGTTGTTGGGGCGGACACTGCAAGATGTTGAACACCCCCATTCCCGTTTTGTTCAAAAGAAGGAATGCTGAGAAGCTCTTGGGCTTGCTTTTGCTCGAGGGCACGCATTTGATCCTCGAAAAGTTTACGTTGAAGTAGTCGTTGTCGTTCGTGTTCGAGACGTTTTAATTCAACGCGCTGGTCGGACTTATTAGTTGGACTGAACAGTAGACTTGTAAAATAAAAAAAATCCCCTACCGCCGACATATCGGGCATATTACTTCCCAACCTCGCGGCCTTAAAAAGCCTGGTGAGTGTGCTGTGCCACCCAGAAGAATGATGACTTACCGAATCTGCCAGGTCCAGGAATGCAGGAGGACTCTTCTTCCTTTCGTCGGAGGAGGGGTGATTATCAGTAGGCGAGATAGTATTTTCCATAGTGTTCATTTTCGCAACCGAGCTGCTTGTATCTTTTGAGGGTAGTGAAGGACAGGAAAAAAAGGAAAGAGATTTCTGCGGGTATAGATCGACGAGGAAGCAGTCTGCACAAAACGATTCCTGAAGGCAGTCAATTCAGTCATGAGTATTGACTAGGACACCGTCCAGGGACTAACCTGTGCACTGGTTTGGAGCCTGTTTTGGGGATTGATGGTACAATGCGCCGAGCTGGACAGGGAGTGAGAGGCGGACGGTGAAAGGAAGAAGGAGGACGGACTCTTTTATTACCCCAGGTGTTGAACAAAGAAGGCAGGTTGAGAAGGTAGAATATAAGTACTGGTCGTAGAGTGCGCTACGTTTTGGTCCCTGACCTCAAATCCTCGGCAATTCCCTTCAAATTTTTCAACTCCGGTAGCGAAGCTTCCCTGGAAAACTTCCATCCTCTCCCTGAGTCCAGTGATGTCCGTCGCCGTGCCCCCCGACTAGCGAGTGAGGGGGCCTCCGTCGGTTCGATATATCGTAGCAAAAATCCATTATCAATTTCAATGTCTCTGTTCCAACTTTTTGTGATGATTAGAAGTTAACAAGTTTACGCCCAATCACCCCCACTGTTCAAACATTTGCTACCTTGCCTGTATATTTTTCAAACTTAAATAATATACTCTTTTTTTTTTTTTTCGTCACCTCATCAGAGAGCCGATCGGACCTAGCCTCGACCCTGTGATGCGCAAAACACCCTTTAGGATTGGCTCACTTCTGTATTTCTTGCCTGTTGCCATCGCGATATAAACATACTTATCACGGTTAATACGACGTGGAGTCATGGAATGCATATAGATGCATATGTACAAAGGGATATGCTGTAGTTCTTGACTAAATACCGCCAAGCAAGCAGGGTTAGCCTTCGGGTCCCTCCACCGAGTTTGAATAATTTTCTGGCCCTTTATTAGCAGAGAGCGTCATCCTATCGGTTTCGGTTTCAGAACCACTGTTTGTGTCCCATTCGAAATCTTCAACACGAGCAGCTCCTGCCGCGTAATGAGATTCAGACAGTGTCTTGTCTGATGATTGGCTTGTTGAAGGGTATCGTGCCCGAAGAAAATCAGTAAAAGGAACGAATCCCAGGAAAGATTTTGCCTTGCGAGATTCTTCTGACAGGGCAGCAGTTGTGGGTGTAGTTGCCCCGCTCGCAGTCGGTGTCATACTTTCCGGGGCAAAATGGTTGATGGGGGTACGAGAAGCTTTGGGAGTTTGCACGTCGTTCTCGATCGGGGAAGACTCGACACCCTCTGGTGTTTCCAAACCCGGCGTCGAGGAGACGGGAGAGTACGTTCGGCGCGTAGGCCTGCCTCAAAGTCAGCATGCTTGCAAGAGAAAGACTATGTGAGGCTCACTGATATATCTGGCTACTATCATGGCTGAGCGTTAGGAGGAGATTTTTGAGATTTGGCAGCGTGTGACGAATATCAAGCGCTCTGAGGTCCCGCTCTGACATGAGCTTCAAGTTTTTTTTTTTTGTTATTAAAGAGTTAAAAACAAATCTGCAACAAGAACACTGACCATCTCTAAATCCTTGTTCAATAAAAAAACGCCGTACTCAAATCGGTAGGTGTCTACTCCCCTCGAAAAAAGAGGAAACCTAAATGCAACTTATTAACTAAACAGATAGGATGGTGGAAATCATGAATCCTTACATCCGAGGTCCTACCATGCCTGAAATACCATCTCTTATCAAGCTGCGGCTTCCGATGCAAGTTACAGGATAAACCAAGGCTTGGCCGGTATATGCAGCCAAAATCTGCAGGGTCTGCGCAACATAGCCAAGGGCTGTAGCCACCGCTTCCTCTGTGACTTCTTTGTGTTCTGGTATTGTCAAAGGTGGTGCAGGATCATTTGCGGTGACCGGAATGGGCAAAGGTATGTCTAGTATTGTAAAGAGGAGATCTGGAGGGGAAAGTAATTCAATGGGAAATATTGTGGAAAGAATGGATAGTAGATTGCTCCGTATCAAGCGCAACCTTTGCCGGAGAATTGTAAGTTGATTCCTGTTGGGAACACTTGTAAGCTGAGTTGGAAACAGGTCCAAGAATGCAAAACTCGCCGTTCTTTCTCGCTTTGGAGTTCGATTTCGATGTTGAATTCCAGGGCAAGCCTGGCAGAGTCAAGAAGTCGGGCTCTTGATTGTAAGCTCTGGGTTCGGTCCAAAAGTTCTTTCCTCTCTTTAATAAAATCGTAGATCAGTATCGCGGAGACTTGGCACCGTTTGTGGGTATCTTACTTTTCGCAGATTGGGAAATTACGGTGCTATGGTTTGTGGTTGATTCCCGAATCCGAGCTTCTCGTTCATTTATTTCCCGCCTCTGGATTGGGATGATCAGAACAATTGAAAAGCGAATCGAGGGCACATACGAGTGAAAAAACCATATCATTCCCGAGGAGACCGTCAATCTTACGGATTATTTCACCCTGCGATGCTTCATTATCCAAAATACAAGATTGAAGTGTCACGAGTCTAAGGCTTCAAAATGAGCAAAGGGATTGACGACCAAGAATAAAATCCACACTTGAACAGTTCTGCCCATCCAGCGGATATTACACCACCTTCACCATCCACAGATGTACCCGTTGTATGATGACGTCTTCTCTTTGAAAGTGGTAATAACAATGAAGATTGGACAGACGTGTCCCAGGAATATTGGTCAATTTGCTTTGCCTTTCGAATCTCAGATTCAGGGTCTGACGTGTAACCCACGGATGGGGTCGAAGAACGGGGGGAAATGGGTGTGGAAGGCGGAAGATAAAATGTGCCTCCTGGAGGTGACAGTGTGATCAGGATAGTATTTGAAGGAAGGTGGGATGGATTAATATCTAACTGAACGTTAGAATTAATAAGTATTTCAGACATTGGTTATCAAGCTGCTTACATCCTTGGGAAGAGGCTCAAGGTCGCTCAAATTGATGTCCCAGTCGTCTAACAGCTTCCAGCCGTGCTGACTTCCGTCGGTGGCGTTCTTTATTCGGTGCTGCCATTTCCGTTTTAAGGTGGACTCGTCTCGTTTGCTCGGGTCTATTATCCTACCCCAAACCTCGACGTTCAGTCTGCTGCCACTGGTATCAGTCCATTGTAGAAAGTCTCGGCTGGATTGGGCATCAATCGAGAAAAAAGGATTAGTTGAGGGTCGATGTATCGGAGAAAAGTAAGTGTGAAGGTCTGAATTGCACTCAGGGAGGTTTTCTGTTTCGGGACGTGTTAAAATTGGTTTGCCTTTCTTCTGAGACGAAGACTTGGATGCGGGTATGGATCCATTCGCCTTAGGCGTCGGATATGCTTTCTGCCTGAAGTCGTGTTTGTGTGGTCCGGACGCGTCTTTAGCCTTGGTGTTGGACGAGGTTACAGGCTCCGAGGGAGGTGCTCGTATTCGATTCGAGGGTGACCTTGATGAATCCGACCTTGAAGAAAAATCCGAGGCCAATTTCCGTGTCCCAGGGGGTAAACGAATATTTTGCATTGGAGTGGAATTTAGACCATTAGGTCGCTGCAAAGATGGCGATGATACGTGTGGGGGGTGTAGAGTGACAAGAGGCTGGCTGCCCGGAAGAGAGACAATGATGTATGTTTCCACCATTCTAGAACCAATCACCTTTTCCAAAAACGCTTGGGAGTTATCCGGAAAGAATGGGGGAATAGAAAGTGATGATGAAGGCCCCGACGTTACGCTGCTTGTAAAATAATTGCTGGTAGAGGAAGTCATGGAGTTTGTTCGAGCGCGATGAGCTCGTAGAGATTGAGCTGACCGAGATGAGGAAAAGGATTGCCCAGCATTCGGACTACTGGACGCGTTTCCTTTGCCTAACGGAGCGCTCATTGATGTAGGCGCCGCCTTGCCTCTCGGGACAGAAGAATTAACGAGATCTCGGTGTTCATGGGCTCCATCTTCCCACTTGAGACCACGATGGGAATTGGTCGAAAGCTTCTGAGAACGGCGTCTTGAATGAATGGCTGCAAGGTCATCAATGGCGCCAGATGCGCTATAGTAAGATTGTTCTACTGGTTGACTCAGGGCTGAGGTAAAGGCATCGCGGAATGGGAACGGCGTTAAGTTTCGGATTTGAACTCCTGTTATATGTCGGATGCGCCGCTAAGAGAGGTGAGTGTAACAGATGGGTCAGCAGGGGATATCAACATACAGGAGATAAATGTCCGCCAGAACTGGTGAAGGCAGGTTGGACGGCATCTGCCATGACGCTCGGGAGAATGAGCAGACAGGCCTTATATATATCAATTTGGATATATATACCTGGTTGATGTATCATGGGAAATCCCATGTATGGTAAGGCCTGCTTGGATTCACCTTGGATTCTTCGACTCTAAAAACAAGTCAATGCCAACACCTCCCAGACACGTTCCTGATAAGGTCCTTCAACCAGAGTTTGATGCCCTTGCGCAATGTCTGAAAGTGAGTAACTGACACCTCATTAATCTACAGCCACAATTATACCATGCGCAGGACGTCGTCATACGAACCGGCCAAATCTATGGCTTTTATGCTGATGTTCGCAGATTGTAAGCCCTTGGTCAACGGGCAAGGTTCAATCTCTTATTTCGCTCTGCAGGAATATAGAAAGACACGTATCCAACGCCCCTCGAGCGCTCACAGCGGCTCTTGGACGTGACATAGAGAAATACGACCAGCTCTGTGATTCCATTGAAGCTCACCTAGTGAGTTTCAAACCTCTCATTTTCCTTTTCGACAGATTGATAGGTGTTTGACATGGTCAGCTTCGTGCTCTCAACGTTCTGAGGCGGGATTTGCGCAAAGAAGAAGAACGCATTGAAAAGCAAAGGAATATCGAGGCATCTATGCTACCCCCACCCGTTCCTCACTCGTTCCCTGAGGGTATGGCGGATGGTACGCAAACTCCCATAGAAATCACCGCAGAGCCGAGAAATTCTCCGGTATCAACTCTCCCTGGCAGACGAATGTCCACCATCTCAATCTCGTCCCTTCATCGGCCACAATTTCCTCTGAAACTCGACCTTTCTTCTACCTCTTTGAGGATTACGGAAGAGGAAGCTGCTCTCTACACAAAAGGTCTTGCTTCCCCAGTAACATTAGCTCCAAAATCCGCGCGCCCTGTAGACTCGACCGAATTTTCTGCTGAACTCATGGCTGCCTTTGCAACTTCACCAGTGCCACTTGAAGCTGGACACAATACTGGAAACATGGACCTCACACTTTCCGTACATAAACAGCCGGATGTAGCGATTCTGGATGTAGGGGTCGGTGACTCATCGGACAAACCAATCGAATTGGACTTGGACGCAATGGACATGGAAATGGCCAACCTCGCGGACCAGTTTGGGGTCCCCGCAGAATCTGGTGAATCCAGTAGTGTACACGATGGCCTCTTCTCACCTTTGGCAGATAACGGCGAAGTCCACCAGTTGCCAGAACACGACGGTCTTCAATCAATCAAAAATGAAGCCTTCCAGATTGATTCCAATGTCGATGACGAACTTTTCGGCAACTTCACCTCCGCTGCAGACTTAGAGGATACATCCGCGGGTCCTATGGTGCAATCTCAGACGACATCGATTCCATCTCCCGGGAGTTTACTGGCTCAGTTTTCCTCATCATCGAGCGCCATGGATGTTAAGCCTTCTTTACCTACAGGCAGCCCCTCAATCCATGACCCTGTTGCAAACTTCGATCTTGGATCCCTTGATCTCAACTTCTTTTCCACTACTCAGGAAACTGAGATGGGCTTTTCCATGGCAATGGCAGCATTTATGAACTCGGGCAACGGCTCAAATGTGGAATCTGGTATCGAAGAACCGGATGCTAGTGCCGCCCCTCACTAACTGAGAAGCGTTACTTTCCGCCACCATCAATAACCGATTTGTATACCTGAAATATCATCCCAATCCTCTGCCTTTTTTCACCTGTTTTGTGAATTGTTTCCTTCTTGCTCGCAAGGGGTTCTGGGAGGTAATGCCAACTCACCGGGCAAGCTAAGTATACATATGTTCAATATGCAAGATTTTAAATTTGAGGCAAGATCGTCTCCTCATACTACCTGTGTGATTGAACATCCACCATCTCCAATCTACCGATCGTCCTCTCGTATCAACGCCATATTATGCTCCTTCTCAGATAATCCATCATCCCAAGTCCCTTGGAAGCTGGATTATGTCACGGCCAGAGCTGCAATCTACATAAACCTCCAATTGGTGGCGACATGATGTCAACCAGAATTTTAACGTAGCAAATCCTTTATCCCTGAACCAGTAGCCGTGCTATGCCGCCGTGAGTGGAAGCTGTCTTCCTCACTGTTCGCTGAATCATTTCCCCTTTCACAGAAGCCTCAATGCGGCGAGGCTGGCTCGACGGGAAATCGCAGTCCTCTCAAGGCGAGTCGCTCTTATTTGTGACCAGGACATACGCCCGCATACATTTCAATTGTACGCAAGCGCCTTTTGGTTGATGTACGTTCACTTGCTCAGAATTACTCCGCATTGATCCAGACCCATGTGCTCTCAGAAAGTGGCTGGACCATTGCTGCGCGACCTGTTATCAGCTACGAAGTTGAGGCCGAGTATGGTAGGCTCTTGTCGCATATGATCTCAATGACAATCTTATTGCTCCAGACCGACGCAAGGACGCCCTTGCTGGAGCCATTGCGAGCGTCAATTACACGTTGAACCTTTGATTCATCAAGGATAGCTCTAGTACATAGGGAGCCACTTCCCAGTAGTTGTCGGACGGATGTCCTAACAAGTACCAGTCCTGCTGATGATTCTACTCACGAATTGATTCCCAATGTGTATCTCAAACAATCTCCCTACTCTAGAGTCCCTTATGCAACATGATCACGCTCCTGCTGAAGTTCAAGTCCGCACTTGATGACCATACATATCATACACCCTTCCCTCATCAATTTCTTCCACCGTACACATGTTGCGTTGAGATTAAAGTTTCACCGTTGTGTGGAAATCAGTCGAATCTGAGTTCATATCGCAAGGTGGCCGCAATTCACTTGATTTATACAACAGGTCATATATGATATGTAAATTGAACGAACATTGTAGATCTGTCAACAGACTATTTTAATTCCTAAATTTTAGTCGATATTTTTAGCCGCATACCGGTAGCAAGCACGAGGTCTACAATTATGGTTTATGTAAAATATTCCCCACGCCCTGACAGTCTGGTGAGAAAAGTGGAGCCATGCCCTTAAAAATATGATTGATGTCTCGAAGATGTGCGTGTAGCTTCTCTTTAAATAGAATGTCGGGAAAGGCACATGCTTGACTGCCAGCGGTTGGCTTTATGAACGTTCACCTTTATATCGCCCCATGGACTACCGTTGGAATGTATATTTGTTATCGCCCACTGTCCACATGCGTCTTGTGATTTTCCTTCCACATGTTACATTTACCGGAAGGCCTCTGGGCAAGAGTATTTAACGAGTCCAATACTGCCAACAATACAACAACCAACCCATTTCCTATTCTGCAAGGATGAAACCCGCATATTTAACATTTGTTTTATCGGTCCTTGTATCCTCTGTATATGGCTGGGGGGCTAGCGGACATATGACAGTTGGGTAAATTTTATTCTCTCTTATGAGGCTGGCTGAGCTCATTATACATGGCCTGTAGATT
>Ga0307517_10005412_pt1 | contig 19251 bp, 23 predicted proteins | sample 23_EM_MG_FD_194515 | JGI IMG/M metagenome (GOLD analysis project Ga0307517, IMG submission 194515) | Populus trichocarpa ectomycorrhiza microbial communities from riparian zone in the Pacific Northwest, United States - 23_EM | ecosystem: Host-associated > Plants > Roots > Unclassified | place... | reverse complement strand
CCGGTATGGTCGAAGGTGTAAGCGGCAATGTGAATTCGGATGCGCATAAGGACGGTGAAGGAAGGAACGCTGCTGCGGAGAGCGAGAAAGAACGAAAGGCAATGTCAAAGGAGGAAAGGTTGGGATTGAAGTAAACGTTCAGGGCCGCTGCCGATTGTATCCAAGACATGTACATAAGATGCAACGTTCGAGAGGTGACAGCGGAAAGTGGCTTCGAGTCCGATCTCAGTCAAAGCGTTGTACCCGTTACGGCCCGTCAACCGTTCAAAGTCGCGGCTTCGAATTTCATCCTCAGACCTGTTGGATGAGCCCAGTGAGACACCGGCCGAGAATCGTGGAAGAAAACCCATGGGGTAAATGCTCACTGTCGAGATCTCGCTTCTCACATGCATTCATCAGATCCGACCGCCCCATCCGACCACAGGCACTTTCCAAGGAATTCCAAAGCACGTCGGAAGTAACACCGCCCCGAGGGTCGCCCACTGCATCACTATCTTGCAGTGTCAACGCGTCCAGAATGTGTCGTCCGGCCTCTTCGTAACGCTGGACACCTCAAAGTAGGTCCGAAACGGCGTGGTCAGACAGGTTCGCAGTGCGAAATGGTCGGTCACATCAGCGGGCGGATGGAATCAAGAGTTAGAAGGGGTTGTGGGCCAAAAATAAACCACCGGCTCACATGAAGATTGATGCATGAGATGCCAAGGTTGAATCTGTAGAACACCGTAAGCCGGACTGACGTTAGTCGACGAGACGCAGCCAAAAATTCAAATATGTTGGACACCGAACGGGGCAATCGAGACGCCTTAGCCGGGGCACAGCAAGAGGAAGCCCGATCAATGTTAATCAAGATCAGGATCACGAATTGGCGCGGGTCCACCTCACTGAGGCACCCTGATGATAGAAAAAAAGCACAAGAAACAGAGCTCTCACCTCGCACGTATGTATACCGGGTTTAATTCCAACGCCCGATAGTAGTACTCCAGCGCTGGTTCGGCGCGACCGCTATTTGCCAACGTGGCACCCACCCTGTTGTGCAACGCCCAGTCCTATTCGTAATGCCCAAGGAACATTCAATAGTGCCCATGAGGATGGCGTGAACATCAGAAACGAGGAGGTGAACCATATGGGTCAGAAGCGGCCCGGCAGGGAGAGGCTCAGGGAAAGACTCACGTGTGGTCTCACAGCCAGCGCTGTAAGGAAGCAATCAGTGGCCTTGACGTACTCTTCGTTGGAATTGAGCAGCACAGCCAAAGCGATCTGAACGTCTGCGTCAATTCCTTGCTCCTCTTCGTTCCCGCTCGCATTCCTGACGATCTCAATCAAGCACGCTATCAGCCCCTCATACATGCTCTTTTGGCTCCTCTCGGATCCTGGCTCGAAAACTTCGTCCTTGAAGCCTCCACTCATTGCCAAAGTGGTCTGGGGAAACTTGGAATGCCTCTTCACCCACTCCCGTATCGCCCCATATGCTTGAGCTCGGTTTGATTCGTTTGTGTGCGAAACCCCCAGAGCCAACCAAGGCGGGACATACTCCGGATCGAGTTCTACCGCTCTGCGGAGCGCCTCGATGGCCTTCTGTTCTCGTTCACTGTCCTGCTGTTTCACACCCAAGGCAAACCACGCCTGGACGTTCTTGGGATCTCGCTGTACAGAGGCTTCGAGCTCCAAAGTATTCATCTGCAACAGCGCCGAAAGTCAGCTTCTTTGATGTCCGTAATTAGGGTGACTCGACGCTGCCGGTGACCCGCATGCCAGAGACACTCACCTGATCAAACGAAGAGTGCATGTCGTGCGCTCTCGTGCTAGATCCGAGGAGATATGGATTTTCCGAAGCAAACTGGTAGTTGGACATCTTCCTCACACCGACCGCGTTAGCCTCCCAGGCATCCCATTCATCCTGGAGCATATCCCACTCGTATCGCTGTGAACCCTCGTCCCATAGCCCGTCGGGAGCTGGCCTGCTCGCTAACTGCTGATAAGCGATGTAATCTTCGTTCTCCTGCTTGAAGTACTCGTACACCTCGTCGTAGGAATCCTCGGTGACGTCAGAAGTAATCGTGGTGTCCAACATCTGGCCTTGTGAGTGGGATAATAACGGAAGCTGTCCGCCGGAAGTCACTCCGACGTTGGCGGAGCCGGGGTAAATCTGAGTTGTCTGACCAAAGGTGCTGATGGTGTCGGCTCGTTCCTTCCCTTTCCCTTTAAAATCTGTACTTGAGGATGTGGTGTTCGCTGAGACAGAAGATGCCAAGACGATGTCGTTTCCTTCTACAACTGATGTCCTATCCGCGAGTGACCGCATGAGCCCCATGAACTGGCTATTTCGGAACTTGGGGTTCTGCTCCTCGCGAAGAGCTTCGACAAGTTGACCAGCAGTTCGAGCGAGCGCATCCCGTTCTGCCGGATCAACAACTCGATGCTGTTGTTGCTGCTCTTCGGGGATTTTGGTGGGGGCCGGCTGGACTTGCCCCAGCGGCTGAGATTCCTCCACCAAACCCGAAAGGAAGTTGTCCCATGCGCCTACAGGCCCGGCGGTTAGTGGTCATAGGTGATATCGGGCAGGGTCAGCGGGAATCTTACGATCGTTTTCTTGCTTAGTGGCGATGTTCGTACGCGATTGTTGTTCCTGCGCAGTGTTTGGGAACTGCATGGACATTCCCATAGAATGCGGGACGAAGGGAAAGTTTCCGTTCATTCCGACCGGCGAGAACACCCCAGCTGACAAGTGGGTCAGCTATAAGTAGAACCGGGACGTCACGATCACGAACCAGAGTTCTGCAGGTGCTGTTGTTGTACATTCTGCGCGCTGATAGAGGGGGGAACGGTCATCACTTGTTTGGATGAGGAACTCGGTTGAGTTTGTTGAAAATTCATGAAGTCGGATGCCCAAGCGGTACCGGACGAGTTAGATTGGGCTGGTCGGTGAAGCATCTCCGGAAATGAAACGGGAACCTGCTGACTGGCGGCTGGTAGCGCGCTCTTGAAGTTAGAAAAGTCAAATGAAGGCGAAGCAGTATGCAATTGCGGCACGGAACCCGAAGTCGAGAAGAAGCTAGCGGCCTCTTTGAGGTTCTCGCTTGGAACATGGTCGGCGTGTGTCCGGAAAGTCTGAAAGCGGGGCGATTCGTGGCCACTTAGTTTGCTCATACGCAGTACCAGGGACTTCTTACCTGCCTGGAAGAACCAGCACGATGTAGGCCCAAAAGATCCTGAATGAATGGGATGTTTAGCGGCAGTGTGGGATCAATACGGGAAAACGGTACATACCTGTTGCGCTCCGCGATCTCTATCGAAATTCTTGGCCAGACCCCTGAGAGGGTTGTTGGCAGAGGGCCCGCATTCCGCGCTGCCGCCAATGAGTAGTGGGAGAGACATCCGGGGTAGTCGTCCTGGTGGAGATGCAGAGAGGCGGGGACGGGTGATACGCCCAAACGCGGCGCCGGAACGGGTCAATCGGAGGGGATTTGCAAGCCAGGAACAAGATAACACGTGCTAGAACTCAGGGAATTCCCACGACTCGATTTGGGTCCAGACTGAGGGCGCCAGAGGGGACGCCTCACCTTACATCCATTATAGCGATGCCCATTATAACGGAGCCGGGGTATACATGACACGCTGACGACAGGGTCGGCCCATAATACAATACTTGACTACGATACTCGTATCGGAATATAAGAGGAGGAAAGGTGTTACAGGTCATACATGTACTTTGCCTCGCCCATCACGCCCAGAGCATGAAAATATAAGTGTGGGAGAATCGATGAGGATGGACCGCGTGGTGATAATGAAAGGCTGCATAGAGTAGGCGGTATTGAGATCGACGGAGGCGAGAATCATGGCAGGCATGCAGCAGGCTGGGGAAGATATATAGGTGTCCAGCGAACCACGGGCTAGAAGCGAGGAGAAAGCCCCCTCGGATCCAGGGTGGCTCTGGGTCAACACAGCATCCCCACCCACAGTTCATCGTGGTGATAAACTAGGGGTGCTTGCTGATCCCGGTGATCGCCCTTGCCAATCATAGGCGTCAACCTCAGGGCTAGCACTCAAGCGATTCGCGGCGACGACCGCTTCCTGGGTCTGCCGGCACTCCACACCACCTTCCGACCGAACTGGAGACGGGAAGGGGAGAAAAGAACGCAAGGGTTTGGATCAGCGTCTCGAGCCGGAGATTAGAAATCCACAAACTTACGATGTCGCTGGAAATTGTGCGGAAGCGACCAAGCACGGGAACGGATAAGGTAAGAGGCAAAAAAGGAGAGTGAGCGTCAATGGTGGAGAGATTGGCAGACAAGGAGAGATGCACAGCAATGGACCAAGTACTGACATTGAGCGCATCAAGCCTGCTAAAGGTCTTCCGACAACCATGGCAGACGTGTTGCTGTGCTTTTGAGTAATGCAAATTTTGATGACGTCTAAAGCGCACAGTGCGAAGAGGACGGGTATGAGTACCAGACTATCCGTTCCCTTCTCTCGGACGCCGAGGTGCCGGCGCGTGAGATTCGCACTCACTTGCAATCATGCTGCCGAGCAAATCCCTTACCGCACCCAGGCCACTCGCACACAAACGGCCGTTCTTCGGTGTGGGAGCGTAGATGGCCTGTGCGAGACAAACGCGTGCAATCTGATCAGGAAAGGACGTTGTGGACAATGGAGAGAATACCTCTGAGATTAAACCTGCGCGTGAACGTGCTACCGCAGCCTGGAACAGGGCACATGAAGTGCGCCTCGTTCCGCCTCCTGCTAGCAGAGGCGGCCTGGGTTGCGGATGTCGTGACTTGTTGCTTTTCTACCTGGAGGATTGGTGGCAGGCGGGGCATAGATGGGAGGGAAGCGAACTGGGCCGAGTTTGATGAGGCTTGGGAGTCGTGGATCTGACTGGGATGGGAATACAGGATTGGGGAGGACGTGAGCATCGTCTGGGACTGGGGCGGCGGCTGCTGGAGGGGTATCTGCATCTGGGGTAGTTGAGGCTTGGACGGCATAGAGTGGTGCTGGGCCTGGTGCTGCGGTGGCGGAGGGGGAAGGAGGGCGTGGGGATGGAGTGCGCGGTGAGGATGGGCGTCGAAAGGGAGGAACTGTGGTGAGGACATGGGTTGGACCGGCAGGGAGGATGAGGGAGGGCGGGAGAGATTGTAGGGAGTATAGGATATATATAACTTAAATACCGTATTTCAAACATTTTCGGGATGCCGTCGATTTTGTATTACACCTTGTCTGCCCTGATCGCTAAAGGACAATGCCATCGGACGTGCTGTGCTACCGAGCCGCCAACAACCGTCTCCTCCGTATGAGCTCGCCCTCCGTGATCGTCTTGAGTAATTGCTGTTGCTGCTGATGCGACGCTGATGAGTTCCCAGACAAAGCCGCCGGGGTCGAGGACGACGTCGCTGACGGACTGCCGATCCCCGAGTCTCCCCCGGCGTCCGATGGCATCGAGCCGCCAGTGTTCGCCTTGTGGCTGTGGCTCGACTGGGTCACCCCGGCTGCTTTGCTCCCCTCAAACACTTCTCCGATCCACACCCCGATATCAGAGATGACTGCCGTTGCCTCCTTCATCAGCCGTCCCATCTGCAGGTACCCGTGACTCCATTCCGGAAACAGCGCCATCTCCACCCAATCTTCCTCGTTCTCCGCGTTCATTCGTGTCCATTCCTCCGCTTCTCTCTCCGAACACTCCCCCCTTGCCATCTTTGTACCAAGTTCCCGTAAACGGGCCCTTTTCGACTCACGTATTCGCCCCGCAAAGATGATGGTGTCATCAACAAAGGGATCCTTCTCCCCGCATTGTAACAAAACCCTAGGAAATCGTGCTAGGATCTCGCTCGGAGTCATAATTGGCGATACTTGGTAATCGGTGCTGAAATCTGGATTCCTATTTGAAAGATACAAGATGGCCATAGCGCGCATCTGAACCATGAACCGTCAGAGAACCGAACTCCTAGCAGTGGCCGCTGGGGAAAATAAGAAAAAAAAACCTACCATGCTTGGGGGGATCACCCTGTCCTGGAAGTAGCCCGTCCGGCTCGTCATGGTCAATCTCCCATGCCCAACAGATGCCTCATGACTCTCATCCTGATGGCTGAACGGATCGCTGTTTCTGGTTTCCGAGAAGTGGATGTGTGCAACGGCGGGATTTTTGGAGGTTCCGACGTCGGTTCGTTCGCCTCTTCCTCCCTTTGTTGACAATTTCCCATCGTGACCCGTTGCTGTGGCGTTCGACTGAGCCTCGGGGAGGGTTTTCGATCGGGATAGAGCCCGTGCGACGCGGCCGGGCTTGGGTTCGGCCTTCAAGGGTGTAAGGCTCAAGGTTTGCTGAGCAATCACAACGCCATTATTCGAACCTTTGAGACTCGGGGTAGATCTTCTGAGCCTTAACCTCTGTGGGCCACTCGTACCCTCTGTGACAGGTGGGTTCTGGCCGTCCGAGCGGTCACCGACCGCAAAATCCTTGAGCGTGGCTACCCAACTGCGGTTCCTTTGCATGCCTCCGGTGATGGATAAACTCCGCCCTCGCCGGCTTTCGCGGCCGTCCGAGCCCATAGAAAGGGGATTGAAGCGCATGTAGTCCTCGTGCTCCGACACGCGCATATCGTCGATCCTACCGCCGCTAGATAGGTAGCCACTGGTATCTTCTGCGCGCAGTACCTTTAAGTGGTCCTCGCTCATCCAAGACGTGAAATTGAAATCAAGTGCCGGGTAGTTGAGCACCAAGGCGAGTGGAAGTTTGAGATTAAGGCCCTTGCTTTCCAGTATCTTGATGATCACGCAAGTCAGGATGTGTGCTCCACTTTATATTAACGAGCCGAAGTCAGCGTTGTTTTGTCGCGTTCCACGAAAAGAACAGGCGACACTCACGCTGAGTCACCGCTAGCAATGATCTCCAGGCTGTGCCCCGACATCCCAATCACGGCACCAGCCGTGTCCACAAGAACCTGATAAGTGTCAAAGACCTCATCCACCGCGTACGGATAGGGATCTATAATGTAATGAAATCGATCAGAAGTTCACCACACAATCAAGAATGGTCAAAATAACCACAACATGACATCCGCCACACATGGGATTCCCAACTTCCCGCTCGGCTCTCACGGAACCCAGAACGTTGACGTAAGGTACAGCAGGTTGTACTCACATTCCGGTGCTTTACCGTAGTCGAGAGATAATACCGGCCTCCCGGTTTTCTCAGCCCACGCGCAAAGCCGTTCTTCGTGATGATCGGGTGTCATAGACACGAATCCTCCACCGGGGATATCCAAGATTAATTCGGTGGATTCAGCTAGTTTAGACGCATGGGGAGCGAAGAATAGGTGGGCAGTTATGGGCCGAGTGTATGTGGAGGATGACGGACGGGGAATTTGGATGACGCGGCGAACGGACATTCTAGGCAGCCAGCTGAACAGTCGGATCTGCACCCCAGCGGGATGCCTTAGTTCGGCAGCGCAACAACGGCAAGAATACGATCACGACGTACGTATGGGTTAGTGGTTTTCTCCCACGTCGTGCGAAGAAACTCCACAGTCGGGGCTGCTCTGAACTTGCGAACCTGCCAAGACTTTAAATCATATTTCAATCGCGAGCCCGAAGCATCTCCAAACCTTCTCATCCGCCTCGTTAGCGTAAATGATGTAGTAGGCCGAGAACAAGATTGAGCACATGTCTCGTAACCACTTTGGCCGGATAGCCATTGCCGTCGCGAATCCGGCATCCAACCCCGTGGCGATCCACGTTGCTCGGTAGTAGGAGGGTGAATACTGGGCCAGTTGAAATTGGTTGCCATTCAGTACGGTATTATGATTAAGGAAATGACACCCACGAGAGCGGCCAGGGGTTCTGGGGCTGACTCGTTGCACAGCCACCGGATAGAAGTGAAGGAGAGTGCGGGTGAACGTGAGGAAAGGACGGGATCCAGACGGCGCGCGTACCTCCAAGACCGAGGAGTTTGTCGAGATTCCGGGACGCATACATGGCCGTTAGAGTCCCAACGACGATCTGCCAAGGAGAGAACCGGGCTACATCCAGTGTGTCAGTTATTCATAGTTCCGGAGTCAAAACGTTCATCCGCGGACCAAGTTCCCTATTCATCTTCCTCAGCCAAAACAGTCGGGGCGGTACCTCTCGACCATATAAGAGCCGCCATATCCAAAACACCAACACGAAGAAGACCTAGCAGTTTGGTGTAAGCCGAAGGGGCAGACGCTCAATTGGACACTGACCTGCGTCCGCTTCCAAGATGGACTCGGGCGGCCAAAGATATGATCAATCATTTAAGCAGACGACCTGGCCTCGAGCCACAGGAGAGAACTGAACGTTGCGTGGACGACGACGTACGTCGTGGGTAGTGGAGTGGAAGAAAGAATCCCCCTGCGTCTACTATGGTATCGTCCTCGGGAGCAGGTATTGCTCCCTGGCATGTGATTTCCTTTCTGGGTCTCTTGATCTCCCATTGCCATATCGGGGTTCTGCATTTTATCGGTTGCCACCGGAATCTTATCAGCTCATCACTCTAGCATCTTGAGAGCTTGAGAGCGAACCCACATCCCACTATGGCCATGGCATATGAGAAAGTCCCGCTTGAAGACTTCAAAACGGTGTTTGAGGCACAGATAGGTTCAAATTTGTATCCCACATCCAGGTCCCCAGAGTGACTGATACCAGAGGACAGAGTTGTCCAGCGTTGCCCTCGGTGGCAAGGTAACGTCCGTCTCCGACGACTTTTTCGCAGAAGCATACCATCTCCTCCTCGTCGAGGTAACATCTACCTTATCGTCTCGTATATACCCACTCTTGCCGACTCAATCGACCGGCCGGCGCAGCCAGCGCCGAGCTTGAAGGGACAGTTCGGCCCAAAAGGCGCGCTCTACAGCGGTTGGGAAAGCCGACGGCACAACCCTACCTATGACTGGTGAGACACCTTTTCCTACTAGAGCACGTGTTTCGGCAGAAAGAAGAACCCTACAGGTGTGTGATCAAGCTCGGTGTGTCTGGTAGCATCACTGGCTTCGACGTTGATACATCGCATTTCAATGGTGCGTCGGACGCATTGAAGCGAGCGGCAAATTTTACTGAAAGAAATGTAGGGAATGAGGCACCTGAAGTCTCCGTTGAGGCGCTGTTTGCCGCGGACGGCGAGGTTGATCCGCTCTCCGACGATAAGAGGGTACGGTCCCTTACCTGGATGAAACGTTGCACCTCCCTAACATGCATTTCAGTGGAGGGAGATACTCCCAAGGGTTCCCTTGGGTCCGAGCTCCAGACATCTCTTCTCAATCACTGCCTCATCGACAGTCAACTATGTGAAATTGAACATGTACCCCGACGGAGGTATTGTACGTGCGAGGCCCCACTTGTGAGAACCCCCATTTCCCTGACAATTTAGCGCTTCAGGCCCGGTTTCGAGTTTATGGGGCTGTGATCCCGGTGATCCCTTCGGATGTGCATGAAGAATTCGACCTTGCTCATGTGTTTTCCGGCGGGCGGGTCGTCTTCACATCTGATCAACACTTCGGCGTTGGATCAAACTTGGTCCTCCCCGGGCGAGGTACGACGACCACCCCGTATACCATTCCAGGTTCTGTCGTTTTTATTTCCCGAAACACACAGGGAAGGACATGGGGGATGGATGGGAAACCAAGCGAAGTCGTCAGCCAGGCCACAAAGATTGGGCCATCATCAAACTGTAAGCCGGTTTCCCATAATTGAGCCACGGCTTTCTAATCCGCTCCCCGCATCCTGACGTATTGGCTTGCACACCCAACCGAATGGAAAATATTGGTAACAGTGGCGGGGATGGCGGATATTTGTCCCATGTCGAAATCGACACCGCCCACTTCAAAGGAAACTTCCCTGAATCCTGCGAACTTCATGCAATCGATTCACCAGATCTCATACCTCCTCATCAACAAGCAACCTCCGAGATCAGCGGGGGGTCACTATGGCAGGCTATCCTGCCCCGAACCAAGCTCGGACCTCACAGGAGGCACTTTTTCCAGTTACAAAGTGCCAACCACGCCAAATTCACTCACGTAATGTTAACAATCCATCCTGACGGTGGCGTTAAGCGCGTCAGGGTCACCGGGACCCAAAGCATCGGAACATCTCCCGAGAATAGGGTTGCGACTCTTTATGAGGAAGGAATGCCGGCAACCGGCAGTGCAGAGGGTGAGTCCACGAGTGCGGCAATGACGGGGTTCGTTTGGTGTATTAATACTATTACTCAGAAGATAAGAGTGCAGTGTTTGTTGGCGGGAAAGTAAAGCCATTGCATGCGCTTCCGCTTACCCCGGAAGCATTTGTTACTTTCGGCCAGGTTATCCAAGGATATAGCGACCTGAACGCTGTGCCGCGCGGCGTGCGTGTCACCGGTGCCAACCAAGGATCAGCGTACAAGTTTCACAAACTTTCGTTGCTGGAGTCCTCCTACCCAGTGGATGTTCAAGCGACTGCGGGGTTGAGCGTGTATAGGTGCCAGCCTATTGATGCTAAGCCCGGTGAACACTGGGATATCAAGGTCCTGGAGAGGCACCTTCATACGAACCAAGCATTCATTCCGATGGGCCCTGGTTCTGCGAACGAGGGAGACCAAGGGCTAAAAGAACCTGCTAGGGCTTATTTGGTCGTGGTTGCCCAGAATGGCAAGGACGATAAACCAGATCTGGAGACCATGAGAGCGTTCATTGCCACTTCCGCTCAAGGGATCGTGTACGGCACGGGCATCTGGCGTAAGTCTCGCCTAACACCCTTCAGGACTAACGAAGCTGAACTTGAAGATCAGATCACCCGATGGCGGTACTGGAGAAGGTTTGAGCTTGTTGACACCAGTTATGCGACTATTCTCACTCTCCCGCAGCCGTTGGACCTCACTTGCGTCGAGACGCAGATCGGTGATGGAGGAAAGCTAGACTGCGAGATCGTAGAGCTGGATACGACGGAACTAGTGTACAGAGTGAAATTACCAACACTCTAGAGGTTGGGAAAGAGGGGAAGCCTAGTGATACCATCGCGTAAAAGGGGCGTTGTCGTCGTGGGTGAATGGGGATGAAGGTAACGCTGTAGTATATATCTGGTTCGTCGTGGAGATCGGGGGAGATCTGGAATAAAGATACAGGAATCTGACAAGGGTCGTGAGAACGCTCTGCGAATGAGATCAGACATCGGCATTGACTCACCACAAAAATGCGACAATGGAAGGAAACCCAAATGCCTAGAAGGCTACCTGCTCTTTGTAGAGCTTGTCCTCTTCTCACCCTGCTTGGTTTGGCCCTGCTTGTTGATCTCCTCGTACACCCCCTTCGCCGTCTCCCACCAGTTCCCCGACTTCTGGTATACATCTCCAGCCGTGTCGATTACATTCTGGATGAACTTCTGTGCCTCCTCCGCGTCTTTCTGCCTCTGAGTTTTCTGCTCTCGCTTATACCGATCATGGGTGCTCCACGACTCCCAACTCTTTGGCCGACTCGAGCCACTCTTATTCTCCATGGCCACGGGAATGAGGCTCGCCAGGATCTGCGTTGGTACACCGGAGTTCACCCAACTCGCCAGGGAGAATAGGGCGCCGAGGATGACACCCCATTTCACGAACCAGAACGCGAACATTACGGTGCGGTAGAGGCTCGAAAGCGCGAGGTACACGCAGAGGATGGTGAGCAGAGCGGGAACTATGGTGCTTGGGGCGGATAGCGGGGATGTGACCGCGATGATGTTGAAGAGCGTGTTGAGTAGTTGGAGGGCGTAGGAGAAGGACGTTGTAATGAGGGAGTAGACTTGTGGTGGCACGACGGATTGGAGAAGCCCTAAGTAGGGCTCGACCATGTCAAGATACTGGTCCAATTGGTTCATGGTGGCAGAATATGAGGTGGCAGATTGCGAATCGAACGCTGCACGGCCACAGGTCGAAGTGGTCGCTGGTAAGTGAAGCAGAAAGAATTGGTCAGGCACAATATTCCCACGACCGGTCATCCAACGAGCCCCCTCCACGTATCAGCGACGTCGCGCCCACTCAAGGCTACTTCACGCAAAAAAAAACATAACCGAGGTGTAGGCACCTGTCGCGCTGGAACAATCGCCCGTATCGTGGTCTGACGTTGTGAGGTGATTAATTGGGAGTAAGACGTCACATCTGGGTCCAGGTTCGCCGCAGGTGTTACGTGTTACAGATATCCCAAATTCCAATGGCATGAGGTGTAAGGCCGGCAAGCGGCAAAGCCTGGGGCGGGTCCACTCTGCAAGCGTCACGAAAATGATGTTCTCGTAAAGTGGAAGAAGGTATTCGAGATGGTGGAAGTTGATGTATGCGTGTTCAACGTTCAACGTTCACTGGTCACCACCGGAAGGACTCCCAAAACGACCAAGTCGGCTGAACCTTCAAACCCAATGGACTCAACAATTGTAGTACCACACAACACACACATGGGATCTGCCCACTCGCTTGCGACGCTTACCCCTGACCGAGGGTGCGGGTTCATCCATTTCCGTCATGCTGTGTAATGCTTTTAGCGGATTTGGACAAATTCTCGGATCATTCGATTTTCGTCCCTTCATGGAAGTCTCAGGAACCATGTGTGGAGGCGGAGCATGGCCGGCTTGAGGAGACTGATGATCCATGCTGAACAAACCTGCCCAGTCCTCGGCGCAGAGTGGGGGAGGCGTGCACTCAAATCGTTCAATCTTTGTCTCTTTCTCAGAACTCGTGGACTCAGAACTCATGCAATGTCCGGCGGCTGTGGCTTGCGAAACCTATCTGCCGCATTTGATGGGACCCTGTGCCAGCGTCCCGGGACCGAGGCATCTCTATATCTTCCTTGGCGCGGATATAACCTTATGGGTATCGGTAGTCACCCAATGCTGGGGTTGCGGGGTGTCGCGCTGTTACGAATTTATCACCGCGAGCCAACAAGGAGGGGGGCACATGATCGTCATAATGCAGTGACCGAGCCTTACATACAAACCTTGCCGCAAAATCGTGGTTTTGAGAAGCCACTGGGACCCTGCACGCAAACGTCCCGGGAAAAATACATACAGGTATACAGGCAAACAAACCTCCAAGTGCTCCCCCTAACAACCGTCACAACATTCACAGCTTCGATCTCACATGCACCCCCAGCCCCCTTCCATGAGCCGCCCACCACTTATCCACCTCAGCATCCGCATCATATCCAAACAAAATACCAGACTTCGTCTTATCTGCCCACTGGTTCTGATTCCCGGCCGATTCGCGCCGCAGCGCCCCCGAGTCTCCAGAGAGTTCCAGCGCCATCGCCTTCCGCATGTTCTCATCTCGTGCTCTTTGTTCCGGTCCGTCCGGAAGGTGGAATATGTGCCGGTTGAGTTGTGAAGATCCTTGTACCTCCGCAGTGCGGCTCAGTCGGAGATCTTGGTATGCTTCGAGGAGAGGTTTCAATTGGGAAATGTGGGAGATTCGTGAGAGGAGATTTCCAAGCACGGCTCCGTCTTCAATCGCCATCGCTGCGCCCTGTGCTCTGTACGGCTAGGAACAAATGTGAACAATATCGTCTAAGAATAAATCCACGACAAATCTTACCAGCATCGGATGGCAAGCATCTCCTAAAAGAATCACGCGTCCAGAGTCGTGAATCCATTTACCCAGAGGTTTTCGATCCATCATGCGCCACTTGAGAGTCGATGTGACGAGTCCGAGCAATCTGCGGACTCTGCCCGGGAGCATTGAATCAAATTCGCCTGAAATGGGGGGAAATTTCTCACCTTGGCTCAAAATCGTTAAAATCCTGCCTCATCTTATCTGCGCTTCCCTCTGCAGTCCAAGATTCTACTGACCCGTCATCTGGGTGCAATAGAACGACATTGTACTCCTCCTTTTTCCTCTATATAAAAAGCTCATATGGTTACTATATTTGGGTCGGGACTTCGAAAGGAAAAATCTGACGCACGATGGGGTATGCCATGAGGTGTCTCCCTGGTCCCAGCCATCCAACCATCTGCGGGCGTTCAATGAATTCCCGTAACTCTGGATCTTGGGTCATCAGCGACGCGGGTATGGTCGCCCGATAAGCCGCGTCTCCCGTCGGCCGAGCAGGGATCGGCTTCCCTGACACGACCTGCTGAATATAGCTCTTCACCCCATCCGCTCCAACGATCAAATCCGCCCTCATGACCTCTCCGGACTTGAGGGTGATCGAAGGCGACACTGGACCCGGATCGCATCCAACGACGGTCGAACCCAGCAGGATAGTGACATGCGGGGCAACGAGATCGTAGAGGAGTTTGTGAAAGTCGGCGCGGTGGATGTGATAATACGGTGCGCCGTAGTCCTCCTCCATAACCCCCTCCCACTTCGTAAACCCGACGCGCTCGCCGGTGTCGTACCTCCTGAACACGATAGCTTCTGGTTTCACGGCGATCTCTTCCAAATGCTTTCCCAAGCCCCACCTCCGAAGCAGTCGACTCGAATTAGGGCTGACTTGGATGCCTGCGCCGATCTCCCCTATCACGCGAGAGGATTCGACAATGGTCACACGGTGACCGGCCTGCATGAGACAAAACGCAGCACCCAAGCCGCCCAGACCGCAACCAACCACGATGATATCGAGGACGAGGGGAGCCTTCCGAGATCCGTAAATACGCTGTGGTTTCATTGCGACATCGGAGGCGTCTACCCCTTTAGCTGCGGGGGCAGGAACTAAGGGACGGCCATTGTTCCGCCCGCGGTCGGTTGGTAGAGTTGGAGAGCTGGAGGGAGACATTGTGCAAGGCGAGCGGGGTAGAGGAATGGAACGCCATGACGGACTAGTTTATATAGTACGAAAATGGACGGGTGCCTAAACATATTCCCGTAAGCGAGAGAGTGGGCTCCAGCAGATCATGTTCCGACCGCCTGTCCCCATGACTGGTGGAATGGTGGGCGCCTAACATAGACACAGGACGATTGGAAACAACACATCAGGATCTCACCCTCCGGCACTCACCGAGCGGAGTTGAAGTTTTTGAGCCTGTCGTCGAAGATCTGGTTTCCGGATCTCATGTGGGGCTGCAGAGATCCAACTGCGAACTTTGTATAGACCGTTCTGGGAACAATCAGTGCAGCCTCGTCCAGCATTGAGCACCTGGATCCCCAGAGAGCCTGGCTTGAGACTGTGGGGCGTTTAATAAATTGTCCCAAAAAAGATACACGTAATTATAATCAACAAGGCCCCGCCAGGGTCTTCGATTATAATTGATCATCTCAGATTTTTTCCGACATATTTATCATCTCAGCAAAATCTCCTATTCAATAGGTCGTCGCCATGGGGAAAATAACGAGGGGGTAAATTCGGGCATACGGGTGATACAAACAAGCATTACGGTGAAGATCGATACTATAAATCCGGGTCACAACAGAGCGGGGGGGGGACGCTGTAAGCAAGCAGGAGAAACTTGAAGATGGACCTATTTCGGTTTCGAGGCATCCCTCGCGGCCTTTATCAACGGGGTCAATGTTCTCAGAGGCTCGGCGGCCTTGAAGAAGGCGTGCTGTGTATGGTTTCTCGTAAATACCTTGTAAAAGGTGGGAGACAACGCTGTTCGCACCTGAAGGAGTTCGCTGGCTGTTGGCCGCTTCTCAACGTCCACGCTCAACGTCAGCCCCAAGTATTCCTTGAATAAAGAAGACAGGTTCTCGGGATTTGCGATCGTGGGTGTTCCGTTGGTCGCAATAAGGTACAATGCCTTAAGGGGGTTCTGGTTGAGGTATGGTGGCTCTCCCTCGATCATCTCTGCGGTATACCGCGTCATTCGGCACCGCCACTGCAGCATGGATCGACGTACCGATTGACATGATGCCCAGACTCCATATGTCAACTTTTGGACCGTACTCTTTCCGAGTGACAACCTCCGGGGCCATCCAGTAGGGCGTACCGACCATCGTAGTTCTCTTCGCCCCTTCTGAAATCTGAGCACAGAACCCGAAATCCGCTACGAATAGGTCAGCATGATAAGTAACATTCCACCTGAACAACAAACGCACTAAGTTTGATGTCACCATGCAAGCTGAGCAACACGTTGTCGCTCTTGATGTCACGATGAATGACCCCATGGCGGTGCAGATGCTCGAGACCTTGGCACGTTTCTCTCGAAACAGCGGCGATTTGTCCCTCACTCATCAAGTTGGCGGTGACCACGTCCGTCAAACTTCCACCCTCCATGTATTCCATAACGACCCACAGCTCGTTCTTGTGCAAGAAAGAGTCGATATAGTTAACGATGTTGGGGTGTCTTGAAGCCTTCATTACGAGGATCTCATTGATGATGAGGTCCTTTTTTGGCTGTTTGTTAAGGTCCATCTGCTTGATCGCAACAGCGTTATTGGTGCCAACTTGGTATGCAGTGAAGACACCTCCAGATGCGCTGTCCAGGAGGCGGATGATCAGCACAGATGGTCTTATTGGATGCATGAGACGTGCTCACCCTGCCCCAATCTTGACGAGACTGCGATACAACCGAGTAGGATCCGCATCAGTGCAGATCTGCTGAAGCCTCTTAACGATATCTATATCGTCTTCTTTATCCTTCTTCTCTCGTCTCCTTGGAGCGGCCCCAGGCGGGTTCAGACCCGTTCCGGGCTTGCTGTGTGCTTGATGGCTGGGTTGTTGGGGTTTGTGATGTGTCTTGAGATCCGCGGAAGAGTTGTTGGGAGAAGGTTTGGCATTAGCGTTGACTTTGGATTTCGCCGGCGTCGGTAATGTCTGTGGCTGCGACTGATGAACGGGCTGTTGTGTCGATGATTGTCGGTGGTGGGGGGTATGACGGTCAGGCGTGCCTCGAGCCTCCTTGGTAGTGTTCGATCGAGACATGGCGGGGCTGTTGGTCTTCGACTGCGTGCGCGCGGATACAGAACGATCGAGACCTGGTCGATTCGGCGGGGGGGCGGGGGCGTTGCGGGAAGGCGAGGGCGTAACTGGCGAGGTTATTGTTAGGTTTGTCTGTGACACCGACAATGGTTGTTGCGGTCGCTTTGGTGGGCCAGGCGCTGGTCGCTGTTGAATGTCAGTGTTAAACCCGGGAATAAATGAGGTAAAAAGACGAACTGGAGTATAGAAACTTTCATCCATGAGTGGTTTACTGGGTGGGGGGGCAGGAAGAATGGGAGGGCCGGCCTTGAGAGCACCACCCATCTTATCCCAGACATCCCCTCCACCTCCACCTTCTTGGTAGAACTTGACAATCTCCATGACAGCCTCTGGATTTTTCTCCTGCTCGGTACGCGATATACCACTATCCTGGAGTAGCTGTTGCCACTCCTTGGGGAGACCAGTGAATTCTCCAGTGGACGTATTGAACCCAACGTGCGTGAGGTGGACCGGATCGTAGGGTGTACTAATTTCCACCCGCTTGTTCGACCCCAGCAGGTCAGACACGAACCCAAGCATGCCTTTCTTCCCCTTGTTTACTGTTGCACTTCGGGCACGCATTGTACCGGTACCATTCGTAGTGAAGGAAGAAGGAAGTTGTGGAGTGGATGGGGAGTTTACGATTGGGTTCAAGACGGGGTGAAAGGACGGAGGGTCCTCCTCCTCGACCGGTGGAACGGAATCACCAGCCATATGCCCCGAAAGAAAGTCATGGGTGGATATTATCACTGGCGTAGAGATCCTGCGCTGGGAGAGATTCGACTGGGTGGGGAACATATCGCTCAGGTTCGTGGTGTTGGCACGAGAAGGCCGAGGTGGAGAGACAACGTTGGGAGAGAAACCATTGCTATGGGAAGGGGAGGGCTTGACCGGACTGAGATCAGTGTTATTCGGCACAGACGGGTCCGTGAGGTGGTTAGCTCGGATAGTGTTAGTCTGGACACTTGGTTTCCTGTTCCTTGGTGGTGGCTTCTGAAGCGAATTACGCGTCTTGTGAACCGGGGGGGTTGTGGTGGATGATAAGGGATCCTTTGGCTTGAACGACGAGGGCGCGGATTGCGGCGGGGGTGGGGCTTGCCTAGAGGGCGTAAAAGTCGGTGAGTTGTTGGATGCTGCATGAAGATTGGCTTGGTCGAGGAGAGCGCCGTACTCCTGGATGGATTCTCTCGATGGCCGGTGATACTCGACAGTTATCCTCGAATGACGGGTCGAGGACGGCCGTTGCTTGACTGGGCTGGGGGTCGACATCGTCCAGGGTTGCGTGGCAGGGAAAGAACAAGGATGGTGGTGGACAGCGGCAAGTAACCACAACTGTGTGATCGGCCTGATCTTCCGTCCGAATTTGCCTCTTCCCTGCGGAATTTCTTTGTATTCTATGCTCTTGAGTTTCTATCGGTTGCCATCACTGCACCTGCGGACTCCATCCCGTCGCACAACGCCTGACTCACTCCAGATTTTATTCAAATTTTCAATCCCGAAAATCGGCGTAAGGACGTCACGTGCCCCGCTGCGACCGTTGTTCCTTTTACCATCCGGATGTTGCGAACCAGGGCTATTCTTCGTGCTCACTCACTCACGAGATCGTACGCTACCGCGTCACCACCGCATGCACTGGTGTTTCTCGAACACAGCCAGGGGGTCATCGACCCTGGCTCACTCTCGGCCCTGACAGCGGCGACGCAGCTTGGCGGAAAGGTTACTGGTCTCGTCGTTGGAGATTCGGAACAAGTCAACTCCGCTCTCGAGAAGGCCAAAAAGCACGTGAGATTGCATGAATATCTCCGACAAGCTCACCCAACCTTACGCTCTCCAGGATCGATGGTCTCAACTCACTCATTCACTCTGCTTCCCCACGGTATAAACACCCGATCCCGGAGACAGTTTCTCCTCTCCTTGAAAGTCTCTTGAAGGACTCGCCCTTTACCCACGTCGTCTCTGCGCATTCCGCATTCGCCAAATCCCTGCTACCCCGTGTTGCTGCAAGAGTTGACTCCCCAGCCGTCTCTGATGTCACCTCCCTCGAACATGACACTTCGTCAAATTCAACAACCTTCACCCGCCCAATTTACGCCGGAAACGCCATCGCTACCGTCAAGGCCCCATCCTCGGTCAACATCAAGTTCTTCACCATCCGAACAACAGCCTTCAAGGCTGCTGGGGAAGGCAGCTCTGAAGCTGAAGTGAAGCAAGTGGACCCAATCGAAACCGATTCACCTACAGAACATGTCAAGACTGAGCTCGCCAAGTCTGATAGACCGGACCTCGGGTCCGCGTCTAGAGTTGTCTCCGGTGGACGTGCACTGAAGAACTCAGAGACTTTCCAGAAGACCTTGGATCCATTGGCAGACCTTCTCGGCGCTGCCGTAGGTGCCTCAAGGGCCGCCGTAGATGC
>Ga0307517_10005411_pt1 | contig 19253 bp, 8 predicted proteins | sample 23_EM_MG_FD_194515 | JGI IMG/M metagenome (GOLD analysis project Ga0307517, IMG submission 194515) | Populus trichocarpa ectomycorrhiza microbial communities from riparian zone in the Pacific Northwest, United States - 23_EM | ecosystem: Host-associated > Plants > Roots > Unclassified | place... | reverse complement strand
TGAAGTGGGAGAGTGTTGTAACATTTTCTTCTCCTACTGCCAAAAGTTTTGCATTTCCTGTTGTGGGTGGTCAGACAATGGAATTAGCTGTTGCTCAGTTTTGGTCAAGTGGGATAGGAAGTCATGAAACCACCATTGTAGACTTTGAGGTAACAAGCCATTTCTAAGCTTTCTGTACTTTTTTAACTGGCTGTCTATTGGGAGATTTTATTTATTTATTATTCAATTTTTTTTTTGGGGGGAGGGGGGGGTGTTATGGCTCTGAATAGTGTTTGGACTCTGGACCGCCATTTAGTGTAAGCGTTTGATTAATTGGGGTAATTTAGAAATTTATAGATTGGGATATTCCATCTTGTGATATAAAAGATAAAGCTAATATGTTTTGCTAGTCCATTGATTTGGTTAACAATCAGAAAAGTAAATTGTAAGCTCATATTTGTTATCATGCGCGTTCTAAGTTGCTTATTTGTATATTATAATGCCTAGATTTTGTTTCATGGGATTGCCATCAATAAAGAGGAAATCATTCTTGATGGAAGTGAAGCACCTATAAGAATTGATGCTGAAGCTCTATTGTCATCTGAGAATCTCGTCCCTGCTGCTACTCTGAATAAGGTGAAATATAGCTTCTGTTTCCCAGATGACGTGGGTTGTAATTGTTTCTTTTGTTTCCCTTTAAATAAATGTAATACTTTTCTTTTGGTGTGGTTGTTTGCTTTCTAATGCTGCATTTCTTCATTTTCATCTTACAGATAAGAGTTCCATATCGACCCGTCGATGCTAAACTTGGTACTCTTACAGAGAATCGCGACAAACTACCCTCTGGAAAACAGACACTGGCACTGACATTAACGTCGGTTACGGTTCTACTTCCGCATATTCATGGAATTTCAACTCTTATTATCATCCAATCTTTTTTCTTTGTTGTTCTGCAGTTACAAGTTTAAATTGGAAGATGGAGCTGAAGTGAAACCTCAAGTTCCATTGCTTAACAATCGCATATATGACACAAAATTTGAATCACAATTTTATATGGTTTCTGACACTAACAAGGTACTTAAACAATTTATATTGTCTTAGCATATAAAATTTTATAGCATTGATCATTGCCCGAGGACTGGAATAGTTAATTACTAGTATAAAACTTGGATTTCTTGGAAGTCAATTTAGTATTTCAGTTCTTATCTATACACTGAAAAATGTTGCTCTAATCACATGCTATTGTGTACTGCTTCATATCATTCGATGTACCAGCAAGTTAAATGCTTTCTCTATATAGTAACAGATGATGCTTACCATTCCCTTTTGCTTTGAATGGGCAGAGCTGGTTCCTGTTTTCTTATTTTATTTTTTCCCTTTACAGCGTGTATATGCCATGGGTGATGTCTATCCTAGTGCTACAAAACTTCCCAAGGGTGAATACAATTTACGCCTATATCTACGGTATGGCCCAATTTCCGAGGCAGCCCAAAATGTATTCAAATTCACATATAATAACCAATTTTCTTTATGATTTTATTTGCACTTGTTTGTAACAGATTCTATAAAGTCAGGAAAGTAGGAAAAACCTCATTTTTTCTTAAGACTAGAACATTTAATAATTTTAAACTTTATTTTGTAGCAAATGCTTAAAATCTAGATTAATCTCTGTTATGATACTGATTATGTGCAGGCATGACAATATGCAATATTTGGAAAAGATGAAGCAGTTGCTATTGTTTATTGAGAGGAATTTGGATGACAAGGTAGTGTATCTTTTATTTTAACATATTGAATTCTTGAGCTTTTAGATGAAGTAAACAGGTGCCAAACTATTGTAGTTGGTACTCTGATATTTGAATATGCTTTGGCATTATCCAATTTGTGCATTTTCTTTCTTGTTTTTGTGTGAAACATTTTGTGCCCGAGTCAAGTTTTTATTAGCACAAAGTTTTACCATCAATAAATTTGACTTTGGCTTTCCTTTTGCTCGATAGGATATTGGTTTCTCTCGATTGAGCATTCTTTTTATTTAGGAACTTGATGTATTGCAAATGATGGTGCTAATCAAATAACTGACTCTTTTCTTTTTAATCCAGGATGTCATTCGATTGAACTTTTTCTCTGAACCTGATGGTCCTGTGATGGGAGATGGTGCTTTTAAGTCCTCAGTTTTAGTTCCAGGGCATGTCCTGTCCTGAATGATTATTTCTATGGTTTACTAACCCTGTGTTATTATCTATTTCAGTGTGCATTTATAACTTCGAAGTTATTTTGTAGGAAGAAAGAAGCAATTTACTTGGGCCCACCAGTGAAAGACAAGCTCCCGAAGGTATTATCCTGATTCCCAACTCCTGTGGTAAAAGAACAATATAAACTGAAATTGCCCAATGATACCCTTGAAATTCTGCAGAATGCTCCACAAGGATCTGTACTGCTTGGAGCAATCTCATATGGAAAGCTATCACTTGCTGGCCAGGAAGGGGAGGAAAGTTCACAAAAGAACCCTGTATCTTACCAAATCTCTTATGTAGTGCCACCAAATAAGGTTGCATATATGTCCTTGTTTTTTGGCCCTTATAAGTCATTTTATGAGGATCTAAAGAAGATGCCTGCCATTGTTCTAATAGTAAACTAAATCCAAGGCCGTGTTTATCTTTTTTCTATTGTTGCTTTGACAGGTTGATGAGGACAAGGGAAAAAGTTCTTCAACTAGCCTGAAAACTGTGTCTGAGCGTTTAGAAGAAGAGGTACTTGTGCCATTTTGTAGCAAGATGTTTGAAGTACATTTTCAAGTAACTTGATAACTGTGAGGCAGTCGATTCTTGCATTAGCTATAAAAGACTATAGTCTTATGACTCTTATCACCTTACCTGGGTGCAGTGAAGTGGCATTTATTGAATTTCTTTGCATTATCAAACAGGCACGTGCCTCGTGGAACATTTGCTTGAATCCTTAGATTTTTCTGTTACCTTTTAATTCTTGATGATCTGTCCATCCTGTACTGTTGAATACTGAGGTTTTGATTATCATATTTGAGTTTAGAGGCTTCAACTACTTGTATACCTCAGGTTCGAGATGCAAAGATAAGAGTTCTTTCAAGCCTAAAACAAGACACTGATGAAGAACGCTCGGAATGGAAAAAGCTATCCACTTCTCTTAAGGTTGGATATTGCTAAATTTAAAGACTAATATACTACTGTCCTTTTTAAGCTATTTCTTGACATTGTGAAGAAAGAGCATTTCATGATTTCAAAGAGTTCATATTTTTTTTGTTCTTTTCAAACTCAACTGTTTAGGTCAAATCATCTTGTGAATGAATAATTCAAAATCCAGTAAATTTCCGAGAATAAGTGGTTAAATTTTTTCCCATATGATGGAATTTCATCGTCATGTTGGATTTCAATGCATTTAACTTGGCTAATTTTTGTAAAGCTGGTAGAGGTTTCCTATATTGAAGAATCTTGCTTTTTTTTTCCTATTTGTTATGCATTGACTCGAGGACAATTCCACCATGAGAAATTCTTGCGGGCTTTGAAACCTCAACATGTGCTTAGATCATATGCATTTCAGGCCTTTTAAACTCAGCCTCCTAAGCAGTAGGCAGCCAATCGCATTTAAAGGCTATAGAATTTTTCCAATACATTGTCACCTAATAATCATCATGTCTTTGGCAGTCTGATTACCCAAACTACACTCCACTACTTGCTAAGATTTTGGAAGGCTTGCTTTCACAGAGTAAGGTGGAAGATAAAATTCATCATCATGAAGATGTAAGCTCTATTAAAGGAGTAGTAATAGTATATGTTGTAGTGCAAGTTTTTTCACATCCTCTGTTGAGAGACGTGCTATGGAAATGGGATTTCTGTTGTGCATGCATTCTGCAGGTTATGGATGCAGCAGATGAGGTAATTGATAGTATTGACAAAGATGAGTTGGCAAAGTTCTTTTCACTCAAGAGTGATCCAGAAGATGAGGAGACAGAGGTGTGTATCCGTGTTGCTAATTTTCCACCTTCTTTGTGGTTCCCTTTTGGACAAAATTTCTGAGATTTTTCAAAGTTCATAAATGAGCTATTGGTATATTAATTTTAACAAAATTAACACAAATATATAACATGGTTGCTACAGTTTTGTGGTTTTAGTTTCTTGTGCGTGCTCAAGATGATGTGAGCTCTGCTCCCTCCTACTGTTTTCATCTTTCTCCTCTCTCTTTTTTCAATTGTAGCATGCATTTGCATTCATTTACTTGAATAGCAGTTATGAAGCTGCACTTGTTATGCTTTTATTGTAGAAAAAGAAAAAGGCAATGGAGACGACCAGGGATGAATTGGCCGAGGCACTGTACCAAAAAGGGTTGGCATTGGTGGAGAATGAATCTCTAAAGGTAGTGAAGATCATCTCTGTTTGGTTGTAGGTTTATGCCCCTTGAAGTGGTTTTTTGTAATTCTATCAAATTTGTAACATGGAGTAACTGATTTTACCTATAGTACCCGTGTCCAATTGACAGGACAAGGGTGCTGGTATCAAAATCCGGATTGGATAGGCAAAATTTTTTATGTTTTCTGAAACATGTGTGCTTCCCCTTGGTTCTTTCCAAGAAAAAATGTTTTCAAGGAGGGTTGGAGAACCTCGCTGGTTAGAGACAGAGAGAGTCGAGGACCCCTGCAACCTGTGGTCCTTTTTGAAATTTTGTCTTGAGCCACGGCAGACCTTTATTTTTTGTCCCTGAAACTTTCTGTTGGTTTTCTTTTTCTGATTTTTGGTAAGGGATTCTACACGGTATTTCTACAGGTGTTTGATTTGCCAAATTCCTAAGCATGGATACACACGCAGATAATGATGGGCGTATATCTATTATTGACACCAACATGAATTTAGTTTCCTTGTTTCAGTGGTATTTGTGCTTCATGTATTTTACAACTATTATCATGGCAGGTAAGGAAAGCTGAAACAGAAGGCACAAAAGATTTGTTCGAGGACAATTTCAAAGGGCTGCAAAAATGGGTTGATGCAAAGTCCTCTAAATATGGCACCCTCTTAGTGCTACGTGAAAGACGACGTGGGAGGCTAGGAGCAGCACTAAAGGTAAACTTTTCTTCCTTGTGTCATGTTTTCTTGTTAACTTCGTCTCACGTCATAGGTTATTCTGATCACAAGATAGCATTTGTCATTTGTCAAGAAAGTATATTGAGAAGACATATTAGGGTTTGGTTTTTATGTTGGTCATTTTAGTTGAACCTGATGATCAATGATCATCCGTTGCCTCCAGGCATTGAATGAAATGATGCAAGATAATGGAGATCCACCCAAGAAGAAGCTGTATGAACTGAAGCTCTCGTTGCTTGATGAGATTGGATGGAAACATTTATCAACATATGAGAAAGAGTGGATGCTCGTGCGGTTCCCACCAAGCTTGCCTCTTTTTTAACTTCATTTATGTTTACAAGATTGGATTGGATGATAAATTAATAGGCTGCTGTTAGCAACCAAATTTATCCCGCTCAAACTTTGGCAGTAGGTTGTTGTATAATTTTTTTCAATAAAGTATATCAAATGGGTAGATAGCCTTAACTTCACCTCTTTTTAGTGTTGTTTTGGCCTCAGATGTATTTCCTCACCTCTTTTGCTTGATTCTCAGTTTCTAGCATAGTTATTAAACCCGGCTTCAAAGTTTATCTGACTAAAGGAGCCGGGTCTTGAGTACTGTAGATTTACTTTATTTTTAAAAAAACAATATTAGTATTCAAAAAGTATCTAATAGCTTAGTACTATCGATTCACTTGAGCTTTCAAATTTGTTTTTGTTTTTCTAGAATAAAATTTAAATGAACTATATGTATATTTTTTTTTGTTATTAACTCACTTTAAAATGTATTTGAACTTGAATTTTTTTATTTTATCTTTTTAATTAAATATTATTAAACTTTCAAATCAAATTTTTTAGTGTGTTTTAAAATGAATAATGTGAAAAAGGTTTTTCGAGAATTAATTGAATAACAATATGTAGTTTTTTTTAAAGGAGGATTGAAGTCTACAAAATGTAAAAACATATTCCAATGACTTTTCTGACAGAAGTAGATTGAAAGACTTTATTGATAAATAATAAAATATTAGAGGGTGACTGATAAAGAATAATTTCTTAAAAAGAAATTACTTGAAGGTAAAATGAAATTAACCATTATATCATGGATAAAAGCACATGGCAAGCCATTAAAACTCAATTTCTTTGCATGGCTTTTTTTCCCCACAGTCCTTCAATCAAAGATGGAAAACCAGATAGATGAGAATGAAAACTTTGTTGAAGATGATAACCAAGTTGGTGATCATAATGAAGACGACTAAGTGCCACTGCCAGTAGTAGAACATGCAAATCAATGTACCAAGAGCAAAAGTATAGTGAGAGCGAAACAAATGAAAAAGAGCACTTCAAGATTCATAAGGTTAAGAGTCAGGGCCACGATTGTGAGCAGAAGTTTAAGCATTACACTCTCTCATGGCTATGTACGTAGAAGAGGAAGGAATTAAATTAGGTGATTGAAGTTTCTTCAAATTTTATTTACTACTTCTTTTCTTAAAAATTCTAACTTCTTTTTTAGTTCTTTCTATGAATATTTCTTGATTAATTTCTTTTTAATTCCTTTTGTCTTAAATTTTCCTGTTCTTTAATTTTATTTAAAAATCTCGACACATCAACGAAAAAAGGGAAGTTAAGGAAGAGGGTGTTTTGTTTAAGCAAAACTTCCCGTCTCTGGGTATATATCTAATGAGATTGAAGATGACAGTGAAGCGTGTGATGTTGATGCTTTCAAGAAAGAAGATGATAGTGGGTATAGAGGGTTCTCTGTTACAAAACCAGACTTGATCAATCCTTGATGCTTTCAAGAAAGAAGATGATAGTGGGAATAGAGGGTTCTCTGTTACAAAGGCTGGACTTGATCAATCCACATCTACGTACTTGGAGTGGTTAATTGCAGTGAAAGAGAATGGAAGAAAGCTGATTCTAAGCAAGAACAAGAAGGGTCTGTCTGAAAGATTCGGACAAGAAATGCTTAATTGATCTTTGGAAGTGCATGGAGGTGGTCAAGAATGAATGAGGTAGTACACAAGAATTGGAGCTCAGACAATATCGTGAATGTAAAGAGGTTATAAAGCCAGAAGTCAAGAACGAGGCTTAGAAGGTGAAGCTGGTCTGAGAAGGAGCCCCATGAAATGGCCGGAAGGATTTTTCAAACCAGAAGAAGATTGGGGGACGTGACAATGGTTGAAACTTGAAATAGGTTACACTGGAAACTGATGTGTGTTCTCTGTATCTTAATGTCAGAGACTGGAGGTATGAAGACAACTGAGGTCCAACGAAAGTTTAATGAAGGTGCTACTAATTTGAAATTGGCACCTAATTCGGGGAATGTATTGAGCTACGTACGCTCTACTGAAAGGCCTGTTGTGAGGGCTCCTGAGTATCCCCTTCTCACAGACAATGGGCGCAGCTCCAAGTAAGTTAAGATCACTCTGCTCCATCTTCTCCTTTTAAGAATTCTAGAATGTTATCAGATTTTGGATGTTCTTTACGTTTTGTTTTGCCTAATTTTGACTTCTCATTCCTTCTTTATCTTCAGTTTTCAACACTTTTGGATGCTTGTTGAGTCTCTATACACTCTGAAACTACCATGAATTGGTTCTACTCTTTAACTTGTATGCTGGATTATATCATGAGACAGACGTCATGAGAATTCTCACAACTGCACGCAAACCGATACTTGTTCTTGCACAACTTGCAAAGAGATCGATATATGTTGTTTTGCCAAGCTTCTTATGTTATTAGTCTAACTTGGGAGTTTCAGCATTGTGGCTTCAAAGCATCTGTTGCTTTTGTTCTCACTAGCTAGGCAGGATCTTATTTTAGAAGTTGAGAGGTACTTCATTTTACCAATGTGTGTTTCTTTATCTTTCTTTTCAGCATAGATAGTGGTTGATCCCACCAAGCTAAGAGATGATCTGCATTATTACCAAAGCAACATGGCGTGGTCCCATTTTCAGGATCCCAGGCACCATAATTATTAATATAGCCTAAGACAGTAGTGAAGAATCAGGCTCCAGTTGTCTCGTTTTCTAGGATCGATCTCATTTCTGCCAGGTGACTTTTGTCCCTTACAAAGACCTATGAAGTGGGAGAGTGCTGCAACATTTTCTTCTCCTACTTCCATAAGTCTTGCATTTCCTGTTGCGGGTGGTCGGAAAATAGAATTAGCTGTTGCTCAGTTTTTGTCAAGTGGAAGAGGAAGTCATGAAACCACCACTGTATACTCTGAGGCAGCAAGCTATTTCCAAACTTTCCGTACTTTACTAACCAGGTATCTGTCCGTTGATGGTGGTGGCGATTTCTTTTCTTTTCTTTTTTGTTCTTGGCCCATCTTTCCCATTGGAGATTAATTGTCCTGAGTTTGTGGCATTAGTGGACATTGAACTATCCATTTTGTTCAACTATTTCTTCCACTCGAAACAATATTACAACCCCATTAATTTTATAACATTCCAAACTATGAAATTGAATTGATGACAAAGAACATTCAAATGATTAATTATGGCTACTAAAATGATCAGGAACCTATCTTCTACATTAGTCATATCTTTTACACGTGGATAAGCTCCAAGAAAAAGCTGCTTAATTAGGTATCTATATATATCTCGTGTCCCGAAAGCTACGCTTGACCTAGCTAGCTATTAATGGCATGGAATATAGCTGACCTATAGGGGTTTGACAATGAGTGGCAAGCCATTGCTAGGCCTCAAGGAGAGAACAATCGCAGGAGAGTGACTGTAACTCGGGGAGATGGAGAATGAAAACCTAGTGAGAACTAGGGTTAGCACAATCTTATACTCCATCATTGTCAAGTTCCTCCCAATGCACATTCTTCCTCCAAACCCAAAAGGCAAGAACCCCATCTTGTGTTTGCATCCACCATACAAGTCATCCTTGAACCTCTCTGGCTTAAACTCATTCACATCTTCTCCCCATAGTTTAGGGTCATGGTTCATGGCTACAACATCGATCCACATGTTGGTTCCTTTAGGTATTATTAGGTCATTTACTTGAATGTCTTCTCTAGCTTGCCTTTGTACATTGGGTGCTGGTGAGTACAGTCTTAACACCTCATTCATCACCCATCCCATCTGCAATATCGAGATAACATTTACAAAATATTAGTAAATTAAGACTCCTTAATTTAAAAGGTACTTTATGTCATCGAACATCATAAGAAATGCAGGAATATATGTGCCAAATTATGGTTAAATTCTGCCATACTTGTAAGAATCAAGATCCTGATCCAAATGCACATGTAAGCTTGTTTCCGTCATTTTGTGGTGTAGTATTGGACGGTTGAGGAATGTTGACAAATAGGCCGTGTCCCTTTTGGCCAGTCAAAGTCATTGGGGTTTTGCCATGTGTCAGGTGGGAACAAAAGGTGTCAATTCGATACTATGTGCATGTGTCACACAGACATGACATCTTAAGTACCCCAAAGGTGTGGACTAAGACCATGCTGTGTTTGACCATGGTCATGTCGAATTAAAATTTGGTTTCCTCCAATATATATAGAGTTTTCAAATTCAATTTTATTTTTATTCAATATAATATTTGGACCATTCTCCCTCTCTAACTGTCAATCTTCATCAAGAAGAATTCTCTTCGAAAAAAACAGGTCAAGAAAATAATTTGTAATACCTATATTTCTCAAAATCTCTCAAAGAAATAATTATTATGACTAATTATAATTAACCACATGCATGAATTTTATATATGCTACTACCTAGACAAAAGAAAAATATATCATAGAGATTATTTGGCTACATGGCCTGTCTTAGAACATGGTTGGTTTGGGGTCCCTGTAAGTAAATAAATAAAATGCATGTGAATTAATCCACGTGTTAATTTATGAAGCAAAACATCGATCTTTCATTGGTGCATGGCCCCTCTATGCACCTTCAATTATTCATCCTCGTTTATATATATATATGGTATTATGGACTCCAACTTTTAGCCTAAGAATTTCAGGTCACATGATTAAGCAATAGACAGACAAACAAACAAACAAAACATGCATGCATGATCACAACTAGCTAGCTAGCTAGCTAGCTAGCATCTTACCTTCTTAAGTCCAGCAAGCTTTGTGAAATCGATTTCCTTATCTCCTGTAACTTCTCTAATCTCCTCTCTCAGTTGGTTTTGCCACTCTGGATGCATCGCCAAAAGCAGCATTGTCCATGAAAGAGCCAATGCTGTGGTCTCGTGCCCACCGAAGAAGAAAGTCTTGCACTCATCGACCAATTCCCTTGTTGTTAACTTCTTCCCTAACCGCCCATCTACACCGTTCTCCTGGAGCAGCAACCCTAGCAAGTCTTTTTGACCGCACCCCTCATTAGAATTCTTACGAGCTGTTACGATAGTTAAGAGGAGAGCATCGATTTCTTTTCCAAGTTTTTTGGCCTCCATGGTTTTCCCAGGGAACACGAGCTTGCTAAAGGGTACTCCTACATAACGGTTTGATTTAAATAGAGTGATTTGCATTGCCCTTAGTTTTTCAAACACTTTGCTCCCATTTTCATAGCTTATGCCAAAGCTTGTCTTGGCTATGATCTCTCCAGCCGTCGCGGTGATTTCTCTCTCGACGTCGATTTCTTGGCTGCCGGAATTTATGAGGGCAGCCCACTTGTCTAGCATCTTTGTGGTGGACTCCACCATCAAGCTTGACATGGCCTATAGGACAAGAAACAAATCTGATTTAGAATAAAAACAAATCTGATTTGGAATAAAAACAAATCTGATATAGCATATATAGAGAGATTCATTCATTGGGTAATTAAATTTATAGAATCTTGGAAAAGCAAACATATCCTTTTCTATTTTGGGTATAAGGTGATGTATTAACACATACACAATTATGGTAATTAGTGATGGAAATGTCAATGTTTTGAGTGCATTCTTTCGTCAAAATTCACAATTGGAATTAACTACCATATTTACACCACCCAATATTTTATGGAATTCATGATGGTGATTGTACTGATGGTAAACTAGCTAGTGTAAGTTTAATTCAAGAGTTATAGTGCAACTTGGTTGAAAATGATCAAAACTTTGTGATTAAAATGAACTGAGATTTTTCAACCACTTGGGCAAACAAATTAAAAACCCTGAAGATTACACACGTAGAATATATAGTAGTATATACTCTTTAACAATAGAAAAGGAGTAAGAAGAGAGAGATGTTATGGACCTTCAAGTTGGCTGGAGAGAACGCAGGGGTGATAACATGGCGGTGGCGAACCCATTCATCACCTTCAACCATGACCAAACCGTTACCAAACATGGGCTCTCTATCATGTTTAAACACTTCAGGCTTTCCCCAACTCTTTCCCATCACCCCTGAACTCATTGTTTTTAGGAACTCTGGGTCTGCTATGTACAGAAACGGCTCTGTACCTAACCAGTAAATGAATACCTTCCCTGCAAGACAACGTATATATTATTATTCATACTAGATAGATAGATAGATAGATAGATAGATAATATCGAACAGTGTGCATTAATTTAACCGACAAGTACGTATACCGATACATGTGTATGTATACTTGTTTTAAAAAGAAACCTTGAAACTGTAACAAATGTGCACACGTAGAGACAGGAAGATTCAGAAGAAGAAGTTCATGAGTCTTACCATGAGACTTTTGCCATTGAGAGAAGTAGGGAAAAACTGAAGAATGAATATCGTTAGAGATTTCTGAGGTCCCAGGAGAAGAAAAGGTAGTAATATTAGTAGAAGAAGCTGCTGCTGCTGCTGCGGCTTTCCTACTAATATTTTTTATTTCCTTATGATTCCCTAGAGGGAAATTTGGAGTAGGACCTCCAAACCCATTTTTCTTTAACTTAAGATACGCCCCAGCAGGCGAGATCCAGCAAGAAAACAATATTCTCCAGATCATGTAAAGAGAAGCAGTAAGAATGGAAACAACAAGCACTTGAAATAACACTCCCATCTCTCTCTTTATCTTTCAAACACAAAAACAATCGAAAGGTAGCGACACTAATATCTTTCAAAGAAGTAGAAATAGCAGTATACTCCTACTGTTTGCTTGCTGGCTAGCTCTTTCTTATTGCTTTGGGAATGGTGAGAAAGATGGGTATTTATAGATGGAGATGAGGGGCTTCAAGATTGTCGGAGATTTGACTAAAAAGCCTACAGTCACCTTTTAAATAGTATAAGTTTGAACATCATCTTTTTTCCTTGTTATTCAACTCCTTTTGTCTTGTAGGGAATATCAATTAGCTATTACTTTATTGTTTTTAACTTTTTTTGGCTGGCCATATTGATTTTCTGTGCTTTCGCCAGCCTGCGTTATTATTGATTTTGAGGGCTATCAAGATCTCTAGTTTCGATTTTTATTGTTAAGTATGGAATTAAAATTAAAAACAATACAATTCAGACGAATTCCTCCTCCGAGTGTTTTCCACCAGTTGAATTATTGACTGGCCATGGCTTCAGCACACGTCCTCTTGGACTGGATAACAACCGTGTGCGCGCGCGCGCTTGATAATTATCAAAGTTTCTTTTTGGGTCACAGACCACAGGCTTCTAATCTATATATTTACTATATAGGACAAAAAGATATGATTGCCGTTTAGCCACATGCAGCTCTTAGAAACTAGCAAATGTTTTTTTTTTTTTTTAAGGTTTTCTAATACTCTAGCATACCATCCAAAGGGTAGATAGGATAATTATTAAGGTTTTTTTTCTTAATTGCATAATGGGATAATCAATAGCCCATGCTACTAAACTTGTATTTAATGTTATATATTAATTATTAATTAATGATCTTTTAAAAAATTCAAGTAACTTAAAGATAAGACTTATATCATGAATAATTAGTTAATCTCTTGGTTTTAGCAATACTAATTCATTCTTCATAGCAAAGGTGATTGGAGACAGATGCTTGATACATGTAAAAGGTCTTATTTGGTGAACTTTGAGACTCTTCGATAATTAAGTCAGTGACTTTTGGAGATAAAATGCAATAATATTACAAAGAGATAATCTGAAAATAAATATACACTAGAAAATAGAGATTCCAAACCTTTTTTGTTTGAAGGATTCATGATCTATTTATAGCTTATGATCAGTCTTTTTATAGAGAGGGGGAGCTAAAGTATAATATCACCATAATAGTTTTAATTAGGGAAAACATCTTTGACATATGTATTAATGTTTATGGAAATATAGTGGATTCTTAGAGAACTTTAACAAACTATCTCTTACACGATATTAATATTGATAGAAATATGATGAGTTCTTAGAAGACTTTTATACACTTAAAGGTGTAGAGAGAATATGATCCAAAATATATATAGTTGTAAAAAAAATCATCTTATCTAAAACTTAAACTATTAGATGAGACCCCAAGATATGATTTATATAATTCTCTAACACACCCCCTTAAGTGAAAGTCCTTTGGGATTAAAACTTGCATATGCCTACACTACCTTGTGCTTAATTTTTATCAAATAGAATGAGGTAGGTGAGATTCAAACTTATGATCGATTGGTCAACAAGGCTCTAATATCATATTAAAAAATCATCTCAACTCAATATATAGCTTAAACTTTTAGGTGAGACCCCAAGATATGATTTATATAATTCTTTGACAGTAGTTATGCCCAAGGGAATTGAGTTTTTCCCTTGCCTGAGCCCAAGAGAGGTTGAGTCTGTCCCTTGAAAATTTAAGTTTATCAGTAATCCCTCAAGTCTTTGTGTATAAATATCACAGTCTTTGTGTATATCTTTGTGATATTTATACACAAAGACTTGTAAGAGTACATGATACGACGAGTTTGCCGAATCTTCTTCATATAAGAAAAGAGGTGGAAATGCAAGGTAATATACTAGAGAGCCCGTGTGTAGGGGTATGCACCATGTTTGAAAAAAAAAATTAAGTATATAGAGGTGAACCATGTAGGAACCTATACTTTAGAAAAAGTATTCATCCCAAATGGATTTACACGGAATTAACACCTGGATGTAGTTAACAATGCTGAAGTACTACAACAAGGTTTTTTTAAAATATTTTTTGTTCTTTTTATTTATTATTTATTTAATTTTGCACTCGAAACTTTTAGTTAAATGAAGCAAGTATTCATCCCAAATGGTGTTAATTAAGTGCAAATCATTTAAAACATTTCAAATGATAAAAGTAAAGTAGATTTTACTAGAGAATTTGATTTAGAATTCATCCCTATGGTTAGTAAAGTCAAGTTAGATTCATATTTAAACTTAAGCTAATTCCCATATCTTGACGAAAGTAAAAGTTAATTAATGTCAAATTTATACTAGTGTAAACTTTGAAAACTTCAATTCATGAAATCATAAGAATAGACCTTTACGACCATGTGATACGACTCTTCTTTCATAACAAATCAAATGTTCGATCCGTTTCATCATGAGATGAAAATTTTATGAGACTGAATAATTTTAAATAATATACATAGAAGTAGACGAGTATATATTCTACTTAGTGATGTGTAAATATTAAGGAGTTCATTAATTGTATTTGATTTCTTAAGAGTAAGATCAGGAGATAATTATTAAGACTTAATTAAGATTCGAAAGAGGGTTTATTAGGGAAGATAATACGTTGCAAATACATATATTGCAATATTTGAGTAATGATCAATTTGTATTGAGATTTGTTAGGTTGAAGTAGTTTTAGCTGCAGGAGATTTGAAAGGTAGTATTTCAGAGACGTGGTGCTCTCATGTTCTTGACTTGATGAGATGCATGGATCATGTTTATAAGATCTCGTCTTTCATAATTTCAAGGTCAATAATTAGGAATTGAATTAATATATGGATGATCAAGGGTACTAGCTTGTTCAATTTATAATTGGGAAGTAATTAATTTGGATTTAAGATAAAATATAAGTACTTGATTTGAATTAATTCAATGGTTAAGATATTTATACAAATTAACATGATCCATGGTGCCCTTAAGAGGATCTAAACATATATAATTTTTCAGCCAAAGACTTTGAATAAGAAATATTTATTCTTAGGAAATTAATAATTTAAATTATCTAGTTAATGAGAAACTAAGATTTTAAACAATCATTAATTAAAGTGTTTTTATTCTTGAAGATAATTTTCATGGCGAGCGTTGTAATTAGTTGTGATAATTAGCAGTGATTAACTGGGGATCTTTATATATTATGATTAATTAATTTGGAGTAGCTCGATCGCTCCATGTGAACATAAATACCTATGCCATGCGCATCCCCAGCAGATTTGTCAACCAATTACAAATTTTAAAAACATAAAAATAGAAAGTCAATATATAGAACAGACTCTCAGTTTTTTAAGCTGAAAATCCTGAGTCAGAATATCTTTAATTAATCCTCCACCAACGAGCCAAAACCAAGTCGACATAGCTTTCGCAGCTAAAAAGCCTCTTCGTCTTCTCCCACTGTTCATTACCACGAGCCGAATTCTTCATAGTTTTGAGCAAGAAGTCAACTCCAAATTCTTGCCATGCCACCTCAGTTGCTTAATTTCTTAAGGTTTTCAATTATTCGATTGTTGAGTCTTTTTGAAGCTCTATATAGAAGTAGTTTCGTTCAAAAGATTTAAGCATTGTGATGGATAGATGTCCATTTCCCCGTCTTTTATATATATATATCACTTTATCTTCTTATACTTGTATGATTTTCTAACAAAATAATAATAATAATAATAATAATAATAATGATTAATCGGCTACGAGTGATCGATGTTGCTAAGCAGAGTATCAATCGACTGTAGGCATGGGGAGCTCTTGGGTTGGTTTTAACCAAATTTCCTTCTTCTGTATTGTTAGTCTCTTGAAAGTCTCTGTATATCTTTTTGGCTCTCAAGTAGTTCTAATGCAAGGTTTCATCGACTGCCATACATAGGAAAGAAAGAACAATTTATAACTGCAGTAGTGCATGCTAGTTGTTTAAGATGGTAAAGTGATCATTAAAAAGAAAGAAAGGGGGCGGGTGCAAGGACTGATGATGTGCATACGCATGAGAAGCTTTAGTTTCAAACGACGTGCGAAGAAATCCCGCTTACATGAAGAATAAATTAGAGGGATTGATTAAGACGACAGGGGGGGGGGGGGTGGGGGGAGGTTTGCTGCTTTTTACTTTTTATGTAATTATGTAATCCAAGAGCATTGGATGATTGTTTTCATTGAAGAAACCAATTGGATATCGATCAATTAATTATTAATAATTGAGTTAATTGTACAGCAAATAACCATCAGCTTGCCTAATTTCTACAATAATTATTATTATTAGGGGACAAAGAAATTGATGCTTAGACCAATATGATCTTCCATTTCCTCATGGGGCAAACGGATGTGATTTTAATTTCATCCATCCTTTTTTCAGCTTTGATGGGAGAGGATACCAATAGGAGGGAAGCATTGGTGGGGGTCAATAAAGATGTCGTACGCAGGCTGGTAATCACTTTGGGTCACAATAATTAATAATTAATTACAATCTAATGGAAAACAATTAGTATAGACATTTAAAACATTAATTTTGTTAATTTCATGTTCATCTTGTCAAATCTGTCTTCTCGCTTATATGATGATGATAAGTAGCTAGGAGATATATATATATATAGTGATTACATATATACGACTTAACTTTGTGTTAGAGCCTAATATTTGAACAATTAGTATAGACATCATGGTACGTACGTACGTAGGTGTATACATATTCCAGTTGCAAAGACGCGGCGGTGTGTATTAATTTGATAATATGGTGTTTTTTAATTAATAGTACAGTTCCTCCTCGTGTTGCTGTTTTCAAACATGAAAAAGAAATAGCGGCTTATTTGTTTGTATGTTGTTATTTATTTTAATTTAATTTAAAATGAGATTACGAGCCATAATAATCGACATCCACAAATCCTAATTTGTTGTTCCTTGGTGGAATCATAGGGCCATCAAAAGCTACAATAGTCTAAAACAGACAAATATACATACAAAGGGACAAAACAAAAAATGCCACATTTTCTTGCTTGATGTAGAACTCTAACTAGTTTTTAGTTTAAAACGTTAGATCGTGGGTTGGATAAAAAAAAATTATGTGAAATTTTTTTTTTTGTTAAATTTAGATTAACATGTCAACTTTGAAACCTTCCAACCTAATTTCTTATTTAGTCCGGGTTTAATATTAAATTGTATGAAAATTATCCTAACATGTTCTAATTAACTTAATAGATCAAAAGTCAACCTGAATGATTGTTAAAAAAATAAGGTTTTAATTCTAAAAAAAATTAAGATGATATGGCAAACGTTGTTTATGGTGAATGCTCAAATTTAATATAAGAAACCGGAGGCTTCTCCTTCTCCTTCTCCTTCTGTTGAGATTCACATTGCAAACGTGAATCTTAAAAGGGTTTTTGAAATCAAATGTAGACTTTGATTCATAACGTGAGTCCATGGTGTTCTTGTAACTAACATTATCTCTTGTTTCTTCTTTTATTTTGAAAATCAAGCCCTGGACATACTACAATTATTATTATAAAACTAAAAAAAAATAACACATTCAAATACTTCCCACAGTTAGAAGTGGTTTTTTGCTTGAAGATATATTAAAATAGTTTTTTATATATTTTTGATACTATCACGTCAAAAATACTAAAAAAAACATCAATTTGATATCTTTTTCAAGTTAAATGTATTTTTAAAACGCACACGAACATTGTTCTAGACATAAAAACAATCGGGTTGTGATCACAATTATTTTTTATTTGTCAACATATTAATCTTACTTTAAACATATAACAAATACCATAAATAAATGCATTCATTTAAAAATTAGTGTATGTAAAATTACACTAGTAACGATCTCATTTATAATATGTATATATGGTATTCTAGACATGTTTTGATCACTAATTTAGTTGTTCTTTTCTGTATATTATGTTTCTTTCTATTTCCTCTAATTTCATTTGTAAGACAATTATTTTATTTCTCAATAAAGAACCATTCAAGAATTATCTCTTAAATAACTATTTTGTAATTAATACACTGTATTAATATATAATATAAAAACCCATTCTCTGGAGGCGTTAGGTGAGCTTAATTCAGTACTTGACATTTGACATTAAGAAAAAAAACCGTGTCTGTATGTGATTAATAATTAATTAATACTGTAAAATATATTTTAAGAAGGGAATTAAGGGGAGAGTCCAATCCCGCTGTCCTAAGGTAGTAGCTAGCAACGATGGTCGGTGCGCACTACATTGACAATATCTATGATAATAATATCAGATCAGGGCAGCAACTCCCAATTTAACGGCTTTAACTGATCAAATCTAATCTCAGTCAACCGACTACTACTGTAGCATATATATATATATATTATTCAAGGATTCTCGTTCTTGTTGACTTTCCGGCCATCTCTTTTTTTACATCAAAATTAATTCAACAAATTATTAAATTCAATAATCATAGTATATATCCTCAATCGGTCAGCTTCCTGTACTTAAAAAGCTCGAGGCTAGCAAGCTAGGTGTGATGTACTTAGGTTTCGGGTTATAAGCAAACTATCAAATATTCTAAACTAACTAATCTTGTACTTTGGTCTGAGGTTAGCAAGGTATCAGATGATGTAAACTACTTAATAATATATTGTCTTGCTCGAGATCCTTCGTTAATTTAGATTCGACACAATATGTATGGATTATGACGTGGTAATTAATTAAATTAAAAGATAAGATATACAGATGCAGAGATGCACGAAGAAGGCCCTTAGAAGCAGCATGCAGCCGTGTGTAAAATTCGAACCGTGTCGTCTATATATTCAAATGTACCTAACAAAAAGTTAGGCCTAAGTCACCTAAGAGACTTGCCTGCATCCATCACTTCCATTAATTCACGCTCAAGCACTTTCGCACACTATCAATTCTACTTTTTCATCCTTGTTTGCTCCACAGCGTCTATATATGGCAGGAGTCGTGGAAATTGTGGCCTTTTTCTTCTTCTTTTTTTGTATGCATATATAGATGGACGGTCACGACACATGATCTCCAGCGTTCTCTCTCCTTCGTGCTATGCTGCATCCTCATCGATGAAATCATTCGTTGTTTGACGTTGTCATGATGATATGATATCACACAACATTGGTAATGATGAGTCATACATGTGGAGCTCAACTCGTTGGTTTTCACAACACGTTCAAATCACTTTGTAATATA
>Ga0307517_10005410_pt1 | contig 19253 bp, 16 predicted proteins | sample 23_EM_MG_FD_194515 | JGI IMG/M metagenome (GOLD analysis project Ga0307517, IMG submission 194515) | Populus trichocarpa ectomycorrhiza microbial communities from riparian zone in the Pacific Northwest, United States - 23_EM | ecosystem: Host-associated > Plants > Roots > Unclassified | place... | reverse complement strand
GGCCACTACCGGGGATCTCTCCTCGGCGCTCGCGACTCTGGTCGACCCGATCCGTGCCCGGGATCCTCGCTCGTCGCGCTGCGGGAGAACCCCGGCATGTCCCCTCCCGGCCGGGACGGGAAGTTCAGCCCGTCCGGCGTTTGAGGACACGCCCGCAGGGCGTTCGGGGGTCCGGGGGCGTAGCCCCTGGCGGGTCCGGGCGGAGCCCGGTTTCGGGAAGGGGCGGGGTGGGGGAACACCCCTCGCCCGGCCGGGGCGCGGGCGGTGCCCACGGCTCGACGGCCGGAGGCCGGCGCAGCGGCCCGAAGCAAGCGAAGCGCCCGCGAGGGACGCAGATCAAGAGGGGCCCCAGCCCGTCCGGCGATTGAGGACGGAACCGTCAACCATGGCACCGGGTCAGCCCGCGGCCAGCGCCCCGTACTGCAGGGCAAGCCCGTCCACCAGAGCCCGCAGCCCCGTCTCGAAGGCGCCCTCGTCGACCTGCGGTTGCGCCGCGGCGAGGAGGTGGGCCTGCCCGAGGTGCGGGTAGTCGGCCGGGTCGTAGGCGGCGGGGTCGTCGACGAAGCCGCGGGCGAAGGACCCGAGGGCGGAGCCGGCGACGAAGTAGCGCATGAGGGCGCCGATGCGGGTGGCGTGGGCGGGGGGCCAGCCGGCGCCGACCATGCCGCCGAAGACGGCGTCGGCCATGCGGAGGCCGGCGGGGCGGCGGCCGGGGCCCTGGGCGAGGAAGGGGACGATGTTGGGGTGGGCGGCGAGGGCGGCGCGGTAGGAGCGAGCCCAGGCGAGCAGCGCGGCGCGCCAATCCGTCCCATCGGCGGACACGGAGAACATCGAGAGGTCGACCTCCGCCACGACGGAGTCCGCGGCCGCGTCGAGGATGTCGTCCATGGTGCGGAAGTGGTTGTAGAGGGAGGGACCGCTGACCCCGAGCCGCGCCGCGAGCCGGCGCGTGGAGACCGCCTGGAGACCGTCCGCGTCGATCAGGGCGAGCGCTTCCGAGACGATGCGCTCGCGGCTGAGGAGGGGCTTGCGGGGGCGGGCCATGCGGCACATAGTAGAGGCTGCGCGCCAAAAACTAGCACTGCTAATTTAGCCGAAGGACGTGAACGGGCCGATGGATCTCGAACTGTCGCAGGAGCAGACCGCGGTCCGCCGCCTTGCCGCCGAGTTCTGCGACCGTGAGGTCGCGCCGTACGCCGCCGCCTGGGACCGGGCCGAGAGCGTGGACCGGGGCATCGTGAAGAAGCTGGGAGCGCTCGGCTTCCTCGGGCTGACCGTTCCGGAGGAGTACGGGGGGTCGGCCGGTGACCACCTCGCGTACTGCCTGGTGACGGAGGAGCTGGGCCGGGGCGACTCCGCCGTGCGCGGGATCGTGTCGGTGTCGCTCGGGCTGGTGGCGAAGTCGATCGCGGCGTGGGGGAGCGAGGAGCAGAAGCACGAGTGGCTGCCCCGGCTCTGCTCCGGCGAGGCCGTCGGCAGCTTCGCGCTCACCGAGCCGGGGACGGGGTCGGACGCCGGGAATCTGACGACCCGGGCGGTGCGGGACGGCGGCGACTACGTCATCAGCGGCACGAAGATGTTCATCACCAACGGCACCTGGGCGGATGTCGTGCTCCTCTTCGCGCGCACGGACCCCGGCACCCCCGGTCACAAGGGCGTCAGCGCGTTCCTGGTCCCGGCCGACAGCCCCGGCCTGACCCGCCGCGCCGTCCACGGAAAGCTGGGGCTGCGCGGGCAGGCGACGGCCGAGCTGGTGCTGGACGGCGTGCGCGTGCCGGATTCCGCGATGATCGCGCCGGAGGGCAAGGGCTTCTCGGTCGCGATGTCGGCGCTGGCGAAGGGCCGGATGTCGGTGGCGGCCGGTTGCGTCGGCATTGCGCAGGCGGCGCTGGACGCGGCGGTGCGGTACGCGGGTGAGCGGGAGCAGTTCGGGAAGCCGATCGCGGGGCACCAGCTCGTGCAGGAGCTGATAGCGGACATCGCGGTGGACGTGGCCGCGGCGAGGCTGCTGACCTGGCGGGTGGCCGATCTGATCGACCGGGGGCTGCCGTTCGCGACGGAGTCGTCGGTGGCGAAGCTGTACGCGAGCGAGGCGGCGGTGCGCAGCGCGAACAACGCGCTGCAGGTGTTCGGCGGCTATGGATATGTCGATGAATACCCGGTGGGGAAGCTGGTGCGGGACGCCCGCGTCATGACGCTGTACGAGGGCACCAGCCAGATCCAGAAGCTGCTGATCGGCCGGGCTCTGACCGGGGTCTCCGCGTTCTGACCGACCGAGGAATCTAAGCGCTTGCTCAGTCTCGTTGTAAGGTAGTCGTCATGAACGCGGATGCCGAGCAGGCCGGGATCGAAGCAGAGGCCGGGACATGGACCGGCATCACTCCTGACGCCGCCCGGCGGCTGGTGACGGCCGCCGTAGAGGCGTTCGCGGAGCGCGGCTATCACGCGACCACGACCCGCGACATCGCCGGCCGGGCCGGGATGAGCCCGGCCGCGCTCTACATCCACTACAAGACCAAGGAAGAGCTGCTCTACCAGATCAGCGGCGTCGGCCACCGCCTGTCCCTCGGCCTCCTCCAGGAAGCCGCTAACGGCGGCGGCAGCCCGGCCGAGCGGCTGACCGGGGCGGTGCGGGCCTTCGTACGCTGGCACGCCGAGCACCACACCACCGGCCGGGTGGTGCAGTACGAGCTGGGCGCGCTGAGCGCCGAGCACTACACGGAGATCGTCGGGCTGCGCAGGCGCAGCGAGGCGGCCATCCGGTCGGTCATCCAGGACGGGGTGAAGGCGGGGGACTTCGATGTGCCGGACGTGTCGGGCACGACCCTCGCCGTGCTGTCGCTGTGCATCGACGTGGCCCGCTGGTTCAACCCGGGTGGCCGGCGAACGCCCGACGAGATCGGCGAGCTGTACGCCGATCTCGTCCTGCGCATGGTCGGTTCCCGGTAGCGGGAGCCCGCCGGTCAGACGTAGCCGGTCAGACGTAGTAGCGCGCGACGGTCTCCGCCACGCACACCGGCTTCTCGCCGCCCTCGCGCTCGATCGTGACGACCGTGACGATCTGCGCGCCGCCCGGGACCTCGGTGACCTCGGCGAGACGCGAGGACGCGCGCAGCCGCGAGCCGACCGGGACGGGGGAGGGGAAGCGGACCTTGTTGACGCCGTAGTTGACGCCCATCTTGACGCCCTCGACCTTGAGCAGGCTGAAGGTGAACTGCGGGATGAGCGACAGCGTCAGGTAGCCGTGCGCGATGGTCGTGCCGAAGGGCCCGGTCGCGGCCTTCTCCGGGTCCACATGGATCCACTGGTGGTCCCCGGTCGCCTCCGCGAACAGGTCGATCCGCTTCTGGTCGACCTCCAGCCAGTCCGACGTGCCGAGTTCCTCGCCGACCGCGGCCCGCAGCTCTTCCAGCGATGCGAAGGTCCTGCCCTGCGTCATGTGTGCCTCCGAGGCGTGTACCAGGTGTCCAAGCGCTTGCTCAGCATAGTCGTCCCGTGAAGAGCCTCGTAAAGTACGGGGATGTCCGCCATCCCGATCGAACACCGGCAGCTGACCGTCGGCATGCTCAGCGAGCGCAGCGGAGCGGCCGTCTCCGCCCTGCACTTCTATGAGTCCAAGGGCCTGATCAGCAGCACCCGCACCGCCGGCAACCAGCGCCGCTACGGCCGCGACGCCCTGCGCCGCGTCGCCTTCATCCGCGCCGCCCAGCGGGTCGGCATGCCGCTGGCCATCATCCGCGAGGCCCTCGACGGACTCCCCGACGGCCGCACGCCGACCCCCGAGGACTGGGCCGGGCTCTCCGCGCGGTGGCGCGCCGAACTCGACGCCCGGATCACGCAGCTCACCCAGCTGCGCGACAACCTCGACGACTGCATCGGCTGCGGCTGCCTGTCGCTCCAGCGCTGCGCCCTGGCCAACCCCGGCGACCGCCTGGGCGAACAGGGCCCGGGCGCCCGCCGCTTCCTCACCAGCGACTGCTCACCACACTGACGGCTTGCGGCCGGCCCACGGGCTCGCCGCCTCCAGCTGCGCGGACAGCGAGATGAGGGTCGCCTCGTCGCCGTAGCGGCCGCCGAACATCACGCCGACCGGCAGCCCGGCGTCCGTCCAGTGCAGCGGGACGCTGACGGCCGGCTGGCCGGTGGCGTTGAAGATCGGCGTGTACGGGGTGAAGGCGGCCAGCGCCGCGAACTCGGCGGCCGGGTCGGCGTCGTTGCGCAGCCCGCCGATCAGAGCCGGGGGCTGGGCCAGGGTCGGGGTCAGGATCACGTCATACGTGGAGTGCAGCGCGGCGGCGATCAGTTCGCCCAGCGCGCGGAAGGCGTACAGCGCCTCGGCGAAGGCCGGACCGGAGACCTTGGCGCCCTCCGCCCGCAGATACCGGGTGAGCGGGATCAGCAGCTCCTCCTGGTCCGGGCCGACCGGGTAGGACGTGGACATCACGGCCCAGACCCTGGTGAAGGCGTCACGCAGGTTCTCGTCCACCGGCAGCTCGATCTCGTCGACCTGGTGGCCGAGGCCGCGCAGCAGCTCCACCGCCCCGTCGTACGCCGCCCGGCAGTCCGGGTGCAGCTCCACCCCCGGCACCGGGGGCTGCGGCAGCCCGACCACGCGCAGCGTGCCCGGCTCCCGGGCCGCGTACGAGGCGAAGGTCGCGCCCTGCGGGAGGGCGGGCGCGGCGTAGGGCGCGCCCGGCACCGCGGCGGCCAGGACGTCCAGGAGCGCGGCGGCGTCCGCGACGGTGCGGGCCAGCGGGCCGCCGCTGCTCAGGCCGGTGATGTCGTGGGTGACGGGCCCCTGAGGCACCCGGCCACGGCTCGGCTTGATCCCGAACAGCCCGCACACGGAGGCCGGGATCCGGATCGAACCGCCCCCGTCGCTCGCGTGCGCCACCGGCGACAGGCCGGATGCCACGGCGGCCGCCGCCCCGCCGCTGGAGCCGCCCGCCGACCGGTCGAGGTCCCATGGGGTGCGGGCCGGGGGCGCCACGCTGTTCTCGGTGTAGCAGGGCAGCCCGAACTCCGGGGTGTTGGTCTTGCCCAGCATGACGGTGCCCGCCTCGCGCAGCAGCGTCACGACATGGTCGTCCGTGTCCGGCACATGGTCGGCGTAGACCGCCGACCCGAGCGTCGTGCGCACCCCGGCCGTGAAGCACAGGTCCTTCACCGGCACGGGTACCCCGTGCAGCGGCGAAAGCTCCGCCTCCCGCCCGTCCCGCCGCGCCGCCAGCGCCTGCGCCTCGGCCTCCGCCGCCTGCTTGCGCGCGAGCTCCGGTGTCACGGTCACAAAGGCCCCGACCGTCTCGTTCAGCCGCTCGATCCGTCCGAGGTAATGCTCCGTCAGCTCGGTGGGCGACACCGTCCCCTTCCGGACCGCCTCCGCCTGCTCCACCGCCGTCAGATCGTGCAACTGAGCCATCGCAGGTACCGCCCGTCCGCGCGTACGTCTTGCCGGTCGCCCGGCATCCTCGCACTACCGGGCGGTAACGGCCAGCGTTGGCTCAGTCTTCGGCGGCACCGTCTTCAGCACCGCATCGCGTACCGGTCCCGGTCCCCTACGCGCGCCTCCAGGAGCGCCTGCGGTGTGAGTACGGGTTCGGGCACGACGATGCCGCAGCCCGAGCAGACCGGTCCGGCGGCCGGCAGGTGGGCGAGACCGGCTCGCCAGTGGATTCGGGAGTCCGCGCAGACGGGGCACACGGTGCCGGGGTCGGAGCGGATCGCGGTGATGATGCGGCCCAGGACATCGCCGAGCCGGTCGGAGGGGTGGACGGAAGGGTCGTCGCACCAGGCGACACCGTTGCCGCCCCAGGTGAGGCGGTGCCAGTCGTCGAGGGCGCCCGGCTGTCGGACGCCGTAGAACTTCTCACGCTTGCGGCGGGCGGCGAACTCCGCTTCGTACGCGAACCAGACATCTCGCGCTTCTTCGAGTTCTTCCAGGGCCGCGACCAGCCGGGCGGGATCCGGCTCGCGGTCCTGGGGGCCGAAGCCGGCCCGGGAGGCCAGGTGGTCCCAGGTGGCCCGGTGCCCGTAGGGGGCGAATCGTTCGAGGCATCGGCGCAGGTAGGTGCGCCGTTGGGTGGGGGTGCGCCGTGGGTCGCGCACCTGTCTCGCGAGACTTCGGAATTTGGCCATCGCATGCCACCTCCGTCATCGGTTTCGCAACGCTATGGAATGGACGTAACGAACCGCGATACGGATCCATCCCCGCCCCGAACTCATCGGGCCGATGTGAGCTTCATCAAAAGGTGACGCATGTTCACCTTACTGGCGGGTCATAACCACCAGTAACGTGAATCGCGTTGGCCTTCGACAGGAGCAGCTATGCGTCTGCGTCTCGGCAAGCTCAGGAAGCTCAGAACGGTCAGGCTCATCACCGGAGCCGCCGTCATCGCCCTCGGCGCGACCGTCCTCGCGCCCCTCCCGCAGGTGGCCAACGCGGCCACCGTCACCGACTACTGCCAGTCGCAGTGCTCCGACATCATGCCGCCCGGCGAGAACGGCAACGCGACCCTCGCGCAGATCATCCTCAACCAGGCCTTCGGCTCCCAGCCCGACCACGCCGAGGACCAGCTCGGCCCCTACGGCAACCTGCCCTCCGGCTACTCGGGCCTGACCGCGTCCACCATCAGCAGCTTCTTCAACGACGCCTCCCTCGGGGTCGCTTCGAGCAACGTCGCCTCCACCGAGGCCCCCGCCGGCCGCACCGACGTGTCGATCGTCCGCGACAAGACCCGGGGCATTCCGCACATCACCGGCACCACCCGCTACGGCACCGAGTTCGGCGCCGGTTACGCCGCCGCCGAGGACCGGCTGTGGCTGATGGACGTCTTCCGGCACGTCGGCCGCGGCCAGCTGACCGCCTTCGCCGGCGGCGCCGAGTCCAACCAGGGCCTGGAGCAGGAGTTCTGGCGCAACGCCCCGTACACCGAGGCCGATCTGCAGGCCCAGATCGACTACATCCAGAACAACAACGGCACCCGCGGCACCCAGGCCCTCGCCGACGCCACTGCCTACATCGCCGGTGTCAACGCCTACATCGACGCCTCCGACAGCGGCCGCTACTTCCCCGGCGAGTACGTCCTGACCGGCCACAAGGACTCCATCACCAACGCCGGGACCATCGACCACTTCAAGCTCACCGACCTGGTCGCCCTCGCGGCCGTCATCGGCTCCCTCTTCGGATCCGGCGGCGGCGGTGAGGTCAACAACGCCCTCTCCCTGCTCGCCGCCCAGGCGCAGTACGGAGTCACCCAGGGCACCGCCGTCTGGGAGGCCTTCCGCGAGCGCAACGACCCCGAGGCCACCCTCACCCTCCACAACGGCGAGAGCTTCCCGTACGCCACCAAGCCCGCCACCCCCGTCGGCGAGGCACTCCCCGACACCGGCACCGTCACCGAGGAACCGCTGGTCTACGACCGCACCGGCAGCGCCGCCACGGCCACGGCGAGCACCGCCTCCGCCACCGCCGCGTCCTCGGTGCTGTCCTCCGCCAAGCGCGGCATGTCCAACGCCCTCGTGGTCAGCGGCACCAAGACCGCCAGCGGCCACCCCATCGCCGTGTTCGGCCCGCAGACCGGCTATTTCGCGCCACAGCTGCTCATGCTCCAGGAGATCGAGGGCCCCGGCATCAGCGCCCGCGGCGCCTCCTTCGCGGGCCTGAGCATGTACGTCGAACTGGGCCGCGGCCAGGACTACGCCTGGAGCGCCACGACCTCGGGCCAGGACGTCATCGACTCCTACGCCGTCGAGCTCTGCACCGACGACTACCACTACCTCTACCACGGCACCTGCACCGCCATGGACAAGGTCGAGCAGACCAACTCCTGGGTCCCCACCACGGCCGACTCCACCGCCGCCGGCTCCTACCGGATGCAGGTCTACCGCACCAAGTACGGCCCCGTGGAGTACCGGGCCACGGTCGGCGGCAAGAAGGTCGCCTACACCACCCTGCGCAGCTCATACATGCACGAGGCCGACTCGATCGTCGGCTTCCAGATGCTCAACGACCCGGACTACGTGAGCAGCCCGGCCACCTTCCAGTCGGCGGCCTCGCACATCAACTACACCTTCAACTGGTTCTACGCCGACTCCAGCCACACCGCGTACTACAACAGCGGCAACAACCCGGTGCGCGCGAGCGGCGTCGACGCGGAGTTCCCGGTCTGGGCGCAGTCCGCGTACGAGTGGACCAACTGGAATCCCACGACCAACGTCTCCGACTACACCGCGGCCTCCGCGCATCCGCAGTCCGTGGACCAGGACTACTACATCTCCTGGAACAACAAGGTCGCCAAGGACTACACGACCGCGAGCTGGGGTGACGGCTCGGTCCACCGCGGCGACCTGCTGGAGGACCGCGTCAAGACGCTGGTCGCGGCCGGCGGCGTGACCCGCGTCAAGCTCATCCAGGCCATGGCCGACGCCTCCGTCACCGACCTGCGGGCCGAGGACGTCCTGCCCAATCTGCTGAAGGTCATCAAGACCTCGACCGTCACCGACTCCACCCTCGCCACCGCCGTCACCCAGCTCACCGACTGGGTCACGGCAGGCGGAAAGCGCAAGGAGACCTCCTCGGGTTCGAAGACATACGCCAACGCCACCGCGATCCGCATCCTGGACGCCTGGTGGCCCCTGCTGGTCGAGGCCGAGTTCCAACCGGGGCTGGGCAGTGACCTGTACACCGCCTTCACCGCGAATCTCTCCATCGACGAGGCACCGTCCGCGGCGCACGGACCGACCGGCGCGCACGCCGGCAGCTCGTTCCAGTACGGCTGGTGGAGCTATGTCGACAAGGACATCCGCACCGTCCTCGGCCAGAGCGTCAGCGGCGGCCTCGGCAGCACCTACTGCGGCAGCGGAGTCCTGACCGCCTGCCGCAGCATCCTGCTCAGCACCCTGAGCACGGCCGTCGCCAAGACCGCCGCCACGGTCTACCCGGGCGACGACCTCTGCTCGGCCGGTGACCAGTGGTGCGCCGACTCGATCGTCCAGCGCACGCTGGGCGGCATCAAGCACTACAACATCACCTGGCAGAACCGCCCGACGTACCAGCAGGTCGTCGAGTTCACGTCACACCGGTAGCAGCCGGGCCGGAACCGGTGACCGGGTGGACGCCGTCCATCTGGTCACCGGGACCGTCGGCGGGGTGGAACCGGGGCGGGGGTGGTGACGCATGCGCTGGTGGCGCCGGGTACGCGCGAACCGGGTGTTTCCCAGGGTGACCGTGAACGGGTGGACGGCCGATCCGGTCGCGCCGGCCGCCCTCGGCCGTGCCCTGGTCAAGGCGTCCCGCCTGGACGCGCGCAACCACGCCCGGTTCCCGCGCGGCGTCCGCAGCACGGCCCTGATCGAAGGGCTGTCCGAGGAGGACCGCAGACGGATCGGCCTGCGGATCCAGCTGGAGCGCACCGGCCTCGCCTTCCATGACATCGAGCAGCCGGTCATGCAGGCACTGTGCGCGACGCACTGCGGCTGGCGGCCCGCTGAGACGCATCAGCTCTTCGCCCTGGCACTGGAAGGCGTCGACCCGGTCCACCCGGCCGCGCACATCGTCCCGGAGTCCGTCCAACTGCCGCTGGCCGCCTTCGAAGAGCTCGATCCCGCCGACCGCGGCTCCTTCGAGCCGTATCTGCGCACCCTGCTGGCGGTCTGCCTGGGCTGCCGGGCCGCCGACACCCGAAACGGCCTGGCCTGGCGGGTGCGGGCGCTGCTGCCCGCCGTCCCTCTCGACCCGCTGCTGCCGCCGATCCCCGACGGCTTCCTGGCCTCGGCCCGCTGCGGGCTCGGCGCGACGCTGTACGAGGAGCCCGTCCTGCGCCTGCTGCGGCTCTGCATGCGCCTGGAGACCGCACGGCCGACGCCCGAATGGCGCGGCTCCATGCGGGAACTGCTGTCGGTCGGCGTCACGGCCCGGGACGCCGTGGGCACCCTCCTGGCGGCCGGGCGCGGAGCGCCGGACGACTGCCGGTGGCGGGACGACCGGCACCTGGAGCCCTTGTCGTCCACCAGCGACGCACTGCTGGCCGCACTGGCATGGGCGGCCCCGCTCACCGGAGCCCCGCACACCATGACGCAGCTCGACCGGACCCTCGCCTTTCACCTCCGTGCGGCCTCGCACGAACGCCTGTCCGGCTCCGGCCGCTTCGTCCGCGCGGCCCTGTCGGTCCTGCGGACCTACGAACGCAAGCCCGGCACCGGGGCCGAATTCGTGGCCGTCCGCGACCTGCTCGACAGCTTCGGCCCGCCGGGGCGGTCGGTCCGGGTGGGCGACTACACGGCCGTCTTCCAGATCAGCTCGCGGGGTACCCCGGCCCTGCGGTTCCGCCCCAGCCACAGCGACAGCCGCGGGTTCCTCAAGGACGTCCCCGCCGACGTCCGCCGGTACTTCCCGGGGCTCTACGCGGCTCTGCGACTGCACCTCGCCGACCTGCGCACCCACCTCGACGCCCATCTCGTCACCCTCGCCGAGCTGCTGGAGGCCGACCCCGGCACCTCCGCCGCCCGCTGGTACGCCGTCCACCTGGACGACCCCTGCCTGCGCCCCCTGTCCCGCGCCCTCATCTGGCAGGCCGACACCCCCACCGGGTCGGTGACCGGCCTTCCGTTACGCCGCCGCCGGTCCGGCTCCTGGATGCTGCGCGCACTGGACGGCCGCCTCCACGAGCTCACCGACGACACGACGGTGCGCCTGTGGAACCCAGGCCTGTCCGACGTCCAAGAGGCCGCCGCCTGGCGCGCCGCCCTGACCGAGCGCCGGATCAGCCAGCCGGTACGGCAGGTCTGACCGGTGCCCTACGCCAGCCGCCCCGCCCGCAGCACCACCCGCGCCAGCTCGGCATGGCAGATGTCGCTGTGCGCGCCCGACGGCGGCCCGCCGTTCCTCACGACCGCCGACGCGTCGACGCTCACGCACCCGCCCGCCGGGAACCTCCCGGCCAGCGCCTCGGCCAGCGACAGCCGCTCGCAGGCGTCGACCGCCTGGATGCCGTCATGGCCCATGGCCCCCCAGCGGTCGCCGAGTTCGAAGATGCTTCGGCTGTCGTCGGCCAGCTTTGAGGCGAGCGGGTAGAGCGTCCCGAGAGCCTCGTCATGGCTGGAGTAGCAGCTGACCACGGGCCCGTCGACCCGCAGCTGGGCATCGCGCAGGGCGCCGCTGTGGGACTTGTCGTGCGGGAGCTGCTCGGCGAACGCGTAGTGCGAGAAGGCGCCCTGTAGCAGGGTCACCGACTTCACGTTGCGCACGCCGCCGGGCAGCCCGCGCAGGGCGAAGGAGACGAGGCGGCCGCCGAAGCTGTGGCCGACGAGGTGGATGCGCAGCGCGGGCCGGACGGCGGCCAGCTCTCCCAGGGCCGGGCCGAGGCCGTGCTCGCCGACGGTGCCGGCGCGGCGCTTCATGGCGTAGTACGTGGCCTGGCGCAGCACTTCGTGGGCACCGTTCCAGATCCGCTTGTCCAGGCCGCCCAGGAGCGTGGGTCCCTTGCCCAGGGCGTCCGCGAAGACCTCGCAGACGCCGACGGGGTCGTCGGTGAGCATCGCCGGCACGACGGTCGGCGCGTCGTCCGTGGCGTCCGCCACCGGGCCGCTGATGCCGGTCAGCTCGCGCACCAGCCGTACGAAGTCCGCGATCGGCGCGTCGCCGTCCGGCCGCTCCCGCAGGAGGGCGGCCAGTTGCCGTACGACGTCCTCGTGGCCGGGGAAGACCTGGATCAGGGCGGCCTGGGTCGGCCCGTCGAGAAGCGGTCCGTCGAGAAGCGGTCCGGCGTCCGGCGCGACGGCGGAGGGCTCGAAGTCGGGAATCGGCTCGTCGGAGAAGCGCATCGACGGCCACAGCACGCCGACGTAGCCGATCCTGGCCTTGGCGGAGGCTTCCCGCAGCAGCGCGGGAATGGGCCTGAAGAAGTCGTCGTACAGCCGGGTCGCCCCGGACCGGTCGCTGTTCCAGCCGTGCGAGAAGAGCACGAGATCGGTGACGTCGTACGCGGAGAGCCCCGCGGTGAGGGCGCTGAGCTGAATGACGTCGACGTCCCCGTCGGCGTCGAAGGTCAGTTCCCAGTACGGCTCCACACTTGCACTCGATAGATCCGGCATAACGCAGTCCCCCTGGTCCACGCGGATTCGGGCGCATCATCCCAACGGGGGGCTGTTCCGGCCATACGCCGTGCATGCGCATTTTCCGTCGTACCGGGCGATGCCCCTTCCACCGGCATGACCAACCGCTTAGTATGCCGGGAGAGCCGACACGAGGGACACAAGGGAGTGGACACGATGGTGGCAGCGCTGCGAGACGCCGGGGTGGTCGTCACCGGTGCGGGGAACGGCATCGGAGCGGCCCTCGCCCGCCGGTTCGCCGCGGAGGGCGCCCGGGTCGTGGTCAACGACATCGACGAGGGCGCCGCCAAGGCCGTCGCCGACGAGATCGGCGGCACCGCCGTCCCCGGTGACGCCTCGGGCGTCGTGGCCCCGGCCCGCGAGGCCCTGGGCGGGCGGATCGACGTCTTCTGCGCCAACGCCGGCATCGGCAGCATGGCCGGGGTCGAGGCCGAGGACGCCGTCTGGGAGCGCGTCTGGGACGTCAACGTCATGTCGCATGTCCGCGCGAGCCGCGAACTGCTCCCCGAGTGGCTGGAGCGCGGCGAAGGCCGCTTCATCGCCACCGTCTCCGCCGCCGGCCTGCTCACCATGGTCGGCGACGCCCCCTACTCCGTCACCAAGCACGGCGCCCTCGCCTTCGCCGAGTGGCTCGCCGTCACCTACCGCCACCGCGGCATCCACGTCCACGCCGTCTGCCCCCAGGGCGTACGCACCGACATGATGCGCGCGGCCGGCCCGGCCGGCGAGCTCGTCCTGGCCCCCAGCGCCATCGAGCCCGAGGCCGTGGCCGAAGCCGTCCTCCAGGGCATCGCCGACGAGCGGTTCCTGATCCTCCCGCACCCCGAGGCCGCCGACTACTACGTGGCCCGCGCCACCGATCCCGACCGCTGGATCGCCGGGATGAACCGCGTACAGCGGCAACTGGAGGGGTGACCGACGGACCAGCGCACATACCGCCCGGTATGCTGACCGTCATGGCACGGACCACCACCCCCAGAGCGGCGACGGCCGTCCCGCAGCGCCTGCTCGCCGAGGCCACCCGGCTCTTCGCCGAACGCGGCTACGACCGCACTTCCGTCCAGGAGATCGTCGAAGCGGCCGGCGTGACCAAGGGCGCGCTCTACCACTACTTCGGCAGCAAGGACGACCTGCTGCACGAGATCTACGGGCGCGTGCTGCGGCTCCAGATGCAGCGCCTCGAAGCCATCGCCGGCCGGCCCGCCCCCGCGACGGACCGGCTCTTCGAGGCCGCCGTCGACGTGGTCGTCACCAGCATCGCCAACCTCGACGACACCAAGATCTTCTTCCGCTCGATGCACCAGCTCACCCCCGAGAAGCAGAAAGCGGTCCGCGCGGACCGCCGCCGCTACCACGAGAAGTTCCGCGCCCTGGTCGAGGAGGGCGTCCGCGAGGGCGTCTTCCGCGCCGGCATCCACCCGGATCTCGTCGTGGACTACTTCTTCGGATCCGTCCACCACCTCGGCCTCTGGTACCGCCACGACGGACCGCTCACCGCCGAGCAGGTGGCCAACGACTTCGCTGACCTGCTGCTGCACTCCGTACGGCAGCCCTGAACACCACCTGAACACCCCCTGGAGCCCCCCGTGAAGGCATGGCGTGTCCACGAGAACGGCGAACCGCGCGAGGCCATGCGCCTGGACGAGGTCCCCGACCCCCAGCCCGGCCCCGGCGAGGTGCTGGTGCGCGTGCGCGCCGCCAACGTCAACTTCCCCGACGCCATGCTCTGCCGCGGCCACTACCAGATCCGCCCGCCGCTGCCCTTCACCCCGGGCGTGGAGCTGTGCGGCGAGGTGGCCGCCCTGGGCGAAGGCGTGAGCCTGGACATCGGGTCCCGCGTCATCACCCCGGCCGCCCTCCCCGCCGGTGCCTTCGCCGAACTCGCCGTCGTCCCCGCCGCCGGCGTGCTCCCGGCCCCCGAATCCCTCGACGACGCCGAGGCCGCCGCCCTCCACATCGGCTACCAGACAGCCGTCTTCGGCCTCCACCGCCGCGCCGCCCTCAGGCCCGGCGAGACCCTCCTCGTCCACGCCGCCGCCGGCGGTGTCGGCAGCGCCGCCATCCAGATCGGCAAGGCCACCGGCGCCACCGTCATCGGCGTCGTCGGCGGCCCCGAAAAGGCCAAGGCCGCCCGCGAACTCGGCGCCGACCTCGTCGTCGACCGCCACAGCGAGGACTTCGTCGCCGCCGTCAAGGAAGCCACCGGCGGCCGCGGCGCCGACGTCGTCTTCGACCCCGTAGGCGGCGACGCCTACACCAAATCCACCAAGTGCATCGCCTTCGAGGGCCGCATCGTCGTCGTCGGCTTCACCAGCGGCACCATCCCCGCCCCCGCCCTCAACCACGCCCTCGTCAAGAACTACTCGATCCTCGGCCTCCACTGGGGCCTGTACAACACCCACGACCCCGCCGCCGTCCGCGAGTGCCACGACACCCTCACCCGCCTCGCCGCCGAAGGCCTGGTCAAGCCCCTCGTCAGCGAACGCGTCCCCCTCGCCGGCGCCGCCGACGCCGTCCAGCGCGTCGCCGACGGCCTCACCACCGGCCGCGTGGTGATCATTCCGTGAGCGCGGCCAGCCGAACCCGGCACGCCTGCGCCGAAGCGCCGGCGCCCAGCTCCTCGTAGATCCGCAACGCCTCGGCGCACGCCTGACGGGCCTCGGCGACGGACGGCGTCACATCGGCCAGGCCGTGCAGCACATCGGCCAGCCCGCGACGGCTGCCGATCCGCTCGAAGATCCCGCGTGCCTCGTCGTAGGGCGCGCGGGCCTCGGCTGGACGGCCGTCGTCGCGGGCGGTGTCGCCCAGGCCGCGCAGGGCGTAGGCCAGGCCGCTCTGGTTGCCGAGTTCACGGTTGACGGCGACCGCCCGCCCGAACGCCTCGCGCGCCTCGGCGTACCGGCCGGACAGCCGCTCCACGTCGGCGAGACCCCGCAGCAGGTCGGCCTCACCGCGCCGGTCCCCGATCCGCACCGACAGCTCGCCGCCCCGGGTGAAGGCGTCGCGGGCCTGCTCGTAGCGGCGGCTCAGGCGCTCCGTGTGACCGATGCCGCGCAGCGACTGGGCCTGGCCGCGCAGATCGCCGATCTCCTCGTAGATGGCCAGCGCGCTCCGATAGCTGTCGTACGCCTCGGCGGGCCGGTCCCGAAGCCGCTCGACATCCGCCGCTCCGCGCAGGGCCTGCGCCTGCCCCCGCCGGTCGCCGAGGTCCGCGTACAGCCCCCGCGCACCGGCGTAGGCCTCCAGCGCCTTGTCGTAACGGCCCAGCAGTACCCGCACACTGCCGAGCCCCCACAGCGCGTCGGCATGGCCGCGCCGCTCGCCGACCTCCTCGTACATGTGCAGGGCCGACTCGAACAGGCCGCTCGCCTCGCCGTACCGGCCCCGGGAGCGCTCCACCTCGGCGGCCCCCCACAGAGCGTCCGCGTGGCCGCGCCGGTCGCCGACGGACTCGTAGATCTCCTGCGCCCGGCGGTAGTTCGTCCAAGCCTCGTCCCAACCGCCCTGGAGGCACTGCGTGTCGGCGAGGCCACGCAACGCGTCGGCCTGGCTGGGCAGGTCGTGGTCCGTCACAGCGGCATCCCTCATGGTCGTCCAGATCCTGACGAGTTCGGCGGTCATCCCGGACCATCCCAGCACGACATGCGACAAGGCCGCGAGCCGTCTGGCCTGCGGGGAGCGGCGCCGCACCGCGGCGACGGTGACGGCGACCAGGTTCGCCCGCTCGGCGTCCAGCCAGTTCCGTGCCTCCCGGCCCTCCGCCGTCCCGGTGGCCAGAGCCTTCCGGGCCGCCTCGCCCCGCTGCAGGAGATGGCCGAAGGCCAGCTCCAGGACTTCGTCCCAACGCTCCTGAGGGTCCTGCGTGCCCGCCCGCTGCCGGGCGTACGCCAGGAACAGGTCGTGAAAGGAGAAACGACTGCGGCCCAGGCGCTGCAGCAGATGCCGGTCGGCCAGATCGCCGAGGCGCCGACGGCACTCACGCACGCTCATCCCCGTCATCGCCGCGCACAGTTCCGCCCCCAGGTCCGGCCCCGGATACATGGCCAGTACGCGCAGCAACCCGGCCTGCGCCGGATCCGCTCCCAGCGCCTGGTACGACACCGCGAAGGCGGCCCCGACCCGCTGATCGGCCTCGGGAATGTCGCGCAGCGGAGTATCGGCCTCCCGCATGGCGAGCAGCAGTTCGCCGGGTTCCTCGAAACGCAGCCGTGCGGCCACCGCCTGAACCGCCAGCGGCAGAAAGCCGCACGCCCGGCAGATCTCCTCCAGCACCGGGTCGTCCGCCTCCTCGGCGGACAGGCCCGCACTGCTCACCAGCAACTGCACGGCCTCGCGGGGAGGCAGGATGTCGAGTGCGGTCAGCGCGATCCGGTCGGGATCGTGGAGCGCGATCCGGCTGGTGATCAGCACCAGCGACCCCTGGTCCCCGGGCAGCAGACACGCCACCTGCTCCACCGACGCCGCGTTGTCGAGCAGCAGCAACGCCCGTTTCCCGCGTAGCCAGTTCCGCCACAGCGCCGCCTTGGCGTCCAGTGTCGGGGCATCGTCCGCACGCACCCCCGCCCAGTTGAGCAGCACCTCCACCGCGGCATTCGCGTCGAGCGGCTCCTGATCCGGGGTATGACCGTACAGATCCAGTTCGAACTGCCCGTCGGGGAAATCGTCGGTGAACTGCTCGGCCACATACCGGGCCAGCGCCGACTTGCCCACCCCCGCCATCCCCACGATCGCGTGCACCAGTTCGGGCCTTCCCGACAGCCGTCCGCTGATCAGCCCGGGCAGCCGGTCCCGTTCCGCCGCCCGGTCCACGATCCTGCGCGGCGGCGCCTTGAGCGTGCTCCGTACGGGGGCGGGCATCGCGGCCGCCGCCACGAGCCGCGCTGACTCCGCCGGACGCTCACTGTCCAGCGGCCGAACCTCCGGGACATGCCCGAGGTGCTGGCTCAACACCGCCCGGAACTCCGCGTCCGCCAGCAGCGCCCGCACCGGAACCGCCGTCAGCCGCCGCCCCTCGTACGCCTGGTCGCTCCAGGCCACGACCCCCACGAGCGAACCGCCCCCGTGGACCACCGCACTCCCCGACATCCCCGACCACTCGTTCCACCCCGCCGGCCACGCCGTGGCCAGATCGACCGCGTACCGGTCACTGCGGGTGTACGTCAGCGGGTCAAGGGTGCCCCGCACCGTCTCCGTCTCCGTGGCGTTGCCCGTACTGCGCGCCGCCGCCGCCGACATGCCCGTAACGGCCACCGGCACCGGCTCCGTCCCGGTGGCCTCAGCCCACCTCGGCCCGGCACCCAGAAACCCCTCCGGCACCGTCCAGCCGCCGCCGGGCTCCAGCCTCAGCAGCGCCACGTCCAGCTCCGCGTCCCCCTGCCACACCACCGCACACCCGACCGGCTCGGTCAGCCGCACGGCCCCACGCGGGCCGACGACCAGCCGCACCTCGATGTCCGGCCGGTGCTCCCCGTCCCCGAAGGCCACCCCGTGCCGGGACGTCAGCACCAGCGCCGGCGCGATGAGCCGCCCGGACGAGAACTCCCGCCGCCCTTCGGCATCCACCGGCCCGGCCGTCACCGCCACCAGCCCCGGATGCAGATGCGCCCCCACGACCACGCCTAACGACGCCCGGAGACCGTGGCCGACTCACCGGTCAGGCCGTCCCGGACGTCCAGCTTCAACCTCAGCCGGTGCGTCGTCCCCTGCGACACCCTGCCCTCCGCCCCCAGCTTCACCACCCCGAGCTGCACGCCCCCCGAGCCCCCGGCGTCCTTCCGCACCTCGACCAGGAACTCCATCTCCACCTCCGTGATCCGGAACTGAAGCCGCGCGTCCCTGCCATGCTCCTGGGCTCTCGCCAGCTGCATCCGCAACTGCTCGATCGCCTCGGTGATCTCGTCGCTCTCGCCCGCCAACTCAAGCCCCCCGGTGGTCTGTTCCGCCTGCACGCGCATCCTGCCCCACCCACGGCGACTCCGCCACCGCCCCTAACCCTTCCGCGCGACCCCGCCGTACATCCCCACCAGTTCCGAGTCGGCCGGCAGCGGGCCGTCGGGCCGCCACGTCGGCACCTGGACCAGCCCCGGCTCCAGCAGCGTGAAGTCCCCGAAGAACTCCATCACCCGCTCACGCGCCCGGGGATTCATCGAAGCCGTGGCCGCCTTGTAGACGGCAGCGGCCTCCGTACGCCCGTCCTCGTGGAAATCGCCCGTCGCATGCGACAGCACCAGGTACGAACCGCTCGGAAGCGCATCCCGCAGGGTGGCCACGATGCCTTCGGGATCCTCGGCCTCCGTGATGAAGTGCAGGATCGCCACCAGCAGCAGCGCCACCGGCCGCTCGAAGTCAATGGTGTCCCGCACAGCCGGGTGCTCCAGAATCGCGGCCGGGTCCCGAAGATCGCCCAGCGCGATCGACGTGTTCCCTGCGCCCGTCAGGAACACACTCGCGTACGCGTTCACAATCGGGTCGTTGTCGATGTACGCCACCCGCGTCTCCGGCGCGATGCCCTGCGCGATCTCGTGCACATTCGGCTGCGTCGGAATCCCCGTCCCGATGTCCAGGATCTGCCGGATCCCGCACTCCGCCACCAGATCCCGCACCGCCCTGTGCAGAAACGAACGGTTAGCCCGCACGCTCGTCCGCACCTCCGGCGCCGCCTCCATGAACCGGTGCGCCGCGACCCGGTCGACCTCGTAATTGTCCTTCCCGCCGAGAAAATAGTCGTACATCCGGGCCGGGTGCGGCTTACTGGTGTCGATGTCCTCGGCCGGTATCCCGGCGTTGCTGGAAGCCATGGGGTGTTCCGTCTCCGTCATTCCGCGCGGGACGCTGCGCGCTGAGCGTCCTTCAGAACGACAGTCTCCCATGGCAGTTGACAACCTCAGCCGCCGTCTACGACGGAGGTCCGGAGTCGCAGGAGCGGGGGAGGGGACGGCGGGAGAGCCACAGACGAACCGGAGGGCCGGGGTCGCAGGGGTGGGGGACTCCTATCCTCGACGCCGCCCTCGCGGGTGCTGCGCTGCCCGCCGCGCCAGCGGCTGATGTCACCGGGGGCGGCTGCGCCGGACTCCGTCCGCCGACGCACGACGGCGGGAAAGCCGCCAGCGAACGGGAGGGCCGGGGTCGCAGGGGTGGGGGTT
>Ga0307517_10005409_pt1 | contig 19258 bp, 22 predicted proteins | sample 23_EM_MG_FD_194515 | JGI IMG/M metagenome (GOLD analysis project Ga0307517, IMG submission 194515) | Populus trichocarpa ectomycorrhiza microbial communities from riparian zone in the Pacific Northwest, United States - 23_EM | ecosystem: Host-associated > Plants > Roots > Unclassified | place... | reverse complement strand
ATCAAACTCACATCAACACTATTTTAAAAAAATATTAAAACAATATTGTTTTTATATAGATGATATATTCTAAATTCAGGTTTGACAACTATGCTTTAAAGTACTTTTAATAGGTTCGTCTCCCAACACTGCGACTGATGTGGCTTTCCATGCAAATGTTTCAGGTTTTTAGAACATGTTTGTATCTGCGGTGGAAAAATATTTTTCTTCAAATTAATTTTTATTTAATATATTTATATTGTTTTAATATGCTGGTATTGAAAATAAATTAAAAAAAAAACATTTTAATAAAATTTTAAGTAAAAAATATTTTAAAAAATAATTCCTACATAATAACAAACTGTTCCTTAATAGCTTTAACTGTTTGATCACCAATCCCGCCAATAGAATCCTTTGTTGAACGTTAGATATTTGATCGGACAGATGATAATCAATAATGAGCATTGGCTAAGCTTTTTTACCGCACGTGTGGTCTGTATTGGAGACCTACAATATAAAATTGTTTAAAGAAAAATCACATAAATAAACCATTATTCTTGCCTTGATCATTTAGGATATTTTATCTTTGAAATAATAAAATTAAAAATTAAAAAAAATGTTTTTTTATGATTTTTTTAATGAGATGTAAGTAGTCTTTGCTATTTTTAAAATTATTAACTATTTTTTTTTCTAAAAAACCAAAACAAAAAACAATTAAAAAAATAAAATTTATAAAGTAAATCAATAAATTTTTGTTATGTTTTCTTCAAATAATAATTAGTGTTTCTCTACTTTAATCCTTCTAAATACACTAAATTAATTTAGGTTAATATAAATTCCAACCGATGTAGCTAGATTGAAAGAAAAATGAAGGTTCTAGATAGTTAGATGGAGACTTATCATAGGGATATGTTATTAACAAATCACACAGAAAGCCTAACATATATATTTATAGATTAGTAAGACAAAGTTAAGCTTCATAAAAGCTTGATTGTGTCATACCATCTCAACTCAATAGTTTAGGTTGTTATGTGAGGTCTCAAAGTATGATTTATATTATTCTCTCACACACCTCTCAAGAAAAAGTCTTTTGGGTTTGAAACACGTATAGCCCCACACTATCTTGTGCTTAATTTTTATCAAATAAATAGGGATGATGAGATTCAAACTCGTGATCACTTGGTTATCAAGACTTTGATATCATGTCAAAGAACCATCTCAACCCAATAACTTAAGCTGTTAGGTGAGGTTCCAAAATATAATTTATATTATTCTTTAACACCAACAACTTGGAAATAAAAGGTTATTGTTACCCATCTTGGGACCTCGCATAAATATACAAAAAAAAATAAAAAAGGGTTCGAAAAAAATACATTAGTGAAAAAAACATGAAAAATGTCCAATACAATTGTCAAAGATTGGTTGAGGAAAATCAAAATACCCAAAGTTGAAAATTTGATAGCTCAATTTTGACCGATAAAGGCCCTATTAACAAGAAAAATTTAATTCGGGAAGAGAAATTTAAAATTGGATGTTTAATAACTTAATTGAAATTTTGCATGGTTTAATTAAATTTATTAAGGATTTAATTGCAAGAAAAATTGGTTTTCGAATTCCATTTAGGCTCTAATTGGAAAAAAAAAATGAAGTTCAGGGGTTGGATTGCACTTTTAAAAAGGTAATTTAGTCAAATCGGAGGCTTAATTGCATAAATATTAAAGTTAAATAGGCAATTAAAGACTTGATTGAAGAAATTCAAAATCAAGGATCAAACCATAAAAGACACGAGACTTTAGAGACTTAAATCAGCAAACTTAAGGGCCAAATTGAAGACAATTAAAAGTTTTATGGTCAATTGAGAGTCAATTTGCATAAATAAAAAATCAAGGACCTAATTGAAAAAGATGCTGAACTTTATGGCTGATTATTAAGTTTGACAGGTGCGAAACTGCATGAGATTAAAAGTTTTTTGGGGTTTTAATATTATGATTTTGGTTTTTGATCCGAGATCCATTTTGATGAAATCGTAATTTGTGAGTGCTAACCGAAGTGAATGGATGTCAGATTCTTTATCCTTAAATGATTTCCAACCTTTTTATGCTTTTGGTTTCTTGAAATCTAGTCCAGATTAGAATTCTTGTTGCTGGAATTGGTTTGAATGTTCTTCGGTGTTCTTGATTTTTTTGTATTTAATCTGTTTTTGGTATAAAAAATTGTGTTTTTTTATTTTTTAAAGTTTGATTCATTTTAAGCTTTAATTTCAGTTTTGGTTTGGTTTTCTAGTCAAATCAATGTTTTTTGTTCGGTTTATGGTCAAGTTAAAGATTTCAGGTCAACCCAATCAGGTCAAAGGGCTTTTAAAATTATTTTTTGTTTAAAATTAATTTTTTTCTGCTTTTAGATCATTATAATATATTAATATAAAAAATAAAATTTAAACAAATAAAAAAATATTATTTTAATATATTTTAAAATTTTTAAAAAATTAAAAACAATTATTACCACAATTTTAAATTGTAATATAACAATATAAAAAAAAACTTCAAAAATAAAAAAATTATTATTTTAATATATTTTAAAATTAAAAACTTTAAAAACAATACCACGATTTCAAAATCCTAATTCAAACTCAACGTCATTAATGTCGTGTAAAAAAAATATATATATTTTTTTAGTTTAACGTAGGTGCTCGGGTCAGCTTGCGCGCACCTCGACTAATCCCACGGGTCCTGAAGTTAACGACCATATAAGCCTCCAGTGGCCATCATATGAGCAACCACAGGGCTCGAACCTGAAGCCATAGAGAAAGCAAACCTCTTGGTTCCAGGTTTTTACCACTGACCACCACCTATATGGTTAAATATTTTAATAAAAATAATTCACTCGAATCGATCGGATTGATTGCTTGTAGATATTATCCATCAATTTAAACTCGACCAGTCCCTATATCTTGTCTGACAACTCTGCAGCAAAAAATTAAGAAATTTTTATCATCAAGTAAAAGCCATTCTTGATTCTACGTTACTTCGAAAGTTAAGAACTCGAATTGACCCGATGATGTAGGAGTTTAAACCGAGTAATCTAACAATGCCCTCTAAGCTATGCAACAAAGGTTGTATAAGCGTTCAAAGCGCGTCCCCCTGTGACCATGCAACTTTATCATCATCCCCTGGATAAAGCAAAAGCCATTCTCCTTCATCACTCTCTCTCTCTCTCTCTCTCTCTCCACCATGAAACTTTCTTGAAACTCCAAACATCCAATTCCATGGCAATTTAATTTCATTCGAGGAGGAATTGAAATAACTCAAAAAGAAAAAGAAAAAGAAAAAGAAAAAGAAAAAGAAAAAGAACAACTCTTTTTCCAAAATATGGTTTCCCTTCAAGATTCCCACTCTCAATACTCCACTCCAAATCGCTTCCCTTTAACCTCAGCCTCTCCTTCCCCTATCAAAATCCACCGACACGCCGGCCGTTCCATGCGGACCATCCGCTCTACTTTCTTTCAGACAAGCTCCAGCTCCTTCGCTTCACTTCCCAACAACTCAGCTGCTTCAACTCCCTTCGATTCTGAAAACTTAACTGAGTCTGTCATTGACATGCGACTCGGCGAGCTCGCGAAAACCTTAAACCAAAATAGCAATGGCAATCATGGCAGTTTTAAGAAAAAGTTGTTGTCGACGTCGTCTTCCTCGGAGGAGGAGTTTCTTGATATTGCAGAAGCTTTTTCTGATTTTTCTGGCTGCAGCTCAGATATTTCTGGAGAACTGCAACGTCTTGCATGCTTGCCATCGTCTCCAATGCGTGATGGTGAAGTGGAAGGGTGTAAGGAGAAGAACCCATCAATGGAAATTGTAGCTGAGCCTTGTCATGGGTTCTTACAAAGGGAATCTTTTTCCACGGAAATCATTGAAAGTATTTCTCCGGAGGATCTTCAGCCGACGGTGAACATCTGTGTTGACGGGTTACAGTCTCCGTCGATTACTGTTAAAAGATCTGCTGCGGAAAAGTTGAGGTTTTTGGCAAAGAATAGAGCGGATAACAGGGCGTTGATTGGTGAATCGGGGGCGATTTCTGCTTTAATCCCGTTGCTTAAACAAAGTGATCCGTGGGCGCAAGAACATGCGGTGACGGCCTTGTTGAACTTGTCATTGTACGAGGAGAACAAGAAGAGGATTACGAATTCGGGTGCGATTAAGTCTTTTGTTTATGTGCTTAAAACTGGGACTGAAAATGCTAAGCAAAACGCGGCGTGTGCGTTACTTAGTCTGGCTTTGATTGAAGAGAACAAAAACTCGATTGGAGCTTGTGGAGCGATACCGCCATTGGTATCGCTTTTGATTAATGGTTCAAACAGGGGCAAGAAGGATGCACTGACCACATTGTATAAGATTTGTTCGATAAAGCAGAATAAAGAGAGGGCTGTGGCTGCTGGGGCAGTTAAGCCATTGGTGGGGATGGTGGTGGAGGCAGGGGCAGGGATGATGGCGGAGAAGGCAATGGTGGTGTTGAGTAGTTTGGCTGCGATTGAAGAAGGGAGAGAAACAATCGTTGAAGAAGGTGGGATTGCTGCACTTGTTGAGGCTATTGAAGATGGTTCTGTTAAAGGGAAAGAGTTTGCTGTTGTCACTTTGTTGCAATTATGTAATGATAGTGTTAGAAATCGCGGCTTACTTGTCAGAGAAGGTGCAATTCCTCCTCTTGTTGCGCTTTCGCAGAATGGGAGCATTCCCGCCAAGAACAAGGTAAATTCTTGTTGATTCTGATGGTTTCAGTACTAGTTTTTACAGCTTTTCAAGTTAATTTTGATCCCAGTAGTCATTAGTTAGAGTTATTAATGTTTTGATTGGAGTGGTATTGATGGTGGGGGTGGTGTTGGTGCAGGCTGAGAGGCTACTTGGGTACTTGAGAGAACCAAGGCAAGAGTCTGCTGCTGCTTCATCTTCAAGCCCTCAAAGAGGTGGTGGATTTTGATCTTTTTTACTATTCTTAGAGGTAATTACTAGTACTGATTAGAATGAGTGGTTGGCTGTTCTTGGTGTGTATATATAGGTAGTGTTTTTTGCATGGTTTGTACAGTGTGGTTGATAAATTGGATGGAATGATTAGTAAATGGGAAATTAGGGGAAGCTAGGGAGAAATACTCATAGACTGACTTGGTTTAGATGTACGAGTTTGACTTGAACTAAGTTTTGGAAGTTGGGGGGTTTGTGATTCTGATGGAATTTCCACAGGAGGATTACTTGTTTGATTTGCGGGTTTTGGTTGGTTGATGATGGGAATTTGGGCTTGTTCCTTGTGTATTGTTTGGATGACCCAAATTCTGTTTACTGGTTGTTCTTGTTTAATTAAACTAGTGAAGATAAAAGAGCGTGCTCCTTCTTGCAGCATGTTTTTATTGCATCTTGTAGCTTGGATTCCATGTATGTTGTGTTGATTTCAGCTTTGCTAGTGGGCAATCTAGATTGACTAGATCTTATGCTGAAGATTGTGAACATTTTCTGTTCTCTTGATCTCTCTCCTCGTGGCACTAGATCTTCTGGGATTTTCACCCAGCATGGTGAATTCTCCCTTAGAGATGTCTCTGGTATCAGAAAAATGCAATCTTGTACCTTGTATGGTCATGTGCTTTCTGTCTGATAAAGAACAGGCAAGAAATCTTTAAAATCTTATAATGTTGATAAGGCCTCGTGCAAGTTCACTCAGTCAAGAATTACCCCAAGTGAATGATTTTGCATCGGCAATCTGTGTTCATTTCCTCCTTTGATTACCATTTTTGTTGCTCAGAATTTCTGCTACCAGAAGGAAGGCAATGGTTTCATGCCTTCACCATTGTTGAAGGGTTTGAATCTAAGGTCAAGAGAAGAGTTAATATTTATTTGATGGAAGCGCATGAATATGTATGTCATGCATGGTAGGCCCCTTTGATCTCCTTGTCTTTGGTGTGGAGTCGTTTTTTGTGCTATGTGCTTTCCATCCCCACCTATGTGTCTGCTGTACTTCCTTTGATGGGAGTACACTGTTGTGTGGTTAAATTGCGTTTTGCTGCTTTCACAGTTTTAAAATTGTTAGGTTAATCAATATGAATCATAGTTTTTAAAACTATCTTTTCAAATCTTAGAAGAAATCTTTATTTGTATTTGCAGTTGAAAAGTGTTTGTTTTTAAAAAAAATTGATTTTTTTTTGTTTTGTTGATGTTAAAAATAAATTTTTAAAAATAAAAAATAAAAAATAATTATTTAAATATATTTTCAAATAAAAAATATTTTAAATAATAACTATTATTATAATATTAATCGAGTTTCATTGTTTGATTGTTGTGATAGTGTTTATTGTTTGAATTGTTTTTTATTTAAAAAAATATTAAATTAATGCTTTTTATATGAGTTTGAAGAGCTTATATTAACAACAAAAAAAAATCTTGAAAAATATAATTTTTTTATATTTTCAATTCAAAAACATCTTTAAATATCACTCTCCAACATAATATCAATATCAACACTGTCTTTGGGATAAAATTGTTTGGGATAACAGTAGAAGTAGTTTTTTAAAAAATATAAAAAATAATAATTTTTTATTTTTAAAAATTTATTTTTTATAGCAATAAATATTTAAAAATTAAAAAAATATATATTTTAAAAAAGACTCCCCTCTCAAACACCGCAAAGTAAGTAGGATGGCGGTGCATCGCAACAAGAGCATAAAAATAAGCCTCGGAGAAAGCCACCAACCACTGAAATCGCACCATGGATTTCCTTGCAGCATTTTATAAACTTTCCCTGTCGTTGTTCAATGTGTAGCAGCTGGCAGAGCAGTTATGTGTTGTCCTGCTACTTCCTAGGGTTTTTGATATTTTATAGAAAACGGGCTCAAAGGGACCAAATTCTGGGCGCTCACTGACATGATTTTTTGTTTGTTCTTCTTCTTAATGAACAACTTGCTTATTATGGAAAGGTTAGGCAGGCAGCCATCCTCTCACCAGCAACAATCCTTTGCTGTTGAAGTATATTTCCCCTCGAGAGTAGCACAGCTGAGAAAAAAAACTTGGGAAAATATCATACAAATAAGAGCAACAAGTTGAAATTCAATACATTATTCTCAGCAGTGTAACCTTAAAAGAAATCAAAGGGTTGCATGCAACCTTTAAATCCTTTTTTTTTTTTTTTATGATTTTAATATACTAATATTAAAAATAAAAGAAATTTAAAGAAATTATTTTAATTTATTTTTACATGAGAAGTAATTTTAAAAAATTTCATGCGCTAAATTACCAAATACCGACAGAACTTAAATTTTACCAGCTGTGTTATTTTTATATATAAAAAAAAGCCTCTGGATTTGGACCAATATATGTGAGAGTAGTGAAAACATTTTCCTGTGTGTTTTGACCAGCTAATCAATAGCTAGATGATTTCTGAGGAAAGGGATGCTCTTATCCTATCAGTTTCTGCTGCCGCCACAAACTTCCCGGTCATGGCAAAATATAGGTATTTAATGAAGGGAACAGCCGAAAATCAAGACCCTTTTTGGGCTTCAAGTATTTCGTTGCCAAGGTTGGCTCCCATGTCTGCAAAATGGCAGTTTGTGAAAATGAAAAAGGATATTATAGACCTGGAATTATTGCTGGATAAGGACCTGGAGAAATTTGATTGAGTATATCGTTTAATTAACATTTATATTATTTTTTTCTCTCAAAAGATCTCAGTTCAAACCGAGCTCGATTTAGCAGGTTGACCCTGAAAATCCATAACTCAAAGCATTATCCATTATCCAGGTCGAGTTAAAGTTAAACACGAAAAGATATTGACTTGGTTAATCTGGCTAGATTGACTCGTGATCATTGACCTAGTTGAGTTGATTGTGAAACTAGAATGATTTAGCTGCAAGATATCATTTTAATAAAAATAATCCAGCTATCTGGACATTTTTCTGAATCAAACCCTCTATTTTCGAAACAAGAAACGACAAGCCCACTTGAACATTCCTATCTTCACTGACCCAAGTGTGAACTTCCCGAGGTAGTCAGCGAAGTTCATGTCCAGCCGTTTCATGGCCGCAATCTCAAAGCTAGTCCAAGGTAAGTGAAGATTGAACGTAGTCAAAATAATTAAGTGTCGGTTCCTCCTTCTTATCCTTCCACGCGGTTGTTTGCTGGGTTGCGAGCCGATTTGAAGCTTTGTAAAACACGAAGGGTTAGTACTTTAAGCAAATAACTAACTCCACAGGAAGTTGATCGAGAAAGATTCATTGTTATAGCTACATGGCTCATGCATCATTCAGTCAATTGGCAACAACATGCTGCCCTAGTTTTATTCATTAAAGTAACAATAGAGCTGTTTAATTGTAACTAACATATGTAATTGCAACCTAGGGTGTTAAAGGCAATTCTTTTATGCAGATTCAACTTGGTACTTGGATTTTTCTTTCTTTCCTCTAAATAATCTTGGTTTGTAGCCATCCTCTAGTAGCTTTTCGACCTCCTCAAATTGCAGGCCTTTAGTTTCAGGCACTAAGAAGTATATGAACGTGAGGCTAATGGTAGAAATTCCGGCAAATAAGAAGAATGTGCCACCGGCACCAAGAGCTTCGGTGAGAGATAAGTATGATTCGCTGACAATGAGATTTGAACACCAATTGGACACAGCAGCAATACCTCCACAAACACCTCTATATCTCAATGGATAGATTTCTGAGTTCACAATCCATGGCACGGTTCCCATTCCAGGAGAATAGGAAATGATGTATAGTCCGAGGAGTATGACGGCAAGAAATCCGAATCTGCTCGGGCAACCCTTCTCGAAAAAAACACGTTTTTCTGCACGGCAGTCACCCCTGATAGCCTTGGTTGAATCCAGGCATGCTCCAGGATGGATCTGTTCATGTAAAAAAAATCATTATCGGTGTCAGGTTGATAAACTTGTACACTTCAAAATGTTATTAAAGGATATTATAGTATGATCAAATTAACAGTAACAACTCACTGAACGTAGCAAGGGTTCGTGTAGAAAAATTAAGTAATTCAGCATGCACAATGTATAGCCAAACAATTGAGAAAGTGAAAGAACTAACTTCACTGACTGCATTAGCACAGAACCCACAATCAGCTTTCAAACAAGTCATGCAGCTCCACCTTGATGCATCCGAGGCTGTCAAGAAACGCGGACAAGTAGAGTTTGTTCCAAAGTGGGCTGTCTCAATCCCACTAACTTTAGGAGCATGATTAGAAGCTTCAATAAACACAACAGATAAGATCACGAGGAAGGAGATGATTCCGATCATTGAAATAATCATCAACCTTCTCCTTCCATATCTGTCGACAAAACACATGCTAACAATGGAGCCAACCGCATTTAGGCCAGAAGTAATGAGAGAGAGTGTCAAGGCAACTGAGTTCGAAGCAAATCCGGCGAACTGAACTATAGTTGGGGCATAGTACATGACTGTATTTATACCCACAAACTGCTGAGCAACTTGAACAGTGATACCTGCATAGAGTCCCCTGCGAACTACCTTGTTTTTAAATGCACCCATCACTTTAGTTATCATGCCCTCTCCAATAGCAGCTTCATCAGCCTTCTCGGCTTCAACGGATGATTTCAAGGCATTCAACTCCTGTTCAACTTCATGAGCAGGATAGATTTTCTCCAAGATTGCCCTTGCCTCATCTACCCTGTCCTGAATATCAAAAACACATTGCAGTAGCACAAAACATCTTAGAGTGGAATGACTGGTCCATGAGGACATCATCGTTTTTGCCAGATAACAAATTTCAGTGTTTTATAATAGATTTAAACATGTGGGGAGTTTCTTTAAGAAGCATGATCATAACCTTTCTGTAGAGCCATCGAGGAGATTCAGGAAGTGATAGCATCAACACAAATTGAACCACAGCTGGGACTCCAGCAACTCCAAGCATCCATCGCCAGGTTCCAGGAGCCTGAAACATGATTTTGAGACATTAAAACTTTGTTTGACTTCGAGAGGTTAAGGAGCAAGTAGTGATTGTCAGAACACATACCTTGGTGAAACCAAGATTGATAAGATAAGACAGAAATTGTCCTCCAGTAATTAGCAATCCATTTGTGCTAACAAGAGCGCCTCTAATTCTTGCAGGTGAAGCTTCCGAGATGTAAAGAGGAGCAGTCATTGATGCCATTCCCACTCCCAAGCCAACAAAAATCCTTCCGATAACAATCACCCAAGGTTTTGGAGCTACAGCCATGACAACTGCACCAAAAAAGAACACAACATCGGCACCTAAAATTGCCACTCTCCTGCCCCACCTGTCATTAATATATCCACCAAACGCAGCACCAACAATAGCTCCCGCGACAGCCATACTCACTATGGTTTCCTGCCGATATGAAACAAACTTATCAAAGCGAGAACATAGATGATCCCAAATATCTCTTATCTCTTTCTCTCAAGAGAACAACATAGTAAAACATATTTTAACTCACCTGCAGCCATGTTTTTCTGTCAACATCTTCGAAATCGTCACGAATGTACAGCAATGCACCAGAAATAACTCCTAAAAATTGCCATAACAAAAGACTCATTACTATGTTTTAATAAATCACAAAGACCACAAATTAAAGCAAACTTATAAGAGACAGACAGTCTTGAAAACCCATCCATGCTACTAATAAAACCTATCCAAGAGTTGAATTTTTTACCTGTATCGTAACCAAACAGGAGCCCTCCAATGCCAGCTGAAAGTGCAAGCCTCATGATATAAGGAGTCTTCCATACAGTCCTCCAGCACTCTGTAAACTCTGTCTTGTCAGCAGTGGCAACACCTCCTTCCACCATTTTTGCTGATGGAAGTAAATTTCAGAGGAGCTAACTGATAAATTGAGATACAATCTGCAAATTCACAGCCCTGAAAATTATCAGAACCTCATAAACACCTCTTTACAGTAAAGTCAATCGACGCTGACAACTATTGACACAAAGCATCAAATTCCTATGAAAAAATAAGATAAAACCTCGAATAGATCAAATTAAGAATCTTCACTATCTATAATGCCAAGCAGACTATTAATCCTACATCAAACAACAGATCAAATCTATCTAATAAACAAATGTAAATCAAGAATCCTTCATATATTTACACTCTCTCTGTCTTACTTCCTTGTCTCTGGGAAAAAAATTAAACACAAAGATTCTTTCAAATTATGCTTTGATTATCTTAATTATAACCACGCAGAGTACATTCAAAACAACCCAAAAAGAGAAAAAACAAAATGAAACCTGTTACTACCTTCACTATAGACTGTTTATCTTCTTCTTCTAAACCCTTTTCTGGGTGCAAACAATGATGCCTTCTGTTCAAATGGATATGCCCATAGTACTAGTCCTAAATATACACTATACTTTCATGACATGACACGGAAAGAGATAAAATTTGGTAATGTTGATTTATCAAAAAATAAAAAAGAAGAAGGTGATATTGACTTGGTTTTCTTGATTTTTGGATCATGTAATTAATACAGTATTTAAGGATTCCTAGAAGAAGTCTGACACATGTAAATTTTTTTGACAGGGTGATGTTATCTTGTAAACAAATTCCCTCCTATAAATGGATAAATTATGTGTGTATGTGAAATTATATCCTTTTTTGTGAAATTACCTTCCAAAATCTCAACCGTTAAATTTGTGAAACCTACTACTGCAAAACAAAGATAAATAGGTGAGAATCAAAATAAACGCATTGAATAACCAGGGGTTTTTAAAAAATCGAGTAACCAAAAAAAAATTAACTGAAAAAATCAATCGAGCATAAAAATCATGAAAATTAATTAAAAAATATTATTAAAAAAAACATCTTGGTTTAATTTGGTTTGGTTTATATCCAAACTGAACTTTTCGTGTCTTGAATTTTTCTCTGTTGTAAGCCTAGAAATGCTTTTATTTACAGATATGTCTAGTATTTTGCTCTCACCATGTAAAAAAACTATCATTTCTAGGTTTGATGTAATTTAAAAAAAAAAATAATATATGAAAATGACATTTGAAAATCACATCAACTTTTCTGGAGATACCTCCTTCCGTGTTTGAATGGTCATAAACTTTCTTAAAAGGAAAACATGTGTTCTATAAATATTCTCTTGATTAAATAATTTTAAGAGAAGAATCTTCTCATTCATGACAAACAAAAATGGCCCCACACCAGCATCAAGTTTGGCCGAAAGGAACGTTTCCTTTTCCCCCCCTCTTTTTTTCTCTCTTTTTTTTTTGGTTTCCACGCATGAATCTTATGGATAAGTAGTATTGTGGAAAAATTGGTGTTTTAGTCAAAATAATAATATTAGTTATTGTGTTATATCATGGTTATTACGGTAATAAACAGTGTTATTGACCTAGAAAATTACTGTATTTGTTTTTTATAGCCCCACATAACCATGCATTAGCCATAGAATAAGTTGTGGAAACAAAGCACTGCAAATTGTTATCTTTCAATTGAATATTATATCAAAAGAAATCAAAGAAAATTTCAATGAAAAATATGATAGTTCCTAAAGGGACTTCCTTTTATGTGCCCTAAAAGTGCTGTGAGTCCAAAGTTGTGTGTTCTTCTCAATCTTCTGCAGATAGGAGGCAGTGGTCTGCATCAAGAACTTCCTTCTCTTTACATGCATACAGACCATGGAGTTGAACCTGCCTCTCTGCTTTCTTTGTTGGCACCTTGTCAATGGATTGGGATGAGAAAAAGTAATGTCAGAGCTTAATTGAGATTTCAAGGATGCCCTTTTCCCATCTTTAGAAGATTTTTCTAATTTTGTGCTCATGCTTCTCTCTTATCTATCGATTTTGCTGATTCAAATTTAAAACCAGAAATCATGAGGTAGCTTTTGCACCAAATTGTGAACAATACTAGTAAAATCCCTTCATTTTCGTGGAGACAAAGGACATAATTCACATGGAAATAATAAAATCTTGTTTGGGCTGTGCTTTGATAATAGTAGAGCTCATCAGCATGTTCATAGTAGCAAGAACTTAAACTAACATGGAAATTAAAAATGATTACAGAACAGGAGGAAACCATTATTACAGATACCCAATGAGATACAAAGAAATGCATCAGCAACATTAAATAATGTCGATGGCAAAGCACTGTCTGAGATAATGTGGCAAAGCAGTCTAGCTATATAATGCTAGAAAAGGGTGTTTTTTTCCCGCGTTAAATTCAGACAGAATCGGCTCCTTTTGTGTTTTTACCGAATAGTTTTGGTCTGAACCCAGACTTTAGCATCTTCTCAACCTCCTCGAATTGTAGACCTTTGGTTTCAGGTACCAAGAAGAAGATGGCGATAAGTGCAAGGAAAGAAATTCCAGCGAATAGCAGGAAGGCTCCGGCAACGGTGAGGGTTTCAGTGAGTGTTAAGAAGGTTAGACTCACAATCAGATTTGAAGTCCAGTTCGCCACTGCTGCTATTCCTCCACCTACACCCCTATATCTCAGTGGATATATCTCCGAGTTTACGATCCACGGCGCAGTTCCCATTCCAGGCGAGTAGGAAATAATGTACAAGCCGAGAAGTATAACCGCAAAGAATCCAATTTTGCTTGGGCAGCCTTCCTCAAACCAAACGCGTTTTTGCGCAAGACATGAACCTTTTAAATCCTTTTTTGAAACTAGGCAGGCTCCAGGATGGTACTATCACAGAAGAATACACATCAAATTAGTGTTAATAAATCTTAATCCAAAAACTTTCAATTTGTAACCGTTTATTCAACAAGTTTCTGATAATTAAAATGTTAACCAGTTTAGGTGAGGTTCTAGGAATAAGTTTATATTACTCTCTAACATTTAGTATCAATTTCAGAATTGGCCAAAAACAGGGCGAGGGATGAATAGACTTACTTGGTTTTCAGCATTGGAACAGAAAGAACATTGTGCTTTCAAGCAACTCATGCAGTCCCATTTATTTTTATTTACATTAGAGAAATAACTTGGACATGTAGAGTTGGCACCAAAATGTGCAGATTCTACTTGACTAATCCCCGGAGAATGGATGGAAGCTTGTTGAAACACGATCGCGAGAACCACAAGGCAAGTAATGATGCCGAACATTGAGATAATCATCAACTTTCTCCTCCCATATCTATCAACGAAAAGCATACTGATGATGGAGCCGAGAGCATTGAGGCCAGAAGTAACCAGAGAAAGGGCTAAGGCCACTGATTTTGAAGCAAATCCAGCAAACTGAACTATGGTCGGGGAATAATACATGACAGTATTGATGCCCACAAATTGCTGAGCAACTTGAACTGTAATGCCTGCGTAGAGTCCCCTGCGGACAACAGGGTCTTTGAAAGCACCCTTTACTTTAGAGAGTGTGGTTGTTCCAATAGAATCTTCAATTTCCTTTTCTTTTTGAACGGATTCTTTCAAGGCATTTATCTCATTCTCAACTTCATCAGGAGGATATATTCTCGCGAGAATAGTTCTTGCCTCATCAACCTTGTTCTGTAGGGGGGGGGGGGGGGTTGAAGCACAAACAAACGACTTTTTTAACAAAAAAAAATCATATATTTTAATTTAATCTTTGTATCGAGCTAAGAGTTTGCTATAAAGGTTAGCTTGTTTTTGTCGGCTAAGGCTGTTTTCATATTCAAGTTCGGTTCAGAATTTAATGTTGATAATTTTTCTTTATTTTCCTATTTATTTTAATAATTATTTCTTAGTTAGGTTTCAAAATTTTAATTTTAATTGGTTTTAATTAGATATATCGATTTTAGCTTCTATTTAAACATACTCATGTCTTATTTTTGTTCATATTATTCAAATTTTATAAAACATAGAGATTTATTTCTATGTTTAGAACTATAACCTAGAGTTTGAAAAGCCGTACTTTTCCATTCTTTTGTTATAGACTATGTCAATTGCTGTCTAAAGATTGAAACAAAGTACAGACAAATTTTGTTGAGAAAGAAGGAATTATTACCGCTCGGTAAAGCCATCTAGGAGACTCAGGAAGCGACAGCATCAGCACAAATTGAATTAGAGCAGGGGTTCCGGCCACCCCAAGCATCCAACGCCAAGTTCCAGGAGCCTGAAACATGCATGAAGCCATGACAGATTATAACTTGTTATCAGTTTCAGAAAGTCGAAGCTAGCAAAAAGGTTGTGCTTCGAATTACGTCACCCTAGTGAAAGCCAGATTGATAAGGTAAGCCAAGAACTGTCCCCCAGTAATCATCAGGCCATTCATGCTAACAAGAGCACCTCGAATTCGTGCCGGTGAAGCTTCTGATATATAAAGAGGGGCAGTCATGGATGCCATTCCAACTCCTAAGCCAACTAGAAATCTTCCAACAATAATAATCCATGGATGTGGAGCAACAGCCATGACTATTGCACCGACGAAGAACAAAAAATCTGCAACTAAAATGGTTTTTCTCCTCCCTAAACTGTCACTGCAAAATCCACCAATTGCAGCACCAAAAATTGCTCCTAAAACACAAGTACTTACAATCAATTCCTGCAGAACAAGAACATGAACATAAAATCAGCACAACAGGAAAAGATATCCCTTTTTTGTGATTCAGAAAATGGAGAGAAATTCACCTGTAGAAAGGTGTTTCTGCCAACAGCCTCAAAATCCTCTTTAATGTAAAGCAAGGCACCAGAAATAACCCCTACACCCCATAAACAAATACATGTTAGTACTGAATTTTCTATGTAACCAGAAACAAAACACAAAACGTTAATCTGATTCAAAATCAAATGAATCTATATATGTACCTGTATCGTAGCCGAAAAGAAGACCTCCAATTCCAGCGGAGAAAGCAAGCCTCATAATATAAGGAGTCTTCCATGTTACCTTCCAACATTCTGTGAATTCTGTCTTGTCCGCTGCTTTCACAACACCTCCTTCCACCATTATTTTATTTTTTCAGTTTTTCACACGCCTTAAAGTCTCTTATCTGAGTGAGTATACAGTGCAAAGAAACTAATTAATGAAATTTTTTCAGTTTTTCAAAAGGGTTTTGACCTAGTGAATTACCATTGATTTATCAAAAACACTACTACTTTTATAGGAGGAGATAATAAACACTTATGGAAACCATATGATTTTATTCTAATATTAATTATATATGATTTATAGATATCATTATTTTTATTTTCAGATTTTAATTAAGGAAATTGACATAAGGGAGTCGCATTATATTTTTTATTAGTCATAATACATCACCTTTCCTAATCAGAAAAGTAATGGATAAGTTTTGCTATCTTTTTGGGAATGATATTTAAGGTAGCTTTTGGTGAGGGATAAGATAGACATTTTTTTATGTTAAAAGTAAATCAGTTTTTGATTTATCTGAAAATAAGAATTGGTTGACCAGTTAAGTTAGCAGAATATATTTACTATTTAGATTAGGATTTTCTTTTAGTAATTTAATTCATTGTTTATCTAGGACCTGAGGCTTATAAATAGACTTGTAATCAAAAGCACAATTTAATGTGTGCAGAGAAAAATACACAAGAGAAAACACTTCATAAGATTGTTTTCCTCTCAAATCTTCTTCTTGTTCTTTAGTTTTACTATCCATAAACACCTACCATACCTAATTTTCTTCCAACAAATGGTATCAGAGCTTGTTTTTTATTATTCGACATGGCCAATACAAACTTCCCATTTTAATGTCCTCGTTTGAAAAGGAATAATTATGAAATTTGATGTATTGATGTGAAAGCTTAGCTAGGTTCCCAAGATGTATGGGAAACGGTTGAAAAGGGCTTTGACGAGCTTATAAAAGGAGTAACGTTGATTTTAGCCCAAATAGAGGTTGTGCAAAAGGTACAAAGGAAGGATCAACAAGCACTCACAATCATCCACCAATGTCTAGATAACGTCATTTTTGAAATAGTGGCTAATACAACCACCGTCAACCAAGCATTAGAAGTTTTACAACACTCAAACCAAAGAGGTGACAATGTCAGAAAGGTACGCCTATAAAAGTTATGAGGTGGCTTTGAAAAGTTACATATGTTTGAATCGGAGAGTATTTCAAATTACTTTGCTAGAGTACTAACTATATACAATCAAATAAAAAGATATAAGGAGAAGATTGAGGAAACACGTATGGTATAAAAGATTTTACGCTCGCGACAAAAAAAGTTGCATTATGTTGTGGTCATGATAGAGGAGTCATAAAATATGATTTTTCTTACAATTCAAGGACTCATTGGAAAACTACAAACCCATGAAGAAAGAGTTAATGACATTCAAGAAGATATAGGGGTACACACACTCTTTTCAATACACTATTCAAAAGAGAAGCAAGATGGTTCTGGATATATCCAAGGAGGTAGAGGGTGTGGACAAGATAAAGGAAGATGAGGAAGAGGTAGATTTGGAAGAGGAGGTCGAGGCAACATCAATAGGTCAACTGATCGACCGAATAAAGCAAATCGGTTGACCGGTTCATCTGACAGTAGCAATTTAAGATTCGAGTTTGACAAAACAAAAGTTAAATGTTACAATTGTGAGAAGATATGTCATTATACCAAGGATTGTTGGAATCCAACTTGAAGGATTGAGGAGAATACCAATTTTGTTGTAGAAGAATAGAAAAAAAGCCGCCTTATTACTAGTCCATAATGAACGAATACAAGTCAAAGAGAACATAAGGTATCTAGATAATGGTGCTAGCAATCACATGTATGGAGATAGAGACAAGTTTATAGAGCTTGATGAATCAATTAAATGTAATGTCACTTTCGCAGATCATTCAAAGGTTTCATCAAAGAAAGATGTATAATTCTAATAAAATTGAAAAATAGAAGTCATCAATTTATTAGTGATGTCTATTATATTCCTACTATAAAAAAAAAGCAATATATTAAGTTTGAGACAATTATTGGAGAAGGGTTATCAGATTAAGATGAAAGATCATACCTTGACATTACTTGATACTCATGGAGCTATAATTACAAAGGTAACCATGACAAAGAATAGAATGTTTTTGTTAAACATAGAGACTTGTCTTTGGCATATGAGACTTGAACATGTAAACTTTGATAGCTTGAAGATGACGGCATAAAAAGAGATGTTGAAGGGTCTACCACCTATTATACATCCAAATTAGTTGTGCGAAAGATATTTAGTGGACAAACAATTCCACAAAAGCTTTCCAAATGAGTTTACATATAGAGTAAGTCAACCTCTACAAAAGATACATGCAAACGTATGTGGTTCTATTCAACCATGCTTATTTGGTGAAAATCTGCATTATTTACTTTTTATTGATGATTATAGTAGAAAAACATGGGTATACTTCTTAAAAAAAAGTCTAATGTATTTAATTATTTTAAAAAATTTAAAACATTAATTGAAAAAGAAAGTGATTATCTATAAAATCACTTATAACATATATGAGGGATGAATTTTGTTTTAATGAGTTTAATTAGTTTTATGAAGGTCAGGGTATAAAGAGACTCTTAATAGTGCCTCGATCACCACAACAAATAGTGTGGTAGAGATAAAGAATAGAAGCATCTTCAACATGGCGATAAGCATGCTCAAAACCAAGAAAATGCCAAATGAGTTTTGGGTTTTAGCTAGAGATTGTCTTGTTTACTTGTCAAATAGATGTCTTACAAAATACTTGAATTGCATACTCCACAAGAAGCATGGAATGGAACAAAGTCAAGTTTTACTCACTTGAAAGTGTTTGAAAGCATTGGTTATGTGCATGTAAATGATCAAGTAAAGATCAAACTAGATGACAAGAGCAAAAAGATGATCTTTGTGGGCTATGATCAAAAGTCCAAAGGATACAAGCTTTATAATTCCAATGAAAAAAAAGACGATGATTAATAGAGATGTAAAATTTGATGAAGAATGAGTATGGGATTGAAAGGTAAATGATGGTGAGAACTATGATTTTTTATCAGTTCTTAATGAAGAGAATGAGAGATATGAAGATCATCAAGAACCTATAGCTACACCTTTATAATCACCAATGAACTCAACTTTATCTTTATCTTTCTTTTCTAGTGGAAGTTCCAGTAATGGCAGCTCACATAGTCCACCAAGAAAGATGAGGAGCCTTGATGACTTATAAGAGGTAACTAACCCTATTAATGATAATGTAACACTATATTGTCATCATGCTATATGTGATCCTATAGTGTTTGAAGAAGCAGTAAAGGATGAAAAATGGAGAATTACTATGGATAAGGAGATTGTATCGATTGAGAAGAATGACACATGAAAATTGATTTCTAGAAAAAAAAAAAAAAAGAAGTTAATAGGTGTCAAGTGGATC
>Ga0307517_10005408_pt1 | contig 19260 bp, 23 predicted proteins | sample 23_EM_MG_FD_194515 | JGI IMG/M metagenome (GOLD analysis project Ga0307517, IMG submission 194515) | Populus trichocarpa ectomycorrhiza microbial communities from riparian zone in the Pacific Northwest, United States - 23_EM | ecosystem: Host-associated > Plants > Roots > Unclassified | place... | reverse complement strand
CACCATCGATTTTAGGCTTCCTTTGGAAGTCCCAGGGGAAGGTTGCGTAGCCACGATAATGTTTGGAGTCTTCAGTGATAGATCTGTATTTCCATTTAACGAGGAGAATTGTCAATATTTTTTTTTTAAAACAAAACTAGCTTACCCGACGGTGTAGATGTTCAAATCTGCAGGACCACCTTTGCGGAGAGCTTGCTTCATCTGTGTCTGAGGGGCGCCCTCGAATCCGACGATGTCGAACCAGTTGGGATTAATGGTGCGATCTACGTGGACAAGCCTGTATGAGATACCAGTTGGTGCGAAGTCTTGATTCAGAACCTGTATTTGTTTTTGGATTTGGGCGTCTCTAGATGAGGAGTCGGTTGTCAATAAATTTGGTATTTATGGAAGCTGGGTGGCACTTACGGAATGTTTCCACCCTGGAAGGTATTGTCTTTGCTAATGACATGGAAGTACACCTGTTGAAGTCGTTTATGTAAAGAGTTTGATAATTTAGTGATAAAAAAAACTCACGTTGAGAGTAGTTGCGGCAGGTTGAACATCAGAGTCAAGCTTGTACGCGGGGAAGTCTGCCTCTGTCTGGCGGACAACATCATCGCTTGGTTGGTTACCACACGCCCTAAAGAAATAAAAAATCTTCTGATAAATAATCGTTCTAGTAGAACTCCAAGACGTAGAAACTTGCATGTTGGAAATTGGCGTCGTCAGAGCAATGACGGAGGTCACTGCGCCTAGGATGCTGATTAAAAGAGAGTGCTTCATCGTAAGGATAAATGAGTGTGGACGGGGAGTATGAACGAGACTCGGAGAAGCGACCTGTGAAAGAACGCTAACGTTTTAGGAGGACTGAATGACCCTTATATACTCCTCCAGGGCCCAAGATTTTCATTGGGAGCGAGTAAACCGAGTAGAAGAACTGTCGCTCAGTGACAGACATCCTCGGGTGCGACTCGGTTCTGCTACATGAATGTCGGGTGTGACCAAAAAGTACTAGACAATCAATTTGTCATCAACTAGTTGTTACCCTTGAACGCCATCCATCCAACAACATCATTATGTCCGATGCCCCTTTATTTACCTGTTTATCATGCTCTATTGCATTCCTTTCTCCAGAAGACCAACGTTTGTTGTTTGTTAACTTTTATTTTTCCCAAAGTTATCTGTTATGCAGGTGTCCATTACAAATCTGACCACCACAGGTACAATATGAAGCGTAGAGTCGCTTCTTTACCTCCTATAACTGTCCAAGTGTTCAACCAGAAAGTCCTCGAGAGAAGACAAGAGACTTCCGTCGTATCGCCATTGAAAGGTTCAAATTGTGAAGTTTGCAAGTAAGCCAGCTCTTCGTTTTTGATATCGTCTATTTCCACTCATCTTTGTGATTCCTTAGCAAAGCGTATACAACAGAAAATGCATACCGTTCACATATCCAATCCAAGAAACACAAAGAAAATGAGATCAAGGCTGCGATGTCACCTGAATCATCAGATAGTTCGACATCCCCAAATTCTGCATCACAGGAGAATGCAATAACGTCCTCTACAGTAAATATGGCATCCACTCCGAGTCTGAGTGATTTACCCGAAGACGCGACGGAAGAAGAAATCACAAAGTCAATCGATGAAAGGATTGCTGCCGCTCGGGCAAAGTTATCTCCCTCATCATGTCTCTTCTGCACGCAGCGATCGTCTTCTCTCGAAGACAACCTCACCCATATGTTAAACGCCCATTCATTTTTCATCCCCGATGCCGAATACCTTGTCGACCTTCCGGGTCTCATCACATATCTTGGTGAGAAGATCGCCGTTAGCAACGTCTGCATCTTCTGCAACAAGAAAGGCCGGGAATTCAGGAGCATGGATGCGGTTCGGAAACACATGACAGACAAGAGTCATTGCAAAATTGCCTATGATAGAGAGAACGACCGACTTGAAGTTTCCGATTACTACGACTTCTCGAGGTCGTATCCTGACGCAGAGCGGCGGAATGAGAAATCCTCTGAATCTAGCAGCTCTGAAACCGATGACGAAATGTGGGAAGACGCAGACGACGTGGAGGATAGCGAGGTTGATGAGGTGGTTGAAGAGTCCGTTTCAGACTCGACGTCGAGTTCAGATGGAGAGGATGACTTGCCAGGGAATCAGCTCACATACGGAGATACGGACTATGAGCTCGTCCTTCCTTCAGGTGCTCGGATAGGCCACAGGACTATGCGTAGGTATTATGCACAATCATTCCCTGGCACCCCACGAGGAGGCAAACCTGAAGACCCAAATTCTGGAGCGGCTCTGGTTCGACGGTTACTTGCTGACAAGAACGCGGCTCTAGTACCGCGCAGAGGTGGCTTTGGAGCTTTCGGCGCTGGCACGGACGTTGTCAAAGCAAGGAATAAGGGTGAAGCCCGTGAAGCGAGTAGGCATATTAGGGAGTTCCGAGATCAAAAGCGGAGGGAGGATTTCAAGACCAAAGTTTCCTTCATCCACAACAGCCAGAAACACTTCAGAGATCCTTGTGTGTCCATCCTCTCACTCTCTTGCTATATGACTAAATCCTTTATCTCAGTGCTGCAATGATGACATTCGTCATGTACTGTAAAATGCATGCATTAGAATAATAGGCTTCGTAATGTCAAATCTGGTTTACTCCAAAAGCAAAACAAAAAAAAATTGTGGGTATAGAACAGAACGTCTTGAACTTGCGACGAATAAACATAGCAGCACGGGAATAAAAAAATTAAGTCTAATACATGTAAGCTGCGGGCACAACACCTATTCTTCCTGTTGCATCGCGGACAAACCACCATCTGCACCAGAATTAGTAACAATGTTTTCATTGAGCCGCAACACTTACGAAAGATCGCTACCGTCAATAACTTGAACCTCGTCACCTGCTTTCACTGGCAACTCCCCATCGCCATTTCCATCGAACGAATATCTAGCATGTGCGAAGCGGCTAACTCCCTCGGACATTATCCCACCCTGTGCATCCGATGGTGTTTTTGATCGAACGTAGTTGCTTGCATCAGGTCCAAAGTGATCCGAGTCATTATGCGATCCGGAACTGGTTTTTTCTTCCTTCTCACTACTATAATGACCAAGAATGGTCGTCCGAGTGGCCGCATTGATATGCTCCAATAGTGATGAGGGTCGGTGATGAGCCGAGTCGTCATCCTCTTCAGCACGATCGAATTTGGCATTCCTTTCATCTTTACGAGAGAATAGAGCCCAAAGGATTCCGATAAGAGAGAGAAGGAAGACAACACCAGCAGATATTGCAATCGATATGAGGATGACGACACCTGTAGCCAAGAATTCTGCAATCCGACATCAACGTGAGTAAAATTATTGATTTAAAATAAATCAACGCACTCCTCTGATTGAAACTGAAAGTTGGGAATGAATGGAAAATGGAGGACACAAAACCAGCCGTGCCACTCGCTCTCGATGACACAATGTAAGGAATGAGATTCTGTCCATCATATAACACCGATGACGCGTTTCCCTCCGTGGTCGACAAGGCTCCCGATATCATCAGCACTCGGTCTGGTTCAATTATTCCATTAAAAGTGTGTGTACTTGTTAAGGGTACCATGGTTAGGTCGGCAACCGTTGTACCAGGAGAAAATGTTGATCCTAGAACATTCACTTAGTAAAAATGTTGCACACAACGGGACAATCAAAAATATTACCCAAGGTAGACCATTTGATTCCATTCCAGTAAGACAAAAAGGATGTCCCATCTGGGGACCTGCCAGCAGCAAAGAGACTACTTGAATTACCGTTGTTAACTTCCAATGCTTCCACTGGTCCAGGAATATCGGAACCAGAGCCAACGGCCTGCCAGGTAGAATTAGAAATGCTAAACATGGCAACATTGGAAGGAGCGTTATTAGAGAGAGCAATGGAACCCCCAGCAATGAGCAGTTCTTGATTTGACTGAATTCGGATTATTAGTCGAATGAGAAACAATGGAAAAATCATGACATACCCCGGAATAAACAATGGATGCTACCTCTCCCTGAATACCATCACCAAGCGCGTTCCATTGCTTGGCCTGTGTATCGAAACTGCAGATACCTGGGCAATGCAACGAACCTGCCTGCGCAAACGACCCCGCAACTATGATTGTGTGGGGCTTTGAGGAAGATTTACTAATAGACCGAACAACAACAGTAGAACCAGTGTTAGGCTGCAATGACTGCAAACCATTCAGGTCCCATGCATTCTTCGACAAGTCGTACAAAGCAAGTCCATTGATGGAAGACCCCGGAAGGGTGAATTCACCGCCAACCCATAATGAATTGCCATCGACAAGCAAAGCTCTCACCGTTCCTTGAGGCTGAGAACCGGTAAGCCCTTGCACAACACGGCTGTCAGTGTCGTAGACAGCAACTGCTTCAAATGCGGCTGAGGCCCCAGAGGGAACGAACGAGAAATTGCCACCGAATACAACAACTTCTTTATTGGATGAACTGTTCGACCAGAAAGCACCATCCAGAATAGCCGGCGCAGCAGCTGGTAATGGTGCAGGAAGACGTGCAAGCGAAGGGGACGGGCTCTGTCGTCCAAAAAGGTGGCTTAAATGCAGAGTTGAAACCAAGTTCTCAGCGATTGAAGGTAAAGAATTACGACGGCTCAAGGAGCCCGGTGACTGAACAGAATCACTGAGGCCGGCCGCGAGAGGAGAGACCTCCGGACCATTTTCGTTGCCATTCTTGAGCATGACAAGTCCACTAGCACCATATTTCTGGAAGGCAGCAAGGTTACCTGCCATATATTGCGGTGACGAACTCGCGTCGACAAAGGTAATCCTGCCGTTGATAAATCCACCACTGTTGACCCACGATCCTGACTTGATGTCCCAAACAGCAAATCCATTAACATTCACACCAGAATTGCCGCTCACAGAAGCAAGCAACCTTGTGAAGTTCCCGGCAATTTGAAGCTGGTCAGATACCAGGACGAGGGACGTAACAGCACCATTGACACCAGCGCCGACTTGACTCCAAATATTCGTTTGAACGTTGTACAAAGCGATTCCATTAACTTGCGTCGACCCGGAACGAGTACGACTGAAGGAACCACCAACATATAACTGATCCCCAGAAATTGCCATGGCCGAAACTTCTCCATCAAGACCTCCATCCTTCACACCCGTAAGAGCGCCATTCTTAAACGCGACGATGTTAGATGAACCAGAAGCAGACCCGGATGAAAGGGTAAACGACCCTGCTATGAAATAATCATTCGAATGCTGAGTGATGGCATTGATAATGTTCCTCGAGGGGGTCAAGGCAGATGTGCTACCCATGCCGGTAAATATATTGACGCCAATAGCGTCTAGAGGAGTCAGAGAGCTGTTGGGGAAAGTTGTCCTTCCATCAAAACTTGATGTTGTCGACTTGTCAATAGGCCACTCTAAAAATCCAAAAGATCTTGTCGAAGAACCACCTGAACCGCTCTGACTGGTTGTGGCGTTGACATTGGCCGACTTCAAGACCAACTGCACGCGATCAGCAACGAGCTCATACACCCCATCTTGTCCACTTCCCGCAGGGGTATCCGAAAGCGCCATGGAAATAGTTGTAACAAAGTCGGGTGAGGATGGTAGGATAGGACCGCTGTAAAGAAGTATGGTGGCATCAGCCGTGTTTTGTTGTGAAACTTCAGTGACATAGGGCGGTAAATTGGCCCCAGGGAAAACGATGACTTTGACTGATGTTCTGGAAGCGCAATCCTGGAAGTTCGTGCACCCGGGCACAAGGAGGTTGATATCATAATTCCCAGCAGCAGAAACGTACGGGACCCAGGTGAAGGTTGGACCAGAAGCAGTCGACGTTCCGACATTGACGCTGGATACAAGAACCGTCTGAACAGTTCCAGCGATATTTGTATTGGCAACTTTGGCAGTCCACGATCCTGTCTGTGTCATGTTTGATGGGTTTGGCGCATAACAGGATTGTCGATTGTTATCGCTAATGGAAGAAGAAAATGCGCCAGAGGAAAGGACCTGAAGAATATGAAGACCAGGACCTGATCCTTTGAACGAGGAGAGTTTAATTTGAACTCCGGTAATAGCCAAAGGTTGGTCAAACAGGAAATCTTGATATAGGATGGAAGAGTCAGTCGACAGAGGGCATGTCTCGCATGTGGCGTTTTGTCCAGTCGCGGGGTCCAGGTATTTTAGCGTTCTGACATTGTTATCCGGAATGGTTGTTATGCTATATGAAAAAGGTGAGCTAAATTGAAGGTAGAAAAGCACAAATAACGAACGTGAAAGCAGTCGTCCCATGATCAGGTTGGAATGTATTCCCAAGACGCACTCCGTTGGCAGAGATGAAAGAAAACGTTCGGACAGTGATGAAAGGAGAAGAGCCATCAGCAGCGAACCACGTATTTCCGGGACCATCAGCCCCCGAAGGGCAGAACGTATTCCTGATGTCGGTGAAGCCTGTTTGCGATGACGATGGCGACCCATCAACTTGTACGTTCTGAAGGGGGATGGGAACAAGAGATGACGAGAACGGGGACGCGCCTGGAGAGAAGGGAACGTTTGGATTATTGGTTCCGTCGAGGGCAGATCCATTGCCAAACGAAGCAATAAATGAGCCCGTGAAGAAAAGACTGGCGCCTGACTGACTGGGTGTTATAGATTTAACGAGTGACTGGGCTCCCGCGATGCCGCGAAAGGGGGGACTGGACCAAGAGCCCGCCTTTATATCAAATATGGCGATTGAACCGCCAGGCGAAGAAAACTTGCCGCCAACCCAAATTCTGTTATGAGACGCATCGCAGTACAGTGTATCAATGGCTCCGTCAGGGCCGCTTGAGCCCACTTGAGAGAAGGAGCGCGAAGAGGGGTTGTATGCTGCTATGTTGGGGGCAGATACACCATTAATTGTGGAAAAGGAGCCAGCGACGTAATATGTTGTCCCTACAGAACATCCTGCAAGAATGGACCCGCCCGAATTGGTGCTTGCAATTCGAGAGAGCGAGCCGTCTTTCTCACGGGAGAGGAGAGTTGAGGTAGTAGGATCGAATGAAACAGAGGAAGCAGAGAAAATGTCGAGGCCAGCGAAAGCACCTGCAAGACCAACCCTGCCCATACGTTCAAAGTCGACCTGGGGTAGAGCTGCGCGTGCCGCATGGCCTGTAAACAGTAGGGCGAAGGACAAAAACGATGTCAAAAGGTTCATGGATGAATCATGCGTTGAGGAGACGGGTATATTAATTCCTCAAGGGGATTCAGTCCAACTAAAAAGGTGAAATTTTGAGAAATTTGGATAATAACGACATATATACCCACCAAAGGCGCCTAGGGACAGGGTTGATGAGTTCAGGCAGGAACGTGGTTTTCAACAGACTCTTTGTTTACGCTTGTGTATTACAGGAAAAATCTATCTACGCAACATCCTTGTCTGTCTTTGCGACCACATTTCGCATATCCACCGTCTCTCCAATCCGATTGAGGAAGGGAGATCCTTGTGAGAGCGACCTGCGGACTAAATGAGGACCAACAATACTTGTAAAAAATAACAACGACTGACTGAGGGTATCTGAACCGATGAACCGGAGGCAGTTTCGCGTCAGCGATCAACAAGTTATGGTCCGATACCTGAGATGATTGTGCAGTGTGTTTCGCGTTCAAATGAAACCATAATTCTCGAGGGGGCCTGTACATCTCAATCCACCGTGTAAGGTAAACATCTTCGCTCGGGTCTGGTGCATACTTGATGGCAGCACCAGCCAAGAGAGTGAAAAACAAGACCTTCCCCCAGAAAGGATTCATAAAAGCTGTACGTCAACAACGGATGAGAGACTGAAGAATAGCAACTGCCGTGGTATGCTCACTTTCCGGTGGATATACTGTCGCATCCTCGTGGTGGTCATGGTGATCGTGAGATGACGACGCAGCTCCTTGTTTCATCACGAAGACGGCAGGCCGACTGCGCGCAACAGAGAGCACGGCCCTCCTGCTGAGCGACATGGTTATCGAAATAGACTTTACGTAGCAAAGGCAAAACTCGGGGACCTTTGTTGATCTGCAATCCTGATGTCAAACAACGCGATCACTCAGGCCGACATATGTAATTCGTGTGCAAGAGACTCGGAATTCTAAGTAGTAGATAAATAAAGGTCACGAAATAGGTAGGCGAGTGGGTTTACTATAGTATTGAGTCAATAAATGGCAGCGCATATGAAACGGACACGGGCCTACCTGAGTGGGGTGTAATGTTCATGATTCCATGCTAGGGCTTGTTCTTTCTCAACCTTTCTCTCATCTCCCCAGCAGCTCTACGAGCACCAGCAGTTCCAGCCCACCCCCGCTTCGCAAGCCAAGACACGATTCTTGGTGTAAACGCCGCAGTTAGCCCAACACGAATGGGAAGGAAAAGTGTTTTATGCACAGCATATGCCAAGGCAATCATGGCGTATAAGTCTTCGTTGCCCGAATGCACGGTATTGGACATGTTCTCTATTTCGTCCTTCCCAGGTTCCGTTGGCCTTGAGTTTATCATCCCCCCAATCCATGCCTTGACCGATGTCACGACTGAGGAAACATATTCTGCGCCGAGCAGCTTGATACCAACAAATGCAATCCCGAAATCGATCGTAGAAAAGAGAACGTACACCCCGAGTGCATACCATCCATATGACTTGATGAGGTGCCTTAGTCGTTCCGATACCGACGCATTGGGGGGAAGTGCGTCCTTTGGGTCTACCTGACGAGGAGACGGACTTCGGCTAGATGATAGGCGAGCTGGAGAACGGTGAAAAAAGCGAACTGGTCGTGCTGTGCGGACCAGTCTTGGCCGTGTACTTGGTAAAATTGGCGGAAGCTGCCTTGTCGTCCTAAAGATTGACTTGAACAACCTCATCGACATTGCTTGGTCACTGCGTTCTGGGACTCAGTCAAATTCACAAGCGATCACATGATATTAGAAGTATCCGCATTTGGGTATGTCCAATTTGATCTATCAGTGATGAGATCATTCTTTTTTGCAAAGCTTTTCCATATCGTTCATGCATCCTGCAGTTACAACTCCAGGTTCAGTTCTCTCTGCTTTGCGATAGCACTTATGTCTTCAGACATGCACGCTCAAGTTAATGATCATGCTTCTGCTCCCTTCGAAGGTGCAGAAAAACTCCTCGAAATTTGGTTTGCAAAATCTGCAGGTCATGTCTTGCCGGTACATGGCCAGGATGGAAAGCTTGGTTTGAGAGCTGTCCCAAAACAGACTTGGGAGGACATGCTGCAGATTGTTAAGTGCAAGGTACTTAGTGACATCCAAGGCACAGAAATGGATGCCTATCTCCTGAGGTTAGTCCAACCGATAAGGCATATATTTTCTTCTTAGAGTTACCTCTGGCTACAGCGAATCGTCACTTTTCATATCTCCTCACCGCCTGATTCTTAAGACATGCGGAACGACACTCAATCTCCTCGGCTTGCCACGAATCCTCGAAATTGCAGCGAATGAAGCCAACCTTCACACCGTACATCGCATTTTCTATTCTCGGAAATCCTTCATGTTTCCAGAGCGCCAATCCGGCCCTCACAGAGACTGGAACCAAGAGATCGAATACCTTGACCAGTTTTTCAAGAACGGCGCCGCTTACACCGTCGGCAAAGTCAATGGAGACCATTGGCTTTTGTACATGGCATCAGCTGAAGATACAGCAACCAATGATTACCAGGGTGCATCCCCTGATGTATACCCATCCGAGATCGACCGGAACCTCGATTACACTATCGAAATCCTGATGAGCGACCTTTCTCCAAGAGCCAGCGAATCCTTCTTCACAGGAAACCTCTCTGAAGACAGTCGTTCTTTACAAGGACTCGAATTATCTCAGAAACTGGGCATCACCAACCTTTTCCCATCCTCTCTAACCAAACTTGACGCTTTTGCGTTTACTCCCTGCGGTTACTCCTCCAACGCTCTCATCAAATGGGGTGTCGAATCGCTGCAATACGACTCAGATGTCCCTATAGAGAGCGAAATTGCACAGAGAGGTGATAATTTCCAGCCAACCCACATTGGTGAGGGCTACTACAACATCCACGTCACGCCGGAGGAAGGCTGGTCTTACGCCAGCTTCGAATGCAACATTCCTCTTTCAGCTTCTTCCAAGGCACCTCAACACAATAAGATTCCCGATCTCAGGTCGTTAATAAATCGCTTGGTGAATATTTTTGAACCAGGACGCATCACCCTCACCCTGTTTATATCGAGTGACGCCAACGACGCCCTTGCGGACACAGAGAGCCCGGTAGAGGCTGCCCAACGTGCATTCAAGGCCGCTCTGACCTCCACCGCAGCGGACTGTGGACTCAATAAGGTCTATAGGAGGACCGACAAAATAAATTATGAATTTGGGAGCTATGATCTTGCCTTCGCTAGTTTCGAGATGAAGTAGAAACATGATTTATTGCATAGAAACTCGGCTTATCTGTGCGGGTTGATATCTTCTGATAAGAAAAGCCATTAGGCGAAACTAGTTGGATAATATTGAAATTATCAGATGCACCTGAAAAGGAATCTCGAGTACATTCCACAGAGTGTTTTAAAGGAAAAGTAACCCAAACCATAAAGAAATAAAGAATAAAATCCAGAATACCTGACGACTTGCCGTCAAGGCGATGGCGAGAGTGAGAACGTCTGTTCAGCAGCCGCGGAATCACTACGATGCCACTTTTCACATGTTTGTTTTGTGCGGATGCTGCAAAGCGGACACATTTTAACATACATTTCCGCCATAGGCCACGTCACGTATGCCTGGTGGAGGCAGTATTTCAGAGGTGGAAAAAGGTTTAAGCCAGTGGACGTACAAATCTAAGTCGGATCACTTCCAAAAGCATTGAGGCTGCTGGGTAGTGGTAACGGTGTGCATATGTTAGAATATCGTATATCTGTGTTTGCACGGGTAAACGATCATAATGGTGAACCTATGCGTCAAAGTATCAATAACCATTAAATGGGGTTTTGAATGACTAACACATACTTGGAGTTGTTCAAGATCGGCATTCCCTCTCATAAGATCGTCCATGAATTTTTGCCTGTCCTCCTCCGCGAGTGTCGGAGGCATTGAAAATACCGAATCCCTCGGAACTAGAATGATATTATACTTGCTTGATCCGGAACTTAATCTGTGCACAGAAGCCCAAATTCTGAGGCGCTCAGATAGGGAAGACATGTCGCCGCCCGTAAGTGACCTAGCGAGTTTACTGTATTTTGAGACGGGGAATAGAGAAGTCTCCCGTATACTTGGCATAATCTTGTTGTGGAATGCCTCCAACGCGTTGTCAAAGTCCTGTCGTTTGGGCATTTCAACGGGATCAATTTCGAATAGCTCTCTGCAAGCGAAACTTGGCATGGTGACAAAGGCCGGATGGGACCAAGGTTCAATGTGGGCACTTTTGATTTGTATTTTGGGATTGGCGTTCAACGAATGGGAAACGTATTCGACGTCCGACCCAGGCGGAGAGTTGTAGACGGTATACTGTGTCGAACGTTTCCGTTGTGCATAGTCAGCTGTGAACCGACCTCGGTGACCTGAATCGGCGTCAGAATCAGCATCAGAATGGGCGGCTGATTTGCTGCTCGTGCCTCCCGACTGAGATTCACGATAATAAGACCGTCGGGGCTGCTCGTCTCCATTGTAGACTTTCATGTCTGGTGGCATCTGAGACCATTTACGAAGGTCGTTGTCCATGTTGGAAGACGAAGGGTATGTGTCCACGGGTTTAGGTCTGAGCTTGGAGGGGTAGAAACAAGAAAGCCCCTCGCCAATTTCTTTGCAATGGCTACAACTTGGTATGTCACGGTCACACTGCGATAGAACAAGTTGTTTGCAGATGAAAATAAAATAAAATAGAGTACTGACCTTCAAGTTGTGCTCCCTGCATCGGTCACAGCGGGGGATGCCACGATGGGATGTGTTTGGAGTCGGCGCATAGGTGCATTCGCGCTGCTCCGACCAGCCACAATAGTTGCACATTGGCAAAATGCGATCACACTGTTCCGAAGGATTAAGCAGTAAGCGATGGTTTTTTTATCGAGCGGGATACACACCTTGAGATTGTTTGCACGGCAATAATCGCATCTAGCCTTGCCTCTTTGAGAAGTCCACAATGACTGCTTTGTCATATTTTGTGGATTTGGAATTCGGATCGTCAAGAGTTTGTTACCGTCCTCTGTCGGTTCTGAATCGTCTCGACGACGTGACATTTTTGGCAAAACAAAATTGAATGCACTGCAATGCCAAGAGGATGCTATCTATCACACTTTGTATAGGTGAGGTCTTGACATGGACAAGGATTCCTTTTCGATTGATGAAATAAGTACCTTTGGTGATGAGAATGTTGTCAGCCTGAAACTCGCAGCAACTCTGCAGGTCTTTCTCCGGTGAACAGAAAAGAATAGAAAAGTGCGGACCAAAAGAGTCCGATATCAGGGGCTGACAGACGAAGAAAGCACCCGATAGAAGGTAGACTGATTCTGGAGGAAAGATGCTGGAGCGCTTCAAGATGGTCCCATTACGACAGAGCCATATTTGGATAACGTGGTTCAACGATTCGCGTAGCGCGGAAGTCTCTGGCGGCAGTTGCCGGGTCTCTTGTGTTTTAAAGGATAAGAGGTACTGAAGACAGTGTTCACTTCTGTAAGGTTTGTAATTGATGGTATCTATACAATGCACTCAGAATAAAATGCTGTTGTCATGTACAATTCATGTCCCCATCGATAGGCATAAGAAGGATCAAATCGTTAACAGTCCATCGTCGGAGACTCCACCGCTATACAACGAGCCTTGAGCTTCCCAAGACGTAGTCGCTCCTTATCCTCCACATCGGCCACAGTTACTCTCTTGAGGCGATCCAAAACATAGTCTAATGCCTCGAAATTGGTGGAATTGCAGGCAAATTTGATATGTTTATTCGAATCCACATGCTGTTGGTCGTGTCATCAACATGTCGTAAGCGGGACAGAAAAATGCAACAGACCTCTATGAAGTCGCTAAACTTCATGCGGCAACTTTCACAATATCCGGGTTTAACGCCTTCTTCGCGTTTCGGCAATTTCATCGTGTTTGTACTCTTACTCCTTTTGAGCAAAGCCTTGCTAGGTAATGCCGGGGGCCCCATCACCCGCACTTCTGCACCTTTCTCCTTGGCAGAAAACTTCAGATTGGTCACGACTTGATGTTTGATCCGTTCATTCATTGAAGCAGGTAGCCTGAGTTTTCGGAGCACCTGAGCCGACGTCGATGTTGTCCCAGTTGTCGACGTAATTCCAACACTGTTTCCAGATGCAGCAACATATCCGGGTCCAGCACCTGACGCAAGATACCCAGACGCGTTGGCAGATTCAAAATCGTCACCATCCGCGTCAAGATCCACACAATCGTCGATTGCGAATTGTCGTTGTATGTTGTTGAGGGAAACAGACCTCCGAAGGTCCCCTTTCTTCGAACTTTCGGCTCTGCGTCTGATTGCTTCGAGCTGTCGCTTCCGTTGACGCTGTCGTTGACGCTGAGCACGCTCTTCCTCCTCGTCCCTCTCAGCTTGCTGTTGCTTTTCCCATCGCCGTCTCTCCTTCTCGTCGAAAGGAGCAAATGGGTTCCTCGAATGGGGGTGGCAATGGAGGACCGGCCACGGCTTTTTACCATTTCGATTCTTCTCCTTCACAATTGGGTATTCATGCGCAGCAATAGTGGCGAGTTCCTGATTGATATCTTCGATGAGAACGAAACACGACCCAGGAGTAAAATAATGATAGTTGTGTCTCTTTTGTGTGGGATCCCGTTCGGTAGTTCCATGAATTTTCTCCGCCTGCAGGAGCTTCGATAGTGAGAGCCGTTGGGAGGTGGACGCCTTGGAGATTGGAATGTTGTGGCAACGTGAAAGGACGCTATCCAGTTTCGTCGCGCTCCAGATTTTCATCCCATTGACAATGGCTTGTTGGATAGCGACATTCTTCTTCTCCTCCTTTGTACTAAATATCAAAGAAATTAGCATACATCCAGCATGCTTTAAATTAGGATACAGTACCGGTTCGAAAAACAGTCGGCAGTTCCCCTTTTACTAGCTGGTTTTTTGCAGGGGTTGTTTTCCTTATCGATATTATTCTCAGCCGAGTTGGATTGACGGGGAAGTTCTGCATCGCTTATGACGTGCGTAACAGACGTGTCGAAAAAGTCCACAATTTCCTGCAGAGAACCATGAGCAAATTGCAGAAGTTAAATTATAAATGCCTTGACTCACCGCTCCTAATTGAAGTACCCTACTTTTCAAACTGGATTGGCTTACACTCAATGTCTTTTCCGTATCGAAATAAAATTTCCACATCGGAAAGGCACGAATGTACTTATCCCTGAACTCTGCCTCCATCTGCTCACGCTCTGCCTTTTTCTCTTTCTGCAAGTCCGCAACTTGGTTCGGGCGAACGCGCTTCTTGACGGGGTGAACAAGAGGTTCTCCACGGTCCGGAGATCTAGGACGCTTTGTACCAGAAACGACGCGTGTTTTGCCTGGGGAGTTTGGTACAAGTCGGGAGGTAAGAGGGCGTCGCGATTGGAATAAGGAGGTCATAATAGCAAAATAATTATAAAAAACCAAGAAAGCAATTGACAACGTCGTGAGTACTGCTTGTCGCCACCGACACAAAGAGTGACGACGCCCAGATGATGAACTGTGTGATCAAACAGTTGAACCAGCCTCCGCAACGCGACGAGAGCAGGTGACCCGAATATCATTTGACCGCGATCACCTGACTGTGACGCACTGTCACTCACTTCGAAATGTCTGCGCTTTAGTTTTTCAACGGAACCATTTTTGGTGGACTGAATGTCGGCTTATACTAATCGCCCCTCTACGGCTAACCTACGGTCAGAAAGGGACAGAAATGCGGATTACAGCACTACATTATTCCGTCGGCTAACTTGGGAAGGAACCGTTCCGCTTGAAATCCGCGTCGATCCCAAAGAACTGCCTGCTAATTCAGATCGAGGTCTTGAATGCTATTTTATACAAGCGCCTCGGGTCAGCTATCTCCCGCTTCTGGTCCCTGAAATCAGGAGATTTCTGATGGATGTCGTGTTTGACGAAGTCGCTGGGAAAACACTCAAGGAGGACGATTGGTGGTTTGAAAGCGAAGAAGGGACATTACTCAAATGGTCTGTATTCCATTTTTTTTCGGTGTAAATACGAACATTCCACTTCTTTGTTCAGGCACTGGCCAATTGGCTTAATGTACGACAATCATACCACAGGCAATTCTCTTCGTTCTCATACACCACCTTCAACATCAATGGCAACACCCATGCGACTTATGCTACATCTCGCAGCACCTCCAAGCGATAAGCTTTTCCTGTCCTCCACAATAGATGCTTGCAAACAAGCTTTCATGAACCAACTTAAAGAAGCAGACTTCATCCGATGGGGAAACACACGACGAATGGTGGGCTTGAGAAAAGTCGACCAAGATGGGCTTTGGGAAGGCATCAAAGAACGCAAGTCCTATCAATCTAATCCTATTCAGGACCGACCTCATTTTCGAAAGCAGATAATTTCGACGATTTTTGGAGAGTAGCCGCAAAGTTGACGCCTATCATAGGACCACCGAGCAGTCGTCCGACCTCCCCACCACCAACAAGTTCTACTTTGACACGACCACAATCGGCTGACCCCACCACTCAACCCGATCGCGACAGTGCATACAGCATGCGAAATGTCCCTATCAGGATATTTCTTCCAGACGGCCCTGTCCTTCAGGAACTGGCACCTCCATTATTGGAAGATGGTAGGCCTTTTTTTTTTCTCTCTCCTTTCACTAGTCAATTCTCACTTTTGAATTTCAGGCACGCCGTACATGTTGAGGGACTTTGCCTCAAAGCATATTCCCCTTCTTTTTCCTCCGCGCCCACCGACACCCCCACCATCACGTATCAACCCAAATCCTCAGACTCCTCATACTCCAGAGCTGGCATATGTACTGGTGCAGGGTGTTATCTGCCCCCCTGAAGCGGACTTGGCCTTCTTAGGTGCCTGTCTAGTTGGCGCTGACGGTTGGTTGAACCTCTGCATAGGGATTTGCAGATGAGGTGTAGATGGACTAACTAGCTTGGAAATAGTATACCCCTTTCCTTGGCCATTAATTGGGAAAAAAATATTAATTATCTTTTGGTTATAACATTAGACATCAAACTTGACGATCTGTTCGCGTCCGCTTCTATCGATTTTGACAAGTCGTTTTGCAACACATCCATATAAAATTCTTGTAGTCCCCTGTCCAGCCACGCTGATCCCATTAGTCTTTGCCTTCAGAGCCAGATTTTCTTTGACTTGGTTGAGAGGCAGACCGTAGTGTGGGGTTGAGGAAAGGAGCATTGTCAGCAGATGTGCAGTCAGAACCTGTTGGACTGTCGGTGGAGAATTTGGTTCAAGGGAAGCCGAGGATGCAGTTGATGTTATTGGTGATTCCAGCTGCGGCATCTGGATTGCGAGGTTTTGAATGTAAGATCTAAGATACCAAAGTCAGGCAATGAATGGTTGTACGACCCGGAAAGCTTACAATGATTCATTGACGGAAGGAGATGGAAGACCCTTCGGATAAAGAAGGGTGTCGGAGATAGTGGCCCATATTTTTGCCTATGAGCGGCTGTGAAAACGCACAGGATTTGGGAAAAGCGATTGTTCACTTACCACGATCTTCTCAACTTCACGATTTACTTTTATCCGTGGCTGACGACTACCGGAGGTCTCTGATGCATCTTTATTTGATGGAGAAACGGACTTTGCACTAGAGGGAGGAGGATCCTTCAATTTATCTGGAGAAGATATTTGTTGGTCTTCTTCCTTGGCGGCAATGGTCTCTTGTTGTGTGATTGTGGGCTCCTCAATGAAAGAGTCTGCTTCTGTGAAGACTGTTGATTTTCCCGGACCCCTACTCGGGCTATCAAAGGATATCTCGCCGACATCGCCCAAATTGATGTCCTCGTGCAAGAGGTTATCTGTGAAACGAAGGGTACGACCAGTGTTAGACATGAATGGAACATCTTTTGGGGAGGAAGGAGGATCCTGCTTCGGAGGTTCTGATGTGTGGGCCTTGGGACGTGGTAGTTTGGGCTTCTGGATCTTAGTTACTGTTTGTTTCTTGAGAGAATATATTAGTCACAATGCGAGAAAAGGAAGAAGAAGAAGACCTTTTTGGAGAGATCGATAACGCGTTCCTGTAAATCCTTGATGTTGCGTTCCTCAGATTCCAATCTTGTCTTGATGAGCGGGACGTCCTCAGCAGGATCTACCTGTTTAGAGAATCAGAAGGGTGGGCATGGGACAAGGAAGATGGGACATGCGTGCTTGAGTGATTGATTTAGATCGTCGATGTTCCGACGGACATCGTTGAGTCTGTTGAGGATGTTGAGGATGCGGTCATAAGCGCGTGGCATGGGGCGTATTGGTTCACTATGGGAATCATGGGGAGAAGAAACAATGGTGAGGGGCGGATGCATACTATTGTTCGATGTATTTCAAAGCAGCACGGGCATATACTTCTGGATGGATTTCCTGGACAGCTGGGCGCCTTTTGAGCGGGGACGCGCGTTGAAACTGTGTTCGGGTGATTTTGGGCGAGTGGGAATCCTGGAGAGTGAAAAGGCCGAGCTCGGAGGGATCGATGTCGCGTATGAGATCGCCGAGCTGTGTGGAGAGCACTGCGCGGGCAAAGACAGAGGACGTCGTCGACTTGCTGGCTGTCTGGGAGGCGGCGGTCTTGATAGCACGGGTGTTCCGCGCGAAACGGTCGATCTGGTCAGAGAGAGACGCCATGTTATACACAGTGGGCGTAGTGCTTCCCGAAAAGGCTAAAAGGGAATTCCCGACGAAAAACCGCGCTTCCGAGTCGCACTCACCTCTGTCTGCCTTCCTCCCCCATTGCCCAACCCTCTCCGTCCAGCCAGCGCACCGTCGTCTCTCGTCGTGAGCTACCTATGCTTCCACCCCGGCACAAGCGATTATTCTGATTGTTCTCCAGGGTCTTCGTATATCACCCGCATCTATGTGGGAACCCCTCCCTCTGATTGTCTATGGATATGCAATCCATCCTCTCTCCCCCAATCGTCGCGAGACCAAGACATCAAGCAGGCATCGTCTCTCAACCGTCACAGAAGCCTCCACAGATGACAATTCAGTTACGCGGGACGTCGTCAACCTCGAGGTCGGCGACGAGATATACGCGTTCGAGAGGTATACCCCCAGCTCACGCGAACCCCCAGAGAACACCTGGTTCAGAGGGTACGCGTCTCCCTCAATACGTCCTGTCCAATTTTTATTCTTCCTTCTAGCTATGTCGTCTACACAAAACGCGGCCTCCCTGCTACCTGGTCTCAGTCAGATTCAAACTCAACGACCCGCCCATCCGCAAAGGCTGAAGAGATTAAGCAAGTATTTATCGGCATTTTCCCCGCGTCCCACATCATCATCCGCGAAGAATTAGCCGACGCCGAAGGACGACTCCAAGACCTCGCAGGCTCCATGCATACCAGCGGCTCTGCCAATGGAAGTATACGGAGCGGTGTCTACGGTCGCACCAGTCCTGCAGATGTTCCTAATTTTTGGGTCAAGGATAAATCTAGCATTATGGACACTGTCAAGGAGGAAGACGAAGATCAAAGTGCGTTCAACCCCAAGAGCTCTTTTAAAATAGGTCCCCCTCCTGACCAAGCCAGCTCCTCTCGTGCGGCTATTCCGGTGTACCCTGCAAGCATTCGTTCCGCTTCCCCAGTCGATTCACAAGTAGCAAAACCCTTGCCACCCCGCCCTTCGATAAGGTCAGGAGACGATACATACAGTGGTAATACGCAACCCATCATTGACGAAATCGCCTCTGCTCTACGAGAATGGCATACACTCATGTTCCAACACTTGGCTCGCCGAGATTACAAGCTATTCATGATCGTTCGTGACCACATCGACGCTCTTCATCTTGGCCGTCGCCAGTTGCTGGCACAGACTCTCAGTGCAGAAGAGACCGAAAACATGAGAAGAGAGTGCGTCAAAAGGCTCGTTATTGGAAATTTAGTGCAAGGATTGGATGTCGTCGTCAGACATCCAACATGGGGCAGCCTTGTCAGTGTTGACGTCGAGGGCGAGATCGATCCTCGTAGTTGGGTTAGTGCAGTCCGTATGTACTCCATGCAAGTATCACTTGCTTATCTCAACGTGGCGTACGACCCATTTTCTTTGTCTGGTGTATCGCCA
>Ga0307517_10005407_pt1 | contig 19271 bp, 8 predicted proteins | sample 23_EM_MG_FD_194515 | JGI IMG/M metagenome (GOLD analysis project Ga0307517, IMG submission 194515) | Populus trichocarpa ectomycorrhiza microbial communities from riparian zone in the Pacific Northwest, United States - 23_EM | ecosystem: Host-associated > Plants > Roots > Unclassified | place... | reverse complement strand
TTACCCGTTCTCTGAGCCTAAGCAGAGAACGTGTGCAGTTTGTAGGAATTTCAAACTCCCCCTGAAGATAACAAATTCTCAGAGTAACAAAGAGAGCTGACGTTAGTTCTATTTTTCTTGTTTCAGTATTTTCCGTCTTCTTTTCAAAATTTAAACTGCAAAATCTGGTAGAATTAAAAAAAATAAAATTACATGGACTAGTTTTCTGATGGTGCACCTTCTTTTTCCCCCCCTTGTTTTAACCTTGAAAAATTATTTGGCCTGACTTATTACCATGAAATCTTTTTACTATTGACAGCTGACACGCGAGGCGTTGTGCATTGTCCACGTACTCAGTTTTTTTTTTTTTTTTCATGTAGAGTTGACATCATATTTTTAACTAATGGTTGCTGTGTAAATATGCATTATATTCTATGAAATCATGCACATTTTTTCATGACTAACAATTGTTTTTAGTCAATAATCATCCATTTCTTCACCAATTGAAAGGTAGGCATTACAACTGATCGGAGATGCCAATATTCACACAAATCAATTGTTATTTAAATCTCCACGTCACGAGGTTACTTGACGTGATTAATATCTAAAAATATCTTGGATAATCAAATAAATAAAACGATTTTAAATTTAATATTTTTCATTCTCATTCTACAATAATTTATTATATATTTTCTTTCAATTCTTTGCACATTCCATTAACTTAAATATTAAAGAATTTTTTGTTCTACAATAAACTTATTTTAAAAAAAAAATAATCATACTCGTAACCAAGTCTAAACATCAAGCCTGTAATAAAGCTCATACGGTGATTTATCATTATTTTTTTTAATTTTGTGTTTCTTTAATATTTTAATTCTTTGCACATTCATGTTTTTTTTATATTTTGTCTTAGGGAATTCTAAACACGAATCAAAATTAATCTTTACATAACAGGAGAGAAGGATAAAAAAAAAGAAAAAAAGAAAAAAGAAGAGGGATTTCGTGAAACGCTTAAAATATCATGAGGTCATTCCTAGAATTACTTCTTGACTTCTCTTTATGTAAACAATAGTTAATTACATCAACTAAAAGTCTCGAATCACTTAAAAGTGCCGTAAATACATACACTAAAATTAAACATACTACATTTTGTTGTATCCTTGAGGATGAGATACTATGAGTGATAATGCATGAAAAAAACTATTGTATTTTATACAATGTACATATCTTCTAAATATTTTTATAAATATCTTTGATATTTATAAAATATTTATATTAAGTATTTTATAACTTAAATGTTTATAAGATATATATATCTAGAAGCATTAAAAAAGAGGTTAGATCGCTCGTCTCTTTAGAAAACATAAAATATAACACTATTCTAATACAAAATTTAAATAAGGTTTAAATAATATATAAGCCAAGAGAATATATACTCATTCTCCTGTTAGGCCTACAAAGTTCTCTAGGTCTAGTTTTATTAACTTATGAAAAACACCCTCATTCTTTTTACTAAGAATTTTCTAGCCTAATCATTGATGCTGTTTGCAGGAAACTAATAAAAAAAACCATAAATTATTCTTTCAATGCTGATTTTTCACATTCCTAATCATTATCATTGACAGATAATCAAAACACTTCTAAAATACAACACAACATGTGACATATCTTCCTGTCATAGTAGGCACATTTGCCCAACTAAATTTTCAATATTTCATCAACCAAATGCATCTCTTCACCCAGGAGCAAAATTAGACCCTTAAATGTTAGTTTAATTTATTATTATTTTTTATTTTTTAAAAGTAATTAAATTACCATCTCATCACTATTCAATCTGATAATAACTAATTAGTTATACTGAAAAGACTATATTACCTTTTGAGCGAAAATTCAATTATTTAACATAATTTCACTGTTATAATCCGGATTATTTAAAAACTTCCGATTCTAAAAAAAAAAAAAAAAAACACCAGACCCACCAATCGAATTAATTAAGTTTTTGGGACAAGTACACTCAGATTGCCAGCTGCCAACGAAAATAATTAATGAGAAGAGAATGCTGGGGACATGCATGGTGTAATTGAGATTCAGATCACAATCAATGAAGTTTTTGGGATCAGTCACTATTTTGTGCATCAAGTGAAACGACACTCCAACCACTCCACGCAACTACTAGTAGTTAGATTTCATTAAAATCTCCCCTTCCCAACCTCACGAAGTGATCCTTCTTAATTTCTATGGTCTTACAACCTTATTATTAATTAATAGCGGGCAATTACGTACTAATACTTAACTTAGTCATTATGCATGAACCGATTGCTAACCTACGCATGGATCTTTAATTAATAACTTGAAAGTCAGAAATGGTGACAATGTTCGAAGATCTATAGCTTGTGCTGAATCTTGGTGCCACCAACTTGCTAAAATCGTTCAATCAGTTGCTATTCTGATAACTTGGTATAAAATCCAAGTACTGGATTTCATGCATATCGTCAATGATTAACAGCAGTGCGCGATGTGTTGCAACTTTAATTTTTTCTGCAATTGGAAGTTTGGTTATTATTGTTTTTTAAAATGTTTTTTTATTTAAAAATATATTAATATAATATATATTTTTTATTTTTTAAAAATTATTTTTAAAATCAGCGCATTAAAATGATTTAAAAACACAACAAAATATTAATTTAAAAAAAATAATAAAAAAAACCTTCAATTTTTTTTAAAAACATTTTAAAACACAAAACCAAAAATAACTAATTACAAAGAAAAAACTAATTAAGTAATTAATGGAGCATGCAAATGATATTGATGTCTAACCACCACACAAATCTTAAATTAAAGCTCCCATGACTGTTGTCTAAAAACTAACGCAATTACTCCTACAAGATAATTTCCCGAAAAGAAGGCATTTGCAATTAGCTAAACCCCACTGCTAAAATAATCAAGGTCATTTGAGCTAGTTTTAAAGCTAATAAACTCAAGCCTGATATTCCGATGAGCTAGCTAGGAGAGTTAGTAGAGATCGATCATTCTAAAATAAGTTATTTTAATATTAAATTGTTTTTTAAAACTATGTTATTTTGAAGAATTTTTTAAAGAATCAAACCAAGCTCTTATCAAATCGTTTATATTACGAATTGATTTACCAATTTAATTTTGGTTTAACTTTTGTTTTAATCCAGAGCTGAGAAGACATGTCTGAGTTGATCATACGAGTAGGGTCGCATTTAATAACACTTGTTGGTAGGAGCATTAATCATTCTAAAGGAAAAAAGGGAAATCGATGAACCATTTCTCTGTCTCCCATGTAAATCAAAACAAGCCAATTAATTGGGCTGCCAGTTTTCATATAGAAAAGGCAGTTCGTTTGTACAGAAAACCTAGCTAGCTAGCCTTAGCAAAGTCCCTGTGGAGCAGTAGAGTCACATTTTCTTCATTTCTTGAAACCTGGGGTACAGTTTGCCTAACCATTGTCAAACTGTGTTTTTTCTTCGCCGACAAAATTTGCAAGAAATCTTTGTACCCACATAATTTATTGCCGTCAAAATTGTTGATTTTCTAAAGTTATATAAGAACATCATCCGCTGGCTTGTTTTCGTACAACAAATCAACCATCATTTGAGCGCCTGTTTATTCAAAGAATATGGCTCTTGGATGGTGCAGATTCTTTGGTGCTTGTTTTATAGGAATTCTCTTCTTTCATGGCTTTTGCGCCTGCGATAGAGGTATGGATATCTCCTTCACTCAAGCTCTTTCCTTTCAACAACACATTACCGCTAATTCCCATCATTAATCTGCACTTAAGAATAAAATTATAGTGAATTTGTGGTTATCTTTATTCTCTTAATTACTATATTGGAACCAACATTAATGTGCATGGCATGTCAATGATCCAGGAGCATAATATCATTTGATATAAAGTTCCAACTTTCTTTCTTTTTCTTCAATTAGCTGCTCGTAGTTGATAGTTTATCCAAGAAATTCCATTTCAAGAGAGCATGCGCTTAATTTCCTAGCTAGTTTCTTTTCATGCCATGACATAACATGCATGTGTGATCTGTAATCCAAAGGATAACTTGAGTAGCTCGCTGGAAGGAGGACGCAAGGGCTTCAGCGACAATATGGTGGCTACACTAGCCGATTGCTCTGCCAGGACCATATGCAGTCCGGCAGCATATATATATATATATATATATATATGAGGCCCAAGACCTAGAATGGTTATTTTCGGTTTAGTTCGGTTTTTATTAAAAAAAATAATCAAATCAGTTTTTTTAAAAAAAAAACCGAAACCGGTTCAAACCGATCGGTTTTGGTTCGGTTTTTAGAACAAAAAACCAGTTTTTTTGGTTTGACTCGGTTTTTTCCAGTCTGACTCGGTTTTTTTCTAGTTTGACTCTTTTTTTCAGTTTCAAGCTTATAAAACCGAACCGGTCGGTTTTTTTAAAAATTCTAATTATTTTTTTTCATAGTTCGGTTTTTTCGATTTTTTTAATTTTTTTTTAATTTAATTTATTTTTTAATTTTTTTTGCTCATGACCTACTTTAATATGGTCCCAAGACCAGCTTGAATATATAACTTATAAACAGGAAACCTAACCTAACCACAATAACTTCAACAACTGTATGATTATACATTAAATTTTATTTTTTTCTGTCCATGAACCATCGTAGTGGTCCATTTATGTGTAGTATCTGTGCCTCATTAACACCGTTTATATAGTTTGGATTTTTCTTATGGTATTTATGTTTATATATGTTTGACATGATGTGGAATCTCATCCGAATCGATGTACGTACATTAATATTGTCACGTATACAGTTGACCTAATTTATGCACATCTAGCATGCAAATACTCAGTTTTAAGTTTAGGTTTTACTGACAACGACAAATTAAGCATATTAACAACCTTAATTAATTTAATCACAGCACTAATTACTTAAAACTGGTAGTGATTTATTAAACTCTCTTTGGCCCAGCTCCATATTACTCTTTCATGCTCAATGCAACTTCGGCTCCAACAATATCATACTACGACTACATAATTGTGGGTGGTGGAACCGCTGGCTGTCCTTTAGCTGCCACGCTCTCACAAAACGCTAGCGTTTTGCTCCTAGAACGCGGTGGCTCACCCTATGGCAATCCTAACATTACCAACCTAGCAAAATTTGGTGCTGCGCTGTCCGACCCCTCTCCTACCTCCCCCTCTCAACGTTTCATTTCTGAAGATGGCGTGATAAATGCTCGTGCCCGCGTACTAGGCGGTGGGAGCTGCCTAAATGCTGGATTCTATACCCGTGCCTCTCCGGAATATATAAGGTACATCATATTAAAACTTAGCATGAGAATTATTGTAATAAAAAAAACAAAAAACAATCTCAAGTTACATATATATGTTCCTCAAACTAGTATGCGTATTTTGCAGCTGATCTGTTTAAGAAATTAACGTGGCACCAAGTTCTTAATCGAGTAGTTAATTAGTTTAAGATGGTGTAGAGCTGCAGGGTGGGACGGTCGGTTGGCGAATGAGTCGTACCAATGGGTGGAGCGGAGAGTGGCGTTCGAGCCGCAAATGGGGCCATGGCAATCGGCTGTGAGGGATGGGCTGCTAGAGGCCGGAGTGCTGCCAAACAATGGATTCACATACGATCATATTAAGGGGACTAAAGTTGGTGGAACAATCTTTGATCGAGCTGGGAATAGACATACTGCTGCTGATTTATTGGAGTATGCCAATCCTGGTGGGCTTACCGTCCTTTTGCATGCTACTGTATACAAGATCTTGTTTGCAACTAAAGGTATATGATTTTCATTTTCTCGAGGCATTTGTTTTTGTTGTCTATTTCTCTGCCACTACCAGTGGCCATAATTTATTTTATTATTTTTTATTTTTTGTAATTGAACAGCAAGACCAAAACCAGTGGCTCATGGAGTGGTATACAGAGATGCATCAGGGGCAAAGCACAGAGCCTACCTAAAGAGAGGGTTAAAAAATGAAATTATCATATCATCTGGTGCCCTAGGAAGCCCACAGCTCTTGATGTTGAGCGGAGTGGGCCCTGCACAGCAACTTCGGGCCCACAATATTACAGTTGTGTTGGATCAGCCCATGGTTGGCCAACTCATGTCTGATAACCCCATGAATGCCATTTTCGTCCCTTCTCCTCTCCCAGTTGAGGTTTCACTTATTCAAGTTGTTGGCATCACTCAATTTGGTAGCTACATTGAAGCTGCAAGCGGTGAAAATTTTGGTGGTTCTCCTCAAAGAGACTACGGGATGTTCTCTCCTAAGGTAAACCTATCTACTATTTTGTAAGGTTTTTTTATTGGGCTGCTACATCACAGGGATTTGATTAGAATTCTTACCCTTCTGGGTCCATCATGGTACCTCTGGGCCCAGTGGGCCCACCAATAATTTCTTACAACCTTCAAGCCTAAAAGCTTCAAACTTTACCATTTGGCATTTGAGCAAGAAATTAATTTGGTGGTGCAAGTTTTGTTGACATGTGCAGATTGGCCAGCTCTCAACAGTGCCACCAAAACAGAGGACCCCAGAAGCCCTAGCCAAGGCTATTGAGCTAATGAACAACTTGGACCAACAAGCTTTCCAAGGTGGATTCATTCTTGAAAAAATTATGGGTCCAATTTCCACCGGTCATTTGGAGCTAAGAACACGCCACCCTGAGGACAATCCATCAGTTACCTTCAACTACTTCAAAGAACCCCAAGACTTGCAAAGATGTGTAGAGGGCATTTCAACTATAGAGAAAGTGATCGATTCGAGGCCTTTCTCTAAGTTCAGGTTTGATTATTTGTCAGTGCCACAGCTGCTAAACATGACAGCAAGTGCCCCAGTAAATCTGTTGCCTAGACATTACAATTCCTCACAGTCACTAGAAGATTTCTGCAAGGACACAGTCATGACCATATGGCATTATCATGGAGGTTGCCAAGCTGGTAGTGTTGTTGACCATGATTACAAGGTTATGGGTGTGGATGCGCTAAGGGTTATTGATGGGTCCACCTTCAATGTCTCTCCTGGGACTAACCCTCAGGCCACTGTCATGATGCTTGGAAGGTAACCAATTTAATTCCAGAAAACTAATCTCTCTAACTCTAATTATTTACTTGGTGATTTTGACTTTTATTACTACTCTCCATGTCCCCTCAAAATGGTTCCTTTTTGGAGGTTTTTTTTCGTTACTTGATTTTAAATCTTTATTCTCATAATAAGTTTTAATTTTCATTGTTTTAAAACTCGTATGAATTTATTTTTCATCAAAATGAAACCTTTTCTGATTCAATATCGATGCTTTTAAACTTTACTTTCTCACTTGTTTATCGAAAACAAAACATGTCAGGTTAAAATCCAGCAATAAATACAAAATATTTCAAGACTCTTTATTTTACTACCTATTATATTGTACTGTTTGCTTCTATGATGGATGGCATGTGGATGGTCAACTGTGTTGAATTTGTTATTAAGTTCTTCTACAATTAATCCATTCATATTTCTATATTTTTGTTCAGAAATCTTTTAAAATCAATTGATCGTATATATATTGGATATCAGTTGATGAAGAAAATTAAGCAAGCAATTTGAAAATAATAAAATAAATTAAAAACTCTTCTTCATAATTCTACAGAGATTGTAGCGTGGTTATTTGCACTAAGTTGGAAGTGTATTTCTAAAACACTACTTTTCAATTGTGGAAAAATATTATGGGAGAAGTTAAAACTGAAAATGGATATCTGATGAGCTAATGTGATGGGATTTTGGTTAACTTTTTTTTTTTTTTTTAATTAATGCAGGTACATGGGAGTCAATATTTTGAAGGAGAGACTTGCAAAAGAAGATTTGGCAAATTAAATAGTAGATAGAACATTGGAAAGGAAAAAAAAAGCTTTTACATATTAAAGGTAGAAAATACATCTTCGCATTTTGTATCTCAATTATGTTTGGCAAGAAAGAATATATAATATTTTATTAAACGAGCATATAAAATAAAATATTTTCTACCATTGCAAACCAAAGCAACCATTAATGATGTATCTAGTTGATCACCATTCACGAGGCAATATTCTATTGCTTGTCTTGTTAAACGAATGATCTCATTTCTATACAGAGAACGCTCTTCTATGAGAAGGTATTGCTTAAGTGGAGTACTATAGTCTTTTACTTTCATGCAAGTTTGAATGATGCCTGTGAGTGAGCTCTCTCTCTCTTGTTTGATGTTTAGCTTTTCGAGTACTTTTATCCAAATATCTAGTAAGAGCTCCGCAAGACTGGAATTGTCTAGGTTTGATAATAGAATAACATTGTCATTTTTTTAATCAAAGGATCTTACCAATGAAAATCATATTTCCATCTTTGTTTTTGGAAGCAAAGTAAGCTAGTATCGTTTTTTGGTACCTAACCTTAAATGACTTTTTAGTGTCAAACCAACCTTTATATTAACTAACAATGAGAACCATATAGGTGGTAGCTCAGTGGTAAGAGTTTGGGATCAAGGGGTTTGTTCCCTCTGTGGTCTCAGGTTCGAGCCCTGTAGTTGCTCATATGATGGTCATTGGAGGCTTACATGGTCGTTAACTTCAGGACCCGTGAGATTAGTCGAGGTGCGCGCAAGCTGGCCCGGACACCTACGTTAAATTAAAAAAAAAAACAATGAGTTGGCATGCATTAATATATAGCCCCATCACATTTTGGCTCGAAGGCCATGGCCTTATAATAAAATGTCCCTTTATCCATGATGAATGATGTCTTCTTCTTATAATCGGGATGCATAGAGATCTGGTGGTATCCCAAGTTCATATCCAATGAGCTTAGGAATTTAAGTCTGGCTATGAAGTCCATTAGTCTATTTATATTATATAAGGTAAAACTATATTATTTTCCATTATTTTTCTTCACCTGATCATATTTTCGAGTTGGTAGGGTATATCACTTTTCGAATGAAATCAACTCTCAACAACTTATCTACTCCCTCAAATATAGTCTGTCACCTTTCATCCTAATTTTTTTCTTCTAATTGGATATAAGAAAATGAGAGATTAACATTCAGCCTATGACAGGACACGTTTAGGTTGATTCCTAACATCTGTGAGGGGCCGAAGGTAAAATTATCTTTTTAGATGTGAAGGAGTTCTATGATGATTTTCTCTTACTCAAGATCCACAGTAGATTTGATCTTGGTGATGAAGCTTGTATCATATTTATGCAGACTAAGTTTTTCAAATATTCTACAACTTTAATGTGTATTTCTTTTTCTCCTTAAATGACCATGTATGGTCCACTAATAAAGCTTTATTACCCTTGAAGCAAGTAAGATGCATCTTTTGAAGGTTGTATGGTTCTCTTTTACTATGAACACCTTCTTTTAGAGAGGAATTTTATAGCCAAGTATTTGATATTGATCATTGTAAAGACACTATAAAGAAGGGGCTTACCAATAATAACATTATTGGTCAAATTTATTTTGATCACCATAAAGGTTTGATAGAGAATACGGCATTTGAGGTCAATATCAATATGAGTGTTTAAAATAACAGAGTAACAAAAAACCAGAGGAAACTAAAAAAAAATAATCAAAAAAAAGTTGTTACAAAAACCCTAAAAAAATTGATCAACTAAACTGGTTAAACCAATATTGAAATGCTATATAAAAAAAAACATGTAAAATGAAAAAAAAAAATTATTCAAACTGTAAATTAATAGTAAAAGTAGTTGGGCGCCACTTACCTGTAGGCCACCCTTCATCTCTAGTCTCTGTCTTTATACTTTTTTGATCTTCCCCGCCTATAACTCACCCTCAATCTTCAGTCTTTTCATCTCTACTCTCTCTGTATTTTTTTGAACCTCTAGATGTAGCCACCAAAACCCTAAAACAATGACCTCTCATCTTTCTACCTATATCCTTATCTTCAGCCTCCAACACCTCTCCACTTATAGTTAGAACCTCTCTTTTCTCAATATGTTTTTTTTTGAAAAAAATTTTATATAATTGCTGATTTTAATCCTTTTGTCTTTATTTCAACTTCTCATGTGGTATAATAATAAGGTTTACGTCTTGGGTTTTTAGCCCTCATAATCTTGAATAACTAATTTCATAAACGATGGGATAACGATAGAAACATAGTTTTTAATTCTTATCTCATGGTCCAAAAGTAGTTTGTATAGTAAAGACATAGCACAGCATATCTTGTTAAAGTGATGAGTTAGTGCTCTGTTTTTGCTAGAAAACATATAAAAACAACATATCTTGTTACTTTTCCAAAAATAACATTTTTTATCTTCAAATGATGATAAGATATATGAAACTATTCGCGCTGAAAATAACTTTTTTGTGCTGAAATGTATTAAAATAATATTTTTTAAAAAAAAAAATTATTTTGAGATCAGCATGTTAAAATAATCTAAAACATATAAAAAAATTTACAAAAAAAAAATTTAAAATTTTTTAAAAATACAGTTTGCACCGAGTTAGAGAAGTAGTTATCATTATTCTTTGTTTAAACTATGAAAAAATTTCACACAACGGTGTTTGTGCGTCTTCTACCTTCAATTTCAGTACCCACAAGCGCCTTTAAGCAGTGTTTTCAGATTTCAGCTTCAATTTTCCACGAAGTCCCTCTTTTCACAAAAGAATAATCAAATACATGGCCTACCTTGGATTCATAGGCCGAAGCCCAAATCCAGAAATTTATTAAACTTTTTCCTGCGAGCATACACTAAAAGCTGACATGGTGTAAGGCCCCAGAATAAGGTTCTGGTCCGAAAGGGCGTGGGTTGAAAGCCCGCTCTCAACCATCTTTTTAGTTTTTATTCCTTTTTCGCTTATATTTTTTATACTTATTTATAAATAATTACTTACACGAAGGTTGAACAACAGCGTCAGGATGGCCGAGTGGTCTAAGGCGCCAGACTCAAGTTCTGGTCCTCGTGAGAGGGCGTGGGTTCAAATCCCACTTCTGACAACTTAAGTTTTGTTTTGTGTTTTTAGATAATAATTCCTATGCGACTTTTATGACTCTTTAGATACTATTTTTTTCCAGAAGTAAATACTAATAATTTAACTTTAATGGCTTTTCAGTGAGGCTTCTTGCTTCTCTTTTCTCCGTCTTTTTCCTTAAAAAGAAAAAAAAAAACTCATCACAGCTTTTGATCTAACTAATACAGCACAAGGAAATCCCTTCGTTGGGGCAACGCCATTGCTTAATCAATCCTAAGCCTCTCTGGTACTTGAGAATCTTGCCTGGGCTATACTTGTTTGAAATATTGGATACAAATTGAGACCATGTGCAAGCCCCTCCAGTCTTAATTTCATTGCACCCTGGAGATCACGCAACATTACATGATACAAGAACCTCCCATAGTCTCCTTCTCAACTGGAACATTTATCGTGATTGTTTGAAGATTCATGTGATGTTCTCGGTTTCTCAAGTGTATGATGGCTCTGACCAGATTTTCAGGTAGATGGCGACATTAGTGTTGCTGCTTTTCTTTGTTGTTTCCCCTCTTGGTGCGTCAAGTTCATTGCTTGGAAAATGCAGCCCCTTTAGGTTTGACTAGTAACAGAATCTGCATGAACTCACATGAACAAATGAATCTCACCATATACTTTTATTTGTGAGCTCGTTCAATTTTATTTTTTTCATTTTAAAACTTGTTGATTTTAGGAGTGACAAATACGTTTCAAATTAATGGTGAGATGAGCTTTTCCTTCCCCCTCTAGAGGACAAATGATGACTCAGGAAACTAGAAGGACCACAAATCCACGATAGATTACTATTCGGATAATGATATATTCCCCCAACACAAGGCTAGCAGCCAAATTGTCTTGTCTCTTCGGGCTTCATGCGTTAGCTTGAGACAAGAATTTAGGGGGGTTTGAGTTGATTTTTGAACTACCATCAATGATGTAGCAGGTCGAGTTGGTTTAACAAATTCGAATCAGAAGAAATGAATCGTCCCAACTCCGAAGCTCGGAATTTCCTCAAAAATCGATCTGGTATTATCCAAGTAACCAGCCAACTTAATCGCAAATCTTGTAATACGCCAATCACAGGCTAAATCACTGGTGAAAATAACCATCATTACTCTTCAGGGTTGAGGAATGCAAACTCTCCCTTTGGTTTCTCAGAATCAAATTACTCCATGGAGAGTGTTCATTTTTCAACCCTGAAGAGGGCGATGGGGTTTGCCAAGTTGACGCACCAGCATCGAAAGGGAGACTTCCCATATACTTCCAAAACTTTCAGACTCGGAAGACTTGGCTAGGGGGGTCCTCTGGAATAACTTTATGAGAAATGACCTCGTGTTGGTGGGGCAAAAACTACGAAATTGAAAATGGCAGGACAAGGCGTTGAAATGTCATATAAAAATATAAGGGAAGGGGTATTAGTGTTTCTCGATCATAAGAAAAGTTGGAGACTGATAATCATTCCGAAGAAACTTGAAACCTAGATAGATAATGCCGGCCACTTCAAGAGTTTCCCCTGCCCCTTTCTGCTTGTTTTGGATCTCCACAACTTCAAGACAAGTATTTCAAATGTTAACTAAATGTAGTTTTTTTATCCATTCGAAAAGTATTACAACCACTTCATTTTTGGTGGAGTGGGCATTAAATTAAATAAATTTGAGATCAATGTGATGAGGTAAAGGAGCAAGACAAGATTGAACTGGACATCTGAGTTTTTTTTTTTTTTTTCAAGTAGACAGGGCCTTAAATCACAGAGCATGCGAAAGGTCCTATATTACAGCTTTTTCGCACTTGAAAAGTCTAAAAACAAAGCAAGCTGATAGTGTAGTAAGGAAAAAAAAGGGTAATTTCGTGCAAAACGAAAGACAGGGTGGCCTGGCCCAACGACCAGGAAACCCACTATCTGACTTTTCCAACCTACACAGCAGAAAATGCTCAATGATGTGTTTTGATTGGAAAAAATCAAATGTGAAGTTAATAGAGGGAGAAAAACACGAACAATAAATCTGGTGTGGACAGAAAAGGAAGGAGAAAAGGAGATGCATTCACCTTGCACTGGAGAGGCCTCACAGGCCTGCTTCCATAATTTATGTCAATTGCCTTTTCTTGGGATTCCTGAGCCCCAGAGTTCAACATCCATAACCACTGCTGCTTCATCCCGCCATGATTTTGAAGTTGCCATGGCGTCATCGATGTATCCAAACTCTCAATTCACCAATCATGAGTCCTTCCCTTCATTGCAAGAATCATTCTCCTATTTCACCAAAGCATTTCCACTGTATTCTCAGACTGATCAGGCTGACAAAATCCGAGAACAAGAATACTACCATCTCTCCCTGTCCAACCATGTTTGTCTTGATTATATTGGCCATGGCCTCTTCTCATACTCTCAGCAACGAAGTTACTCTCGGGAAGCTACAGTTGCCTCAACATCATCTTCTTCCCTTCCATTACGGCAATATTCCTCAAGTTTAGAAACGCCCTTCTTTGGCATTTCCTACAAGGCAGCAAACTTACATTCTCAAATACAGTATGGTAGCCAAGAATCGGAACTGGAATGCAAGATACAGAAAAGAATTATGGCATTAATGAATCTCTCTGAAGATGATTACACGATGGTTTTCACTGCCAACCAGTCATCCGCATTCAAACTTCTTGCAGACTCTTATCCATTTCAGTCAAATCAAAACCTTCTTACAGTATACGACCATGAGAACGAGGCAGTGAAAATCATGATAGAAAGCTCCAAGAACAGAGGAGCACGGGTCATGTCAGCTGAATTCTCATGGAAGAGTTTAAGAATACATTCAGGGAAATTGCTAGAGAAGGTAAGACGTAAAAGGAAGAATAGGAGGGGACTATTTGTTTTCCCACTTCAATCAAGGATGACAGGAGCTAGGTATTCATACCTCTGGATGAACATGGCTCGGGAAAATGGATGGCATGTCTTGCTTGATGCTTGTGGCTTAGGACCCAAGGATATGGAGACCCTGGGCCTCTCCCTCTTTAAGCCAGATTTTCTTATCTGCTCTTTTTTCAAGGTTTTTGGCGAAAACCCATCTGGTTTTGGCTGTCTATTTGTGAAGAAATCCAGTTCTTCAGTTATAAAGGATTCAACTAGTACAGGCTTAGTGAGGCTTGTCCCAGCTAGGCGACCTTCTCAAATTTCAGAAGAGTCAGCTAATGACGACACAGAAACTGAAGAAAAAGCGAAACAAGAGTTACATGATGATGATAGTTTGCAAGGCTCCTCCTCAGGTCCTATGTCCAGGCAGCAGACAAGTGAGAAAACTTCTGAACTGCAAGAAACCAAAGAGGTTTCAGTAAAACACAAAGCACCAGAAATTGAGGTATCAGTGGCATCATTTGAATCCTCCCAATCCCAAATCATTGCTAGCAGTGCAAGTGGGTATTCATATCTTGAATGTAGAGGCTTGGATCATGCAGATTCGTTGGGCCTGATATCAATCAGTACCAGAGCAAGGTACCTCATCAACTGGTTGGTAAATGCATTAACGAGTCTTCAACATCCACATTCAGAAAATGGGCATCCCCTAGTCAGAATCTATGGACCAAAGGTAAAATTTGATCGAGGACCAGCAGTGGCATTCAACGTATTTGACTGGAAAGGAGAAAAGATAGATCCTGCCATTGTACAGAAGCTTGCTGATCGAAATAACATTTCTTTAAGTTGTGGATTTTTGCACCACATTTTGTTCTCAAACAAGTATGAACACGAGAGGGAGCAGATATTAGAGACAAGAACAAGTGAAGGAGGAACAGTTTTAAATGGGAAGAGAGATAAACTTTATTCAGGAATTTCTGTTGTCACAGCTGCCCTCGGGTTCCTGACAAATTTCGAGGACGTTTACAAACTCTGGGCATTTGTTTCACGGTTCCTGGATGCAGACTTTGTGCAGAAAGAGAGGTGGAGATATACAGCTCTTAATCAGATGACAGTAGAGGTTTAGTTTGCACTTATTGTTGTATTCTTTAATATTATCGTAATTGAATTCTTAATGTAACAAACACATTATTACATTGCGTTAATATAGTGGCAGAATAAAAGTATACCTCGGAGACATGTGAACACCTTCATTACATTCGAATATGGTGAAATTAGATCTCTTAAAGTGGTCTCAAAGATAATGAAATAAAAAACAAAGAAACTGTCACAGAAAAGAAAAGGAAACTTCAAATGAAATGGAAATTCAACATTAATAAAATAAAATCATTGCTATGAAAAGCTTCCTAGCACTGTAATATAAATTGAATACTTCATCTTGTTGCACCGCTTATAGTAAAATAAAAGACATCCTGATTAAATGTATCGCTACATCACAGAAAAGGGAAACAATAAGTAGCATGCACACGCACTCTCAGACATATGTTTAACTGACATATGAGAAACATTCATATTGAATCCATTTTGGTTCAGCAGCTGAATAGACTACTTGAGTCACTACTGTGTTATGTATCACTGCTGGGACCTACAGCATCCAATATACTGGTTCTTAAATCTTATGTAAATGATTCCATAAATTAGCAACCATTTGGTGCCCTCCTCGCAATATTGGACTGCAGTGAGGGGCTGGGATCTGCATGGCATCATCTAACATACTGGAATATGTATCAACAAGTGTTTCCAAAACATTTTGCAGGTGTACAAATTTGCCTTCACGTACAAGTATTACAGACCAGATTCTGCCTGGTAACTGCTTAATATATAATGATACTGGATTATGAGTTTTGTTTGCTGTCCATGTTTGGAAACTTATAGGCTGCCCGTTGATAAAGCAGCTCTTACTGGCCCCAAGAAAAAGCTGACGAGGAACTCATATTTCTAAGAATGCATCTGATCATTTAACACTTCATTTATGGCAGAGCAGCCCACAAAGACTATTCAAAGAATATCAAACTTATTTTAAGACAACCAAACAAATATTTTTTTTGCAGATTCTTCCAAAAGAATTGGCTCAAAAACGCATAGTGCACTCCTTCAACATGCATTTGATCATGTAACACTTCACTTATGGCAGAGGAGCCCCACAAAGACCACTCGAAGAATACCAAACTTGTTTTAAGATGGCCAAAGGAAAGTTATCACAGATTTGCAACAAAAGTTCCACTTCTTTACAAAACTTCCAGAAAATCATCCATTTTGATTCGGAATCTTTGCTTGCAAGTTGCAACTCATTTATCTCTTGCTGTGGTGAGTTTCCCTGTCAGTGCTCACTACGATATTTAATGAAGAAGAAAAATAAAGCAAGAGATAAAAAAGGCATTTCCTCGATTCAGATTTCAGGGTGCAGCATTGCATTGAGCATTGACAGGGAAACTCACCACGGCAATAAAAAGAAATTACCTCGTACACTCAATTTAAAATGGGCCTAACTAGAAGGACTTGGGGCAACAAATTAGCTCAAATAAAATCAGGCTCTGACTTGAGGATTGAAGGCTATTATTGGGCTTGAGCTGTCTGAGGTTTAAGGAAGAAGCTGGTCTTAGCTTATAATAAAAGAAAAGAGCAGAGAACACTTGTGCTTGAGACTAAAGGCAAAGTAGTACACCATAATTAAAAAGAAGTCAGTCCTTCTTTGATTTCTGCATCAAAAGAAAGGCTTTCAATTTAAGGTGGGGCGTGAAACCAGATTGTTTATCTTTCTGTATACTTCAAACAATTTACTGTATATATTTATTCCCTCGGCACATAATTGTATATTGATAGAGCTCAGAAGGTTACGTAGCTATTGATGTGTATCACATTAAATATTCAAGCTTTTTTTTGGTCAACGTACCATACTCTTTGACATGAAATGCCAGTGTGCCACTGTAATGCTCCTGCTCCCTTTGTCTTCGTTGGAAAAATATTTGTATTTTTTCTTTCCCTTTTATCAAATAACAACTATTTGTACATGAGGGGAGTAGCTTTTGTCAATGGTTTAGATATATATTGATACACACGTGTGTAAATGTATTTGTTGTTTGGGCTCAGCTCAAACGGTAACCTTTATTACTTTAACCATGCAATAACAAGCCTTTATACATGCACCCCTAGGCAACTCCAGTTTTTTAAAGAGATAGAGTAAGATGACATGCAAGCGAGTGATTCTTGAACTCCTAAACTCAGAAGGAGTTAAGCATATTGTTCTCATACAAGATCAACCAAACAATCCAATCGTCATCGATCTCCATCTGAATCTCTTTCACACACTAGAAAAAGATTTAGGTGTGAGACGAGCTTCATGACTCTACGAGCTCATGAGCTAAAACACAACCCACATCTAGTCATCAAATGGAAGAATCCCTACTTTTATCAAAAAAATATTGCACACTTGACTCTTCAAAGATTACATCACCACGAAGGTCAGCTTAGACAGTTATAAAAGATTCACAAACCCCAAAAACCACATAAAATGTGAGAAACATCCTAAAGCTTATCACACAAGATAGTGATGTTATGTGTAATGTTCTTCTAACAAAACTTCATGGATTTGCACATGTATAGCGCCACGGTCTAGAGCCTAGCTTTATTTTCCATTTCCAATATCTTAGCTCCAAATTTGTCTCTCACTTCAGCACAAGCATTCCATCCAAAAAAAACACCGTAAAGTTCTTTGTCATCACACAACGAAAAGATAAAAGTATTGTGGCCTATCTCCGAAGGTTCAATGAGGAAATGCCCTTCTTCATTTTGATTTTTGATTTCTGATTTATGCGATTTAACCCTCAATTGACCATCAAACTTTTAATTTTCTTCAATTTGGCCCCTGATTTGGTTAATTTCAGCTCCTAAAGTCTCACGTCTTTTACGATTTGGTCATTGGTTTTGAATTTCTCCAATCAAACCCCTAATTGGCTATCAAACTATAATTTGCTCATAATTAAACCCTTGATTTAACTAATTAAACTTTTCAAAGTTCAATTCCAGTCCTTAAACTTGAATTTCTTCTGAACACCGAAATTGACTTCCAAAAATTGATTTTTCTTGCAATTAAGTTCTCAATAAAATTAATCAAACCTTTCAAAATCCTTACTGAGTCCTTACCCAACCAAATTTGTATTTTTTTACCCCATATAAAATATTCTCATCAATTCGTCCTTTTGTCAATCAGAATTGGGTCGCTAATTTTGTCAATCTTGTATATTCTAGTCTTTCAACTTTTCCACTTGTCATTTTGGTCCTACATCACTAACTTTGGCAATCTTCTAGGCTTTTTTCATGTGCATCCTCTTGTATTTTTGGATTTTTTTTTTCTATTTTCTTTTCTTAATTTTTTATGGGGTCAAAAATTGGTAACAACATAAATAATGATACCGAAATAATCCTATAAAAAGTAAAATAAATAAATAATATGAAGCATGATTTAAAATCAACCAAAAGTTGAAGGATAAGATTGAAAAAAAATATAAAAATGATATAAAAATCTGAATTAACTCTTCAAATCTATAACCTGAATAATAAAATCGAAATAAATAAAATTATTAAAGTATGAGATTAAAAAATATATATATCTTATAAGAAAAAAAAAAAAAAACAAAGCAATGTACAAGTCAACAATGACTCGTGAGTAAGGAAACAATGAATTCCCCTCAATTATTTTACATTAATAATTAATGAGGGTAGGTGGGAATGAATTGTGGATATAAACTTGGGCAAAGTTCCATCATCTATAGAAATTAGAAAGGGATAAGAGTAGGTAAGCACACATGCACATACAAAGGTCATTCTCATTCTCCAATTTATTAATATTATTATTATTTTATGTATTGCGTTTCGGACAAGGACAGAAAAGCAAGAGAGATAGGTGATAAATCTGGCGTGTAGGAAATTTATAAAGCCTACGATTTATTACCGTGTGTAATGAAACTCATTCGTTCGCAGATCATGGGATTTTAGTAAAATATCGTGTCTTGTATTTTTTACATCAACAAGTTTTTGTCACGCTAATTCCATCATTTGGTTTAATAGACGTGTGCAATTTAAAGCCTTAGCTTACAGCTTAGACTGGTCTTTTACGTCGAGTCCACGGAGGATGCAAGTTAACCGAACACCACAACCTCCCGTGTAACCATGTTTTTGGAACTGTGGTTAAATAATATCCCTCAAAAATTTTGAATTTTTTTTATTTTAAAATATGTTTTTAGTATTTTTAAAAGATTCTTTGTCCTGGCATGTGCATGATTAATTGAATTGATAAAATAATTTGTAGTTTAATATAAGAGGCAGTCATGTTTGAAATTAGACCAGTCATAAGAGAAGAGAATGCTATCCCTTGTGAGTAATTTAAGGGCCCCTTTCGCAGCCT
>Ga0307517_10005406_pt1 | contig 19275 bp, 30 predicted proteins | sample 23_EM_MG_FD_194515 | JGI IMG/M metagenome (GOLD analysis project Ga0307517, IMG submission 194515) | Populus trichocarpa ectomycorrhiza microbial communities from riparian zone in the Pacific Northwest, United States - 23_EM | ecosystem: Host-associated > Plants > Roots > Unclassified | place... | reverse complement strand
TGAATGGATGATGCATGGGATGATCGGAGCCAGACGCCCGTCCAAAGTCTTTTGTTCACATCCGGTGTCTATTGCCATCTTCGCATCTAAGACCGAGCAAAGACAATAAGAAATCCACGCCCTTCGCTTTCCGGTTACAGAACATCCTTCTCCTATCCAGTCCCCGGACCAAGCGCAATCTTGTTTTTTGTTCTAGTCTTCTATAGGCGATGTTCCTGGACGGCCGGTCATCAACCCGAATTCATCCAACGTCGGTCCCCAGATCCCTACGTCGGACCCTGCACAGACAATAGCTCGAGAGTTTGGACCAATCGTCTGTCTTCCCACCATTTTATACGATAATTGCATACAGACGGTGCACAAAAAGGCCCATGTCCTCCAAAACCCTTTCCTTACTCGCCCATTCCGCCCCCGCCCTTCCCTTCCCAGCTAGCCTAGGGCTGAAGCTGCAGGTCCCCCTCCTCCCCAATACCTGCTCATCCACTCAGCATGGTTGCACGCAAGAACCTGACCATTGAGGTCGAGTCCCCAGCGGCTTCCCCGCTCCCGACCACCTCTACTACCAAAAGCAAACGTATGACCTTCCCCGATGTCCCTCAGGATGTCGATGCCCTCATGGAGGAACACTGGAACGACCCTAACTACCACGTTAATGGTCTTCCTTCACCAACCGCTTCGAGCGCCGACTCCTTCGAGCTGCGAAGAAGCTCTGCAGCCGGCTATTCCACCTCCGAATTCGATGGAGAGTCCCACTATAGCTCTTCCAAGGAGCACTCGGCCTCCAGGTTGAAGTTTGCTGATGACGACGAAGTCGAGTATGTCTCACTTCCAATTATTGTTGCCCAGCTTTGCTGATAACCAAATTCAGAGAATCCCCGTATCCTGAGGTCCGCGCTGCTGTTTCAAACGTCGACGACCCATCAATGCCGGCTAACACCATCAGGATGTGAGTATTGCTAGAAAATCCAGCTTCGTCGTTCACTGACCCCGCCTCAAGGTGGGTGATCGGTATCTTTTTCTCGGCCGCCCTTCCGGCGTTTAACCAGCTGTTCAACTTACGCTGTAAGTGACATGCAGTTTTGATCCCATCTCAATCACTTATTTTCCCTCCAGACCCCACCATTTTCATGTCTGGTGTTGTCGCGCAGCTGCTTGCCCTCCCGATGGGTCGATTCCTTGAACGGGTTCTCCCCACCACCAGATTCAACACCTTTGGGTATGTCTGGACCCTGAACCCCGGCCCATTCAACGTCAAGGAGCACACCGTTATCACCGTTATGGCCAAAATCGTTGAACTTGGTGCTTTCGCCACTGATCTCCTATTGTCTCAAGAACTCTTCTACGCGAAGAACTTCGGATTCGGCTACGAGATCATGATCTGCCTCTCCTCCCAGCTCATGGGATATTCCATTGCTGGTCTGTTCAGGAGGTTCCTCGTGTGGCCGTCGAGTATGATCTGGCCCGGCGCCCTCGTCAACTCGGCATTGTTTAACACCCTGCATAAGTCGTACTCCCAGAAAGACAAGAAACACATGTCCCGCCAACGTTTCTTTGTCATCGCCGCCACCGGAAGTTTCGTCTGGTATTGGTTCCCTGGCTATATCTTCACCGCCTTGTCCTGGTTTAACTGGGCATGCTGGATCGCTCCAAATAATGTCACTGTCAACGCCCTCTTTGGCTACGCTTCTGGTTTGGGAATGGGATTCATCACTTTCGATTGGGCGATGATTTCGTACTTTGGAAGTCCCTTGGTCATCCCCGTAAGTTTTGTACAATTCGCTGAGAGAGCGTTTCTGACCGCCCCTTTTAGTGGTGGGCCCAAGTGAACACCATGGTTTCGTTCTTCTTCTGGTTCTGGATCATCGTCCCAATCCTCTATTTCACCAACACTTGGAACACTGCCTACTTCCCGATCACCTCCATCCAAACTTATACGAATACCGGTGTCCCATACGATACTCTCCAGGTCGTTACGGATGGTCTCTTCGATGTAGAGAAGTACCGTAACTACTCCCCCGTCTTCCTCTCCGCCTCGTTCATCATCAACTACTGCCTGAGCTTTGCCGCTCTCACCGCCGTTGTTACCCATACCTGGTTATGGTACGGACGTGACATCATGAGGCAACTCCGCACCAGCCTCAAGGATGAGAAGGATATTCACTCCCGCCTCATGTCCCGCTACACCGACATTCCCCATTGGTGGTTCGGTGCCGTTTTCGTCGTTTCCTTCGTCCTCGGAGCGGTTACCATCTCGGTTTACGACACGCAAATGCCATTCTGGGCCTACATCCTCACCATTGTCCTCGCCTTGATCTTTGTCCTCCCCCTCGGCACCCTCCTCGCGATTACCAACCAGCAGTTGACTCTCAACGTCTTCTCCGAGCTCGTTGCCGGTTACGTCATTCCCGGAAGGCCCATTGCCGTTATGATCTTCAAGGTTTATGGCACCATCGTCACGAGACAGTCCCTCGACTTCTCTGGCCACTTGAAACTTGGCCACTATATGAAGGTCCCGCCCAGAATCATGTTCATGGCTCAAACCGTCGCCACCGTCATCTCCTGCTTCGTTGTTGTTGGCGTTCAACGCTGGGCTCTCACCCATATTGAAGGTGTTTGCCAGCCCGGCCAGAAGAACGGGTTCGTTTGCCCATCGTCGAACAGCTTCGCAGAAGCATCGCTTTTGTACGGTGGTGTTGGACCATCTCGTTTGTTTGGAGCTGGCCAAATGTAAGTTCGCTTCCTTTGGCTAAACGCTCAGATTGACTAATAACTCTTCCAGGTACTACCCTGCCATTTGGTTCTTGCTCATTGGTGCCGTTTCCCCTATCCCCTTCTACTTCCTTGCCCGTAAATACCCACGATCTCTCTTCCGTTACGTCAACATCCCCGTCGTCTGGTCCGGTCCCGTGGGTATGCCCCCTGCCACCGGTATCAACTTCTCTTCCTGGGCGTTGGTCGGCTTCATCTTCCAGTACTACCTCCGCCGATATCGCTTCATGTGGTGGATGCGATACAACTACATCCTCTCACTTGCTCTTGACTTCGGTCTCGCCATGGGAGCTCTTGTGATCTTCTTCACTGTCGTTTACCCAGGTGGCGGTAAGGAGCTGAACTGGTGGGGCAACACCGTTTACCTCAACACAGCCGACTTCAACTTCGTTCCGCTGAAGACAGTCCCAGAGGGCCAGTTTTTCGGACCGACGACGTGGGAATAAGCTAACGCACCCCATCGGCTGGACACGATGAGTAGACGGACCACCAAACTTTGACTTATACATTCACTTACACGCATCGCGATATCCCCCTCTTTCATACCTACACTGCGCTGTTTTCATATGTACGGATAATCAGGTACCCCCCTTCTTCGCTTGTCTTTGTCTCTGGGTCGGATATGACCACCCCATCTCGCGCACTTTTCTTTTTTACGCTTTGACGCTTGCGTACGCTTTCACGATCTTTTGTTCGACCTTGCTGCTGTATTGTACGTGTACACCAAAATTTCCTCACAGATATCCCACAATATCACGGATTTGATACAAACTGAGAATGACGGGTGATTCTTCGGCTCTCCAGAGCGGTGCCCTCGAATTGACCATCTTGAAACCAGACAAGTTCTTGCTACTGGTGAAATTAGCAGGGGGTAGCGACGAATAGCATTTACAAAATAAGAAGTGCCATCTAAGCAGGCAAGCCCCAGATCCTGATGTCCCTACCACTGACTCCCCAAATCTCTTGACCCTGCTCACCATATGCGAGACCAACGACCTCACCTCCTTCCTCAAACCGAGCGAGTTCTTCCCAAGACTTGTGGGCATAGATTCTAGCTCCTTCGTTACCCGCTACACCGAGCAACTGAGCGCTGTAGTCGTACAAGACTTTGTTGATCTTGAACGAATCTCCCAAGGAGATCGAGTGTGCGATCTTGGGTTTGCGGAGGTCCCAAACGGCCACTGACGATGTGGAATTGGGCGCAAGAAGGTGGTAACCGTTCTCTGAGAAGCTGAGGGTGTTGACGGTAAACGGTGTGGTGTTGTCTGGAGTAAGAGAGGCGGCAACCGCGCCGGTGCGCACGTCGAATATTTGGATTGTCGAAGTAGGTGTTCCGAGGCCGATCAGGGCACCGTCTGGATGAATGGACATGGCACTAAACGAATCCTCGGCCTCGGACGAACGGAAGATAGGTTCGAAGTTGGTCAAATCGTGCAGTGACCACGTTTTGTCTGCAGAAGAAAGGGCGAGTAATGTGGATGTAGGGTGAACTGCGACGCCAGAAATATCCCCCTTATGCGTCCGGATAGTGGTTTTTGGAATGTATTCTCCTGAAGCGGTGTCATGGGCCCAAATCTTGGCCGACTTGTCTGCTCCCCCAGAGAGGAGGAGCGTAGGCTCTCCCTCACGCTCACGGAGTGCGACGTGATTGACCTTCTTCGTGTGTCCCTTCAAGGTAGCCAAAACCTTGTCAGTTTCCCTATCGTACAGTTGCACGATCTTGTCGTTTCCTCCCGTGAGGAATTGGCTGGGGTTCAGCTTTGATAAAGCGATTGAGTTGATACCGGACGGGGACGAAGCGTGAAGAGATGGAATTGTGTGTTTGGCGGTGAAGGTCTTGACTTGAGCAGGAGTCACGTAGTCCGCGGGGGCCTTCCGTTTCTTGCGAACGGAGGAAAGGGCCTGATAAGTCTCGTCGATTTGTTGAATGACAGGCGCAGGAAGGCCGCCAGCATCTTCTCCGGCGTCGGTCATGTCAACATCTGGGCCACTGGGATTGGAGGGGGCAACCCCCATAGAAGCTTGAACATTAGCAAGGGCTCTATGCACACTCGGTCAGCACAAGCCCCAAACAAGCAGAAACAAGATTACGAACTCTCGGGCGGCATCACGCTCCCTGATTACACGCGCAACGACGCGAGTGGCAGCATCCTGGGCATACAGCGCGTAACTCAGTTCCTGTCGGATGGAGTTGTACTGTTGTTTCATCGTGAAAGTCTCGAGAACGAGCGCGTCCCATTCATTTTGAAGGGTTTGCAACAAAGCAGGGATTGAAGAATGGCTCGGGGGACGCGGAGGAGCGGTACTTGGGCCTTTCCACAACCTTCAGTTCCAGCGTGGATGTGAATCTTCGATAAATACACGTACTGGCTTTAACGGTAATGAGGTCGTTCTCCTCCAACTTTTCGCCCGTCAGAGGATCGGTACCATTCTCCGTGATATATTTTTGTATGAGACGGCGTTCGTAAACGTGTCCAGACTTTGAAGACACGACCGGGTCTTGCGGAGGTTCACCGGAAATTCCGCAGAAAAACATCTCGAAGGTTGGTCGAGGTCGAGGTGAAGGGTTCACTTCGGCACATTTTGGCGCGCGTAGCTCCTCATCAGCTCGTCGTCCGCATCAATGTCTCAGCAAAAGTTGGTATATGCAATTATCGAATTCCTCAACAAATCACTTGAGGATGGGACAGTGAAGCAAGACGATAAGGAGGGTCTGGAGGTTGCGAGTACGTCGCAAATTTTGTTATCGGATGTGATGGTCAAACTGACTGCGGTCGCTTCCTCAGTTCAATGCATTGGCGAGGCTTTTGGTGTGGATCCTTCAGACACGGACCAGTCAAAAAAGCTCTCAATCAAGCCTGCTACTCTGGAATCCGTCTTTAGTCTGTTTCTGAAGACGAGAGACAAGGTTGCTTCATCGTCCTCGTCGCCCAAACCCGCCGGTCCCACTGTCGCAGATAAAGCGAAGGCCGACAAACTCAAGCAGAGGGGAAACGCTCTCATGTCTGGAAAGGACTTCACTGCGGCCATTGAAGCGTATACTCAAGCTCTCGAGCTTGATCCTACGAACCCCGTCTATTATTCCAACCGTGCTGCGGCTTACTCGAGCAAGGGAGATCACTTGCTAGCCATCGGTGATGCTGAAAGGGCGATTGAGGTTGACCCATCATATGTGAAGGCATACCACCGTCTAGGGTAAGTCGTATCGTTAACGATATCCTTGAGCAAACACTCAAAGTCCCGGGCTCCTGCTAGCCATGCCCATTACTCCCTAGAAGACTACAAGGAGGCGGCCGCCTCATTCCAACGAGGTCTTGATGTCGAACCAGGAAACGCCAGCCTGACTTCTGCGCTGTCCAATGCAGAATCAAGGGCTAAAGAACCTGAGCCACCGAGCGATGTTCCATCTACACGATCTCAACCTGGCGCAGGACCTGGCGGAATGGACCTCAGTGGGATGACTGAGATGCTCCGGGGTATGGGAGGCGGCGGTCCAGGAGGGGAGGGAGGAGCCATCGATGGTCTGCTAAGCAACCCGATGATGATGCAGATGGCTCAACAGATGATGGCCAACGGCGGGATGGAGAGACTGATGCAGAACCCTTCACTCGCGAACATGGTAGGTCACTCGTTACCCGCATGATCCTTTTTTCTCTTCCTCTCAACGTAACCTCGCCCCTTCGGACCTTTTCTGAACCAACTTACTCAGATGAATCGCGTGCAATCTGGCGGTGGCTTGCCTTCAATGGCTGAACTGATGTCTGACCCAGGTCTCCGTGAATTGTGAGTTACGTGGATATATTCTGTGCCATCTTATTCACCCGCGATTACGTTGCGTTCTCAGAGCCAGTCAATTCGGCGCAGGAGGTGCTGCTGGCACTGGCGGACGCTAACCATAGGCAAGACGAGGTCACAATGCAGGATAAATCTAACTCGTTGCTTTTGATTATGGGATTTTGTTTCAGTGGTTCCGATATGAAACCTGTTCCTAAATTTTACAGTATATTATGTGGACCACAGTCGCCTGGGTGATTATAATGATGCAGACGTGCACGTTCTTTCGTTTATCTTTTGCGCCAAGGCCGGTGGTATCACCTGAAGTTGAACGGGTGATGTGTTCTGATGGCCCTAGGAGCACATGTTTCAGTGGAAGGCGAGTTGTAGATCACATCGCCTAGACTTACGTGGGACAGGTGATAGCGGAGGCCACTTTTCTGACGATAGATATTTGGGCATCCGTCGTGGGGACAAGGATGCTTTTTACGTTTAGCCCCTTGATCCTCCCCTATCGCATCGTCCCCAGAAGCGGATGAGCTGTTCTTGGGCCGGTCTTGTTTTTGCTTCTGCTGTTGTGAATACTGATCTAGAAGGGCTTGACTAAAGTGTGCCTTAGATCTGAAAGGAGATCGTGAGTCCGAGCCGTTCGATGGAAGGATCAACATCAAAGAGGGTGAGTTACACTTGAAGGTGGTATTGTAACCCATTGATGCTCTGAGCACCGAGATGGGCGTTTAGCGTTCAATGGTGAGATAAATCCGAAGTTGAATGGATGGTAAGATTAGCCGTGAAATGGGGGGCAATGGTGAGAGTATAGTGGTGACTGACTTTCCAACCTTTCCCACATCGATCCAACGCACATCGATACGGCGTCGTGCCTCCCATCGATTCATTGTGATCGTTTTTGCTATGATCCGATAACTCCTTTGATGTTGCGAAGCTAACGGCGCCGATTGGTGCATCCTGGGGCCAGCAATCTTCGTGGCCGCAGGCATAGGCAAGGGTTTTACTCCACGGTAATGTCAGATGTATAATTGCTGGGTGCAATATTTTGTTCAACTCACTCGAAGTTCACTGGCAAGGATGAGGATAATTTATAGTTGGCCCCACCCTTCCCACGCTTTGACTTTGCGGAGGTCCCGGGCTCTGATCTAGAAGGCGGGACGGGAGTTGTAGATTCTTCGAGAACGAGCGTTTGCGGGATGGACGGGACGGGACCACAGTGAACTGTAGCCACATCACGAGCCGACGACATCGGCGGAACGGAAACTGCAAGTACAGAAGTTGGGCAGGCCTCAACGCTCGGAGGATTAGTGTGCGAGTGCGCGTTGTTCGGAATCGATCCATTCGCCGGCGGGAGCCCGTTGATGGGATTTGGAGGAACGGAAAAACGAGCCGGAGAATGAGGCCCCACGGGATTCAGTGGCATATCAAATATGGTGGAAGTGGACGCTCGGTCAGGATCAGTCGGGTGGCAATCCCGGTTGACGTTGTCATGGTCTACGTCCATCGGAGAGTTCCCAGGATTGAGGGATGGACTACCACAATTCCCTGTCAAATACGGTGGCGCTCCGTCTGGTTGAAGGTGAATTGGGGATGGATTTGAGGACGAGACGGACGGGGAAAGAGCGGAGCTTAAAGAGGATGAAGCAAGTTGGAACATCGGTGTTGAGGAGGACGGGACGCCCGCACGATGGTTAGGACATTGGAGAGTAGTTGGCATGTGTCCGGAAAACCCTGCGGTTTGCGAGCCGTGCCAGAGACTGTGGGACAGCAAGGGGACCTCGGCCCATCCCGTAGAGGTCCCTTGTGGACTGGGATTAGACTGTTCATAGGCGCGATCTAAAGTCATATTTTTCCTATCCAATAGCCTCCACCTGTACCCATGACATCACACGTTCGAGTCACATATTGCGGTATTTTGTGCGTACCTGTTGCGGCAGCCGAGACCGCTCCTGCATAACTCTGCGCCAATTTGACCCCACCTGCCCCCGAGCCGCTGGTAGGCCTGAAGAAGAAGGAGATCTTCCTCTGGGGTCCAATCCCCCTTCTTCAAAGAGGGATCCAAGGCTTCGCGATATCTCTTAGAGCAGGCGTCGTCCGTTCTTCCGGGGATTTGCCTCGCGATGACGGACCACTTAGTCGAGTGGAGTGCATACAAGGATAATAAAAGTTCGTCCTCTTCGCGAGTCCAAGCGGTCTTTTTTATGGTGGGACAAAGAGAGTGGAGCCACCGCTATTCGGGTTGGATGAAATACATTATTGCTTTGAGCGTAGGAGAGGTGGCTTCCTGGCTGCGCACCTTCCGACAAGCTTTGTTCGTCCTGCCCGGAACAGCAAGAGCGACTTGCTTCCAATTATCATTCTGACCATGGACGGCGACCGCCTGGATCAAGAGGTTATCTTCTTCTGCAGTCCAGGGCCTGCCGACGACTTTGTCCGCCATAACATATGGAACCACAGGGATGAGGCCGATGAGTGCAGGGGACGAGTATACGGCGCAAAAGGATCAAGGGGTGATTGGGCGCTTATACAACTGCTTCTTGTCAGATCGACTCAAACTCTCACGACTGCTCGTCTTCCGCTACTCCCGACCCGCAATGTCTCTCGTCCAAGGTTACTCCTCCGGCGAGGACGAAGGCCCGGTATCGCCCACTAATGATGCCTTCGGACTCGCTTTACTCCCCGCTACGAAGAAACCACGCGTGGGGCCACCAAAACCAACATCGGACATTCCCCACTCTGCCCCAGATGTGCTCTCAGAAGTACGTGACGCCTTTGGCCCGCCTTAACCCTCGGACGCTCAAATGATTTGCTACAGGACCCCTTGAAGCAAACCTCGCTTATCACCCGGCCCACCGATACGCAGATGAACGTGAACATCACCTATGACGATATGATGCTACCAACACAGGGACCGGAGAACCCATACGGCGACAGAAACAGGTTTGTTAACCAAAATGCGCTTGCTGGACACGTCGAGGAGCAATCAATGTCAGATTACGCGTTTCGTCAGCAGTATCTGACCCATTCGATCCTCGGCTACTCTGCCAACCCTTCCGTCGACCCCAATGCACCTGCAATCATCGGGTCCGTTGAAACTGCCCAGGCAAACGGGTTTGTCACCCTCGGCTCGATGGGAACTTCACGATCGCAAAAGAAGGCGCTAAAGCGGAAGCGGAAAGCAGCTGGCAACCTCGATGTAGTTGAGGGTGACGACGCGTACGTTGGGCCGTGGGGGACTTGGGAGGGTGATGACGCCAAGGAGACACCTGTTGGGGCTGAAGGTGAGGACGAGGAGTCGGAGGAGGAATCGGAAGAAGAGCAGGTCGTACGCAGGAAGGGGAAGCCGAAGCGTGGTGCCCCTGGCCAGGAACATTCGGTGTTCCATGGGAAGTCTATGACAGACTACCAGGGCCGGACGTACATGCATCCCCCGATTGTCGAGGCCCCACAGCTTCAATCGGAGGCTGGATCGCAGGAGACCTTCATTCCGAAGGTGTGCGTGCATACCTGGACCGGTCACACCCAGGGCGTTTCCGTTATTCGGGTCCTGCCAAGTACTGGGCACCTGTTCCTCAGTGGCTCGATGGACACTAAAATTAAAGTAAGTCTAACCGCTGCATTGACGGTCCAGAACTTTGAACCGAACTCTCCAGCTGTGGGACATATACACTCATGGGAACTGCCTGCGGACATTCCACGGACACGTAAAGGCTGTCAAAGACCTTACGTTCTCGAACGACGGTCGCAAGTTCTTGTCCTGCGGATATGACCGGCAGATGAAACTCTGGGATACTGAGACCGGACAATGTCTCAACCGCTTTAGCAACGGAAAGATTCCGTATGTGATTCGGTTCCACCCTGACGACGACAAGCAGAACATTTTCCTGGCGGGAATGTCGGACAAAAAGATCGTGCAGGTGAGGTTTTTCAATGGGCATTGTGCTCTCTATATGAATGATGATAACCGACACCTCTCCCAGTACGACATCAGGACGGGCGAAATAACGCAAGAGTACGATCAGCACTTGGGGCCGGTGAACACAATCACATTCGTGGATGAGAATAGGAGGTTTGTTACGACGTCCGATGATAAGACCATCCGCGCCTGGGACTTCGACATCCCCGTGACTATCAAATACATCGCCGAGCCATACATGCACTCTATGCCCGCTGTGACCATTCATCCTAGCAGTACGTCCAAGAAAACCCCTTTGTCGGCGGTTGGTGACGGCATCTCTGAAACGTGGTTCAATTTCGCTTGCTGTAGAAAAATATTTTGCTGCCCAGTCGCTGGACAACCAGATCCTGGTGTACAGCGCGGACAATTTCCGTCAGGCACGGAATAAGCGGTTCGCTGGCCACTCCATCGCCGGGTACGCTTGCCAAGTTGGGTTTTCGCCGGACGGGAAGTGGATCAGCAGCGGGGATGGGGAGGGGAACATGATTTTCTGGGAGTGGAAGACGGGGCGAATAAAGTCGAGGGTCAAGGCGCACTCGAAAGTGGTGATCGCCCATGAATGGTTGCCCCACGAGACGGTGAGTTGCCACATCCACATGGTAGGGCTCTTCATTAATGTCCGTGCGCGCAGTCGAAAGTTATCACGGCGTCGTGGGATGGCCTTATCAAACTTTGGGTGAGTGCTATTGTATATCCAATCTGTCGAGACGCCGGCCGAACAACGCCTAACGCCGGTTTGCATTCCATAGGACTGATATCGGATTGAATGTGAATACGAATATGTATGGACATTGAGTCAGTTCGGCCATCACCCGCCACGTGCGTTCTTCATAACCTTATCCGGAACTGTGGGAGATGGAGAAAGATGTTGTTGGCTTGGTCGGGGGCCCGTGGTCCTGTGGAGTGTTGTCGTCACATGGACGTTAGTAGATATGTATTGGGGGGCGAAAATTGAGAAGCAGCAGCCGTTGTAGGCAAAAGCGACCCCTGATCCTCGCCGAGAAGAGGTTTTGCCACGTTCCGTTCCTGTCTTTACGCAATGAATAGAGTGCCAAGGCACACACACACAGTATGAGGGCAACAACGAAAAAAGGATGACAGGGACCTGTCTCGCTCACGGGGCCCCTGACCAAGACATCTTCTCGTGGAGCCCAGCCGGTCCTTATGCCTATACATCTCGCTTGGCAAAAGTCAACAATCGCCTTACACAACAAGTCCGATATTCGTCATTCGGATTACAGGTTTGGCCGAGCTATAGTTCTTTTCGGCCCCCTCAGGACCATTGGAGCCATTGCTGTATGTTGGATACCTCGCACACGTACACACACTTATGCCGTGGGGTCCGACCCCACCGAAAAACCAAAAGAAGAAAAAAGGAACTGATGGGGAGAGTGGGTTTCTCCGTACTAACCGGGAATAGACTCTCACACTCGTACCCACGATCTATGTATGGGTACCGAACATCCCCGAGGCTAAATCGGGGAGAGGTCACTGCAACGCACAATCGGTATGAAGGAAATCGCTGGCAACAAAAGCCCGTAACCGATATCTGTCGCAACGGTCGACGGTCGCTGTGGAGCGGCCCGAACACGATCGAATGCACATCCACGGCCCTCATGATTTGGACGACCACGCGAAGATAAGAGTTTATCAAGACCCGGCATCTCGGGTTGATTGTCAAAGAACAAATGTTTGGATTGGCGACGACAGAAAACGAGAGGGAACAAGAATTGATAATCAAGATCTGCATACATAACACGCGGGGCGCACGGCCGGTCTGAGATTGCCTGGGATCCCACTCCGGTCCAATGCAGGAACGGATCTCGTTTTTCGACAGATTCCGTCCAACTGTCGGATTCGGCGTACCCGCCCCTGTGTTTGTTTTCCCCCTGGTCTGTGGAGACAGCTGAAACGCTGTCATGAAATTAGTGGGACTAGGACCTAAGCGAAGTCCATTTGGGATGGCAGACGCCGTCCCACAATCTGTTCCTGATTTCGGAGAGGAAGAGACCGGTCAGAATATGCTGCGAGGCCAAGGAGGAACACGTCCCCTCTCGCGACGCGGTGTCTGTGCCTCGAATTTACATAAAATAATAGGGATAAGGTGTGTTCCTTTTTGGGACCTGGCGAGGTCATTCCGAGCTACGCGAGTGTCAAAACGTCAGCCGCCTGTCCGGGCCTGCCCAGCGACAGCGGAGTTGAAGGATGATTTGGCTGATGTTGTGATTGCAAAAATATTGGGCACAGACGGAGTACTCGGCCGCTGCCCGTTTGGGGACTGGCTTGGCCGCTACGGACATGCGGTCATACGGTTCCCCCATCAGTAAGCACCCAGGTGGCGCGGCAGCAGAGCCTTGGCCAACGCTGCGGTGACCCGGTGGCCGGCGTTTGGGGCGAAAATCAAGCAGCGGGCGCGCGGAATTAGGTGGGGCCGTCTGGCAGAGGGGCGAGCCTTTCCCCGTGTGGTTTGAGCGCTGGGCGTCCAAGCTGCAAGCTGCGTCGGGAGTCAGTTGGGCCGTGGGAAGAACCTAGATCGAGGCGCTGGGAAATCCTGGGCAACACGAAACTGAGATGGTGCGTTCTTGGGTGTTCTTGGTGGGTTCCCCCCATTCAAACGTGTCCGCGGAGAAAGGAGAGGCGGGTGGAAACGAGGCCGTGACCGGGTGAGATGGTCCATGGGGTGCGGATGGCGATCTGGGGGATCTCTCCAGAGGGATTTCCGCCGGACCGCGAGGGTGTGCGTCATACAACGTGGCATGTGACCACCGGGGGCGGAGGGCTAAACTCCATAGCAGGGAGATCTTTGTGGTTACGACCGGTTTCGGACGAATGGGGCAATCGCTATTTCGGTGGGATTTGGTGAATTGCAATGTGGGAAATCTTGGGCATCAAGGGGGGTCGCGCAGTGAAACCATTGGGTCCGTGATGTTGCCAGACGAGATGATCCGGGACACAACTCAGAGAGAATATGAGTCCCGGCCCAGGCGAAGGGCTGGGGTTGTGCTCTCGTGGACCAGCCGGGTCCTTAGACTGGCGGAATGGACCGAGCACGAGGATTATCGTCTGATGGGGATAGTTGCGCACAATACGGTTCAGGCACCGATGCGTGGGAAGGAGGGACCCGAGGAACCGGGCCAGGGAAACTCTCGAGCGACGCGGCAAGGGGACTGGTGGCTATCGTTTGCGGCTTACGGCTACGGACGCAGGGGAGGTTATGCGAGGGCTTGATTTGCCAAGCAGCCGGCCTGCTGCTGGGATGCTCATATGCGTGAATTTGATGATCTGCCGCCCACATGCCGACAATGTTCACAACCGTCACCTGGTTATAAAACCCTCTCCCCTTTTCCACTTTCTTCCCCGATACCTTATAACCGCCGTCTTCCCTCCCCTGTCTCCTCCCCCCGTGTCCTCCACTCCTCAGCATGCTCGGTTTCAAGCTCTCCTCCGTCATCCTCCTCCTCTCTCTCTCCGTCTCCTCTCTCGCTGCCCCGGCCCCTCTCCCAGCTCCAGTCAGTCCATGCTCCACCCTCTCCATTTTCCCTCTTACTCACCGTTTGCAGCGGCCCATTGAGGACGCTCCGAAAGACTGGCGTAGGGGCAGGGATTGGCGCAGGGCCACGGATTGGCGTAGAGCCACAGATTGGCGTCGGGCTACAGACTGGTAAACGGCCTCAGACAAGTCACGAGCTGGTGAGTCTCTCGTTCCCGCCTTTTTTTGTCCGCTCGGTCCTTATCACCGTTTCTGCCAGCACTTGCCCACACCGCAACCACTTTTCCGAAACCGTTTGATTGAGTGGTCGTGCGTCAATTCGAACCGCTGCGTTCGCTGTGCTAGGTCCTCCTGGCCATCGCAACACTAGATCCCAAAACCTCGTTGATCATCATTCGAGCGATCCCATTCTCACACTGTCTTTCGCCTCCTCTTGTCATCCTTACATCTCTCTCGTCACCGGCTATGGCGTTCAGCACACACAGCATGCTGACGGACGTATTCCCTCCTTTCCTTACCTTATTCCTTTCTTATGCTTGTAGTTCCTCTCTCAATGTACATCTCTCTCACCTCTTGTAGTCGGTCGTGAATTACAGGACGACGTGTTGTCCGGGTACATTGCGGGATATCTTTCAAGCAACTTGTTCGCGCTTCCTTCTCCCTCGTGACGCCCTGGTCCCCGCTTCGCCCCGGTCATCCGAGCCCTCCTTCGACTCGGCCACCGAGTGTGGAGGAAGCCCAATTTGTCCCCCATCGTGCTTCGGGCTTTTTACTCTCTTTCGCGGAACCCACGAAGGAGTCCGCTGCTATGTATTTGATCTCCCTACTCGTTTCTGAACTTGGTCCGGAAGCTCTCATCATCATCAGCACCCGTTTGATAATACAACACCAGGCTCATGGGTTAAACCACGCGACGAACCTGTCCGCACGCACGGGCACAGTCAGCTCGTCACGATAACAACCGACGGAGATGTTGTAGCCGACGCACCTTGCCAGATTCGACGTGGTAAACCCAACCGGTAACCTCGGTCTCCTTGAGGATCAACGGATGCGCCTTTACAAATTCCACCTCTTCCTTGACAGCCTTATCGAGGTCCGAGAACTCCAAAAACTGAATGGCATCGGCCGCGGTGCCAACTTTCTCCGCATCACCTTCTTCTGCAGAAGCCTTGAGTTTCTCTCGAAGCTGAGGGGTAGTGAATGTCTGCATTCCACAGTCGGTATGGTGGAATACGGCGACTTCACGAGTCCCCAGCAACCGTTGTGAGATCACCAACGATCTGATCGAGTCCTTCCTGCGCACGATGGACAAGTTAACACACAGGGTCGTGAACTTCGTTTTCGGGCACCGCACTCACGCAGAACCACCAGCATTTCGAATGATGTGAGCATCTCCTTCCTTGAGCCCGAGCTGGGCCACAACGCTGTGATGTGTTTCAGCGATGAAGGCGGGACCCGGCAGAGCTCGAGATCGATTTCCACTCACTCGATACGAGCATCCATGCAAGTCACTGCATAAGCGGGTCAGTCTCAAAGCACGAGCACTCGGCGTTCTTGCCTCCCGACACCCAGTAGTTTTCACGAACCTATCGCGAGGTGCTTGGCCGGCGGAATCGTCAGCTTCCCCTTGTTCTCGAAACCGGCAACGTACGGCACATTGCCCTGCTCAAAATCGGTGTGCGCGTGGGTGGACATGATCTTTGGTTCTGGCGACAGAGATGGGGGTTTTGTCGCGAGCGGCCTGCTTATCTCCAGGCCTTTTGTGGCTGGAGAGAGGCGACGCAACGCGAACGCGGTATTGCGCGATAGTGGCTCAAGATTGCGAGTGGGGAGGACGCTAGTGAGCCAGGGGTATCGGAGGGATCTGCTCGCGGAAAACATTATAAGCACGGTATAACAAATAGTTTTGTCACCCAAGCATCCCCAAGCATTCAAGACGTTTTCTCGTGTGTTGACCACGTGACTTGTGGGGCTTCGATCGAGGTCTATCGATTTCGATCAACGGCACTAGCGTCATCATCCATACGCTCACGTCCCCCGCTCATTCGCTTCTCTACATCTGCCTCCGCCGGATCATGTCTGCCGCTGAAATCAAGGCTTTGACACAACCGTCGTCTGCTGAGCACGCACAGTCCATAACCCTGCAGTGGCTCAACGAAAAGTTCCCCTCCATTGATCAACTTGAGGATTCGGATGACCTGGAACAGCTCGTGCGAGACGCCGCCTCCGAGGCGGAGCAATTAAAGACCCAGGTCAACGCTCTCGCTTTTCCGTCCGAGCTCAGGTACTTATCAAGGCGTCATAGCTCAGTTGGCTTCCTCCCAAGATCTCGTCGACTCTATCACTGCCCAAACGTTGCGCGATGCTAACGAGTATCTGGAGACTGCCCGGGGACTGGAACTCATCAGAGACTCGCTTTCAGACGAGCTATCGTATATGTCTGATGAGTTTTTGTCTTCCATGTCTGGGCCGGAGACGCAACCGACGCTCTTGGAGGATCTCGAAACCCTTCAGAGGAATCTCAAAGAACTCGAGTCCGTGAAGAGCTATGTTCGGGTCATCCACCGCGCGCTGTCTCTGAGGTGCGGACCGAATCAATGGTTTGAGTCCTCCCGAGCTTACGCGGTGTTCCAAATGTCACAGCGAAGCTGCCATACGTCAGGCACAGAGCTTCTCCTCGCATGCATCCGTGTCCGATTATGGGCTCTTGCACATGTTCGTTTCACAGCTAGTCGACAAGTGTTCTGTCGTCGACCATGCGTTGGCCCAACAACCATTGCATCTCGTCACATTCTTGCGGACCCTGCGCGACCGGACATGGGCAGACATAAAGTCGAATCTGTTCGCGTGAGTGGTCGCCTATCTCGACCGCGTGTATTCCTGTGAACGCGCCCTCTAGGTCAATGACAACCGTGTCTGAGAAACTGGGTTGGCCGGTGAAGGTGGACTACCCGAGCGCACGCGTCGAGGACAGAAAAGCATTTGAAGCCGTCTTCCTCGATCTCCTCAAGCTACAAGACCTGTAAGTCATCACCCCGGAAAATTGGCCCTCAGTTAACCCGTCGAGGCCCCAGAGGCGAGCAGCTGGGCGTACCGAAAGCCGAGGGACTGTACCCCATACAAGCCCTGGTACACCCCATCGCTCTCAGATTCAAGTTTCATTTCGAGGGCCAAAAACCGACAAATCAGCTGGATAAGGTCTGTAAATCGTGAACCGGTCTCTTGGAGTCGCTCATGATTCGTTGTTTAGCCCGAGTGGTACTTTACCCATATTCTGAACGTCGTGCACGACCAACGCCCATTTGTTGACTCGATTGCCCAACGCCTCCTGAATTCGACGAAACACAGAAACATAAATGCCTGGGTGAGTTGGTCCGCCAAACGCGCTGATTAACGGCCAAGGATAACCAAGTGGCGCAGCGGGAGTTTGTCCTCCTCCTTCTGCCTGTGGTAACTCGGAAGCTAAAGCGGTCGGTGCCCTCTCTACTCCCTCATCCGCCGGTGCTTGCGCACACAATATATCAAGCGGTTTCTTTCGATGGAGCCCTGCGAGAGGAGGGTTTTGACCTTTCAGGGACATCCGCCGAGGTCTCTCAGGGAAAGGGTGATTGGAGAGGCGTCAGCGATGCCGTTCTCGGAAGATCCGACTGGTTCAACGCATGGCTGCAAGGCGAGAAACAATGTACGAGCTTTACTGGGAATCTGTCATTCGAGGTGTTCTGATACCCGTTCCGCGCGTGCTCCGTTATCGCTGTTATCGGTTTCGATCACCTGGCCTCCCCAGTCGCCCTGGATCAGTACCATGGTGCGCTCACTTCGGGTGACCCTTGGCGAACGGCCGATGACCCAGGGGACGAATCGGGTCAGGAACAAGACTTGAGACCCACCAATTCAGCCAGACGGGTCAAGGCCCTGATTGAGCAGGTCACAGGTTGGAGCATCCCGTTCTATTTTCGACTGTGTGCACCAATAATGGAGCGGAATGTAGATCGCTATTCTGCCCTGCCCGACATCGGCCAGCGGTTGGACTTCTTATCGACCATTCAGCTCCCGGTTCTCGATCTATACTGTTCGAGGATATCCTCCTTTTTGGATGGCTTCGAATCGGTTTCTGCCTCGTTTGTGCGTGCCGTGCCCGGTGCCATAAGTCGCGATCCCTCCCGGTCCGGAGGGGAGAACAGTGCCAAGAGGGAGACCACGGGTGTGGACGGTGCCCAGAAATTGTGCAAGGCCTTGATTAGTGTCAAATACATCGCCAAGGCTATGCAAGGCTGGGGCGATGAAGTGGTAAGCAGGACACTCGGATGACCCCATTTCTGCTTCTCTGATTTCGAGGCAATGTCTTGACCGCAGTTTTTCTTGGAACTGTGGATGGAGATTATCAATGATTCCAGTCTCAGGGTAAGGGCAGATGGGGATAAATTTATGCCCACACCCCCGCCTGTTCACGGGACCGGGGCCGATGGCGGTTCAATCTTCGACAAATTGATCGAAGATTACGGCGCTCTTGCGGAACGAGCGGACGATATGGTGCTCCAACATGTATGCGGGGAGATCGAGATGGAGTTGAGAGCTCACTTCTTTAGGTACGTTCAGGGTGTTTTTTTTTTCTTTCTTTTTTCTAATCGCCGGAGTAATACCAACTTATCCCCGTCCTATGTCCCTTTCGTGCAACAACCTCCGTAGTCATACGTCGGGGCAACTCGAAGAACCCTCCTCGGCCGAGCGTCGACACGACTACGAAATACAGATCCCATCGACCCTCATGGCTCCGGTTTCACTCTTTTCCTCATACCTCGCCTATTTCCAATCCAGCCTCTCTACCAGGATGTTGGCGGATCTTTATCGGAAGATCGCTGCGAGGATTTCCAACGCCATTTTACACAAGATGATTGTTCAGAGGGGACCTGGGAGAATTAGCGTGAATGAAGGTAGGGCCATTGCGACGGAGTGCGAGCTGTGGTTGGAGACCTCTAGAGTGGGGCTGGGTGGTGGTGGTGGTGGTGGTGGTGGTGGAAGGGGAGTCGCTAGGTTGGTCGAGGGGCCTTGGAGGAGATTGGTTGAGGCTGGGAGATTGTTGGCCCTACAGGGATCTGAATGGGACAGGGTCAAGGCTCTGACGTTCGGGACCGCCGGGGATCAGGATTGGGAACAGGGCATCCTCGAGGTCGTGGGCTTCTCTGAACTGAGAAGAGACGAGGTCCAATCCGTTCTTCACACTCGAGTGGACTCGTGAGAAGGCGACTCGGGTGGCCCGTTGTAGTGCAGCGGGACC
>Ga0307517_10005405_pt1 | contig 19275 bp, 10 predicted proteins | sample 23_EM_MG_FD_194515 | JGI IMG/M metagenome (GOLD analysis project Ga0307517, IMG submission 194515) | Populus trichocarpa ectomycorrhiza microbial communities from riparian zone in the Pacific Northwest, United States - 23_EM | ecosystem: Host-associated > Plants > Roots > Unclassified | place... | reverse complement strand
AATCAGGGCTCAAGAATTTTAGTTAGGTTGATTTTTGGTTTTTTGACGGATTAAATGTTATTTTGAAGTTAAATACAAGTTTATTGAGGTTTGTGGAATATTTCTTAAATGTTTACATGTAAAAAAAGAGTTGAAAAAAATAATCTTTTAGATTAAAAAGGTGGTCGCAAAGTGGTTGGAATAAAGCCAATAAACCACACGTTATATGCTTTTTTTTTTCTTAAAGATAGGAAAAAGAGAATGGTATGACGCATAACTTGACCTTAATTTTGATGGTCTCGGGCCACCCAAGCCTAAATGCCTAGCCTCTTTTTGAACTTCGTGTTTTTTATTTTTTTTATTTTTTTCCTTCAATTTTAATTATAATTCATTAAAAATTAAAAAATATATATATTTAGGGTATTATTTTATTAAATATAGTTTGATTTTTACTTTCTATTATTATGATTGTAGTATTTTTTTATATATAATATTAGTAAGCATTTGTTTTGTACAACCTTCATAATGTTTTTTTCTTTTAATTTTGTTCGGTGGCTTTTCCAAGCATGTCTATTTTTATTATCATGTGATTCAATAAAAAAATAAATTTCATAAAATAAAGTTATTAAATCTAATTAGATTCATGAAACGAATCATAAGATTGTCAGGTTAATCCGGGTCAATTCAAAATGTTATTGTCTCAGTATGTTTTATCTTTAATGTTAAAAAAAAATATATGTACTCACTATGTTATCGAGCTACATAATTTAATTTTAAAACTGTACTAATTATATGTAAGTCAAGGGGTCTCCAGTTTTATTGTCGGGCTGCGTTTACTAAAACCACCAAAAACTTCTTTGTGGCAAGTTGTGAGCGGTGTAATAGTGCATTGGAGTCAAAATAAGAGTATTATTTTTATAGTTAAACATGTTTTCTATTATTATGATAAGATGTCTGAAGACAAATATTATGGAAGAAAAATGCTAAAAAAAAATGGAGTGTGTTAATAAAATAAAAAGGTTTTAATTATAGAGATATTTTTTTAATCTTATTTAATATTTCAAATAGTCCAGATTTTTTTATATATTTGTTTTATTGCTTTTGATTTTTATTAAATAAAGAACATAAAATAAAACAAAAAAATATTTTTTATGAAAAAAATATTAATAAATGGAATCAGGTCTTTAGTGTTCCTAGAAACATTTATAACTTGCAATTTCTGAAATTATCAATGATGCTTGTCTAGGAGGCAAGTGAAGGGAGAAGACGCAAAAGCTGGGAATAAATTCACATCATCAGTACTCGTATTGTTTGGAATTGTTTGGAAGTGTAGTTATAGTTATAATTTAAAATGTTTTTCATGTCGAAATATATCAAAATGATATTTTTTATGTTTTTAAAAATTATTTTTGAGATCAGCGCATCAAAACAATCCAAAACATACAAAAAAATTAATTTCTTTTTAAAAAAATAATTTTTTAAAAAATAAGAGTACAACCACGTTTCCAAACACTCACTCTTTATTACATGATCGTGCTATTTCTCCAGAATCCAAATACTACTACCTTATTTAATATTAACATTTGAATTAGAATTTTAAATATTTTTTGAAATGAAATTTGAAAAGATGTGAATTATTTAAATTTATATTTTGATTGAATACTCCATGTTCAAAATTAGTTCCTAGATCCATTACAATTGATTTAGCATTGACAAGCAGCGAATGAAAAGATAATATATGCAAAAATTATCTAATCACTATCTTTATGAGGAAATGAAACTGACTTACCATTCTAGGATCAAATTTCAAATTAAATGAAAAAGAAAAAAAAGGTAAAACAGTAAGAAATAAGTGATAAAGCGTGCAAGAGGATGCTTGCAGGCGTTGATTTGTCATCGCATTGTTTTGCGGTTGTTATTTATTAAGGAAACCAAAGATAGATTGTGAGGTTAGAAAAGAAAAGAAACAAATAGAGAAATGAAAAATGGCTAAAGCTTAAGTGAGTGATTAAACTAATAAGTATGCATAAATTTTATTGTTTTAGATATTTTTATATGGAGAATTTTCTTAAATGCTTGTTGGGTTTTCAAAATTTATATATGAATCCTCACCTAAGTGTTGAATGGAGATTTCGCATGATAATTACTAGTTAATGGTATGTTGGTGAAAGATTGAATCATGCTTTTAAGTGTTATTTTTATAATTTTAATAAAACTAGTAATTAATTTACTCTCCATCTCCTAGAAGCATCAAAAGCAAGTATTTGTTGCTTTTGCAAAACTAGTGATCTGATCATGGTTTTTAATGAATCTTATACCAGTTTTTGTATTAGCTTTTTTGTAAGTGTGATTGGGGCAAAAGCAATCCCAACCGCAAAAACAAAAAGATTCCAGCTGGCGAATGAGCTTGGATAATTGCAAGACCTGTAAAACAAATCTCCTCTCCTGTGGGTTTGGAAGCGCTCCAATGTCTAAGTCATTTAAAGCTGGTGATGTAAGCTTTGTAAGGTTGTAATAGTGTATTTAGTTGTTTAACAATATTTAGGATTAAACAAGAATAAGATTATGGTCTTACTTTAAGAGGCTACTTATAGAGCTATAAACTTATGTGCATGTGTCATTGTAAGGGTAAAGTGGTCAACGACCTTCCAATTCTGGGACTGCTAGGAGACAAAAGTCTGGTAGTGGCAATGTGTGCCCCTACAAAAGCTTCTCCCCCGTTCAGGTTGTGTGGCAGCGAGCGTTAGACCAACTCCTACGGTGAGATGTCCGAGGGACATGACCACATATAATATACATGTATAGTTTTTTGGTTCAATTCGGAGGAGATTGTTTACGCACTAAAGCCTGGTAGGCAGGCACTATGGTACCCCTGACTCCATGTCAAGGATGGCTCGTCTTTAGGAGAACTGGGCTTTGCTATTTGAATAAAAATCACCAAGAAAACGAAAATTTACGGAATATTCTGAAGCTACAGGAAACAAATGGCAGAGTTTGCAAAAGCAACCACAAACATGTTTAGACAGGTAAAGACGACAAAATGAGTTGGAGGAAAATCCAGAATACAAAACAAATATAGACCGAGTATTCCAGCACTCACTGCGATTGCGAACTTGGAGTTGTGTCATCTAAGCCTGCAGTCAGATGAACACATTAAGTTCACCAAATCATGAATCATCACATATGAGTAAGAAAAGTGGATGACTATACCTTGTTTGCAATGTTGTTTGAGAGCCAGTCCAATCCCTCATACAGCCCCTCACCAGAGGTGGCGCATGTGCTCTGGATGTACCTGCAATGAATGATTTAGACAGTCAGTTACCAAGAGGATGGTGGATTGCTGGAAAAGGAGGGCATCTGACCGTAATAAGTTAGCTTACCAGTGGCGCTGACGAAGGGAGTGAAGGCCAAGCTTATCCGTAATCTCAGCGGCATTCATTGCATTCGGAAGATCCTGTTTGTTTGCAAACACTAGCAGCACAGCATCCCTCAACTCATCCTGCAAATGCAACAAAAGCCATTGTTATCACACAAATCATGCAGAGGTGACAAGTCAAATTACAGCATGTATATCTGCAGCTTCCACATTTTGCTAATCATTATAAAATGTGGAGCAGTCTGGTACCTCATTCAACATCCTGTGTAGCTCATCCCTAGCTTCAACCACACGATCTCTGTCATTGCTATCAACCACAAAGATAAGTCCTTGTGTGTTCTGGAAGTAATGTCTCCACAAGGGGCGGATCTGGGGAAGCAAGATAACAGGGCATCAGTTGATAAACAAATTAAGGGATTAGAATATTAAAATCTTTAGACTGATTGTAAAGGATCCAGATCAAGAGCACGTTCTTATTGCAGTGGCTATGCTGCAGTGGCACTTGGAGACAGGAGGTATAAAAGAAGCACAGATCTATCCATTTAAGATTTGACCATAACAATAAATACTTCAGCAGGAAAAGGTATAACACAAGAATGTGACAGCTAGCATCACTAAGATTATTTGGCAGAGGCCACAGTAATGCATTTGGCTGTTCCAATAGCAAAAAAAAAAAAAAGATTTATGCAAACAGGGCTATACACAATACAGCAAATGATGTTGTCAAGTGATAAAGCAGTATAATTGGAAAACACTTGCACTAGTGAATGTCTCAAAATGTAAGGCACCGAATAAAGCCTTTCCCTTGATAATCAAAGGAAGTAGCAAAGTATAACCATGGCATAACATGTTTAGCTTATGATTATTTTAAGTGCTGGTGAAGGAAAATCAGATCAGCACTAGACCGTCCATAAGCACTCATTTTCAATTACGTAGGTTCAATAACATGATGGCTTTCTGACCATAGAGGCTTGAGTTCTTGGATGCGAACACGATTAATGGCTTTCCTTATGATCAACCCAATCCACTCTAAACCATTTAATGAAGGAGAAAAGGATGCTATCACTACTACACCCCAAAATGATAACAACCTTCATGCAAAAGATAAAAAGCCAAATCAAACTCAAAAGACACACATACCTTGTCCTGACCCCCGACATCCCAAACAGTAAAGCTAATGTTTTTGTACTCCACAGTCTCCACATTAAATCCTGATCAAACATCATCATCATCAGATCTAAGCCCAACAGAGAACATACGGAGGATAAAAAATAATTTCAAATCAAGGTAATTAACATCTTGTCTCCATAATAAAGTGAGACTTACCAATGGTAGGAATGGTGGTGACAATCTCACCGAGCTTGAGCTTGTAGAGAATGGTGGTCTTACCAGCAGCATCAAGACCCACCATCAGAATACGCATTTCCTTCTTAGCAAACAGTCGGCTAAACAACTTGGTGAAAGACAGCCCCATTTTCTCACGTCTGCCGATATCAAAAAATCAAATCACTAAATATAAATCTCCCAGCCTAAATCAAATGCAATTCCACACCATTATCAAAAACTAGATCTCAATCAGCTTCATTTAAAACATTTCACATTTCAAAAAACAATCACAAATCAGAAACCTAATTGATAAATGAGCCATATCAACAACACATACGAAAGACAAAAAAATCACGATGAACCTACAAGACTCAGATATTCAATTCAAAACACATTAAAACGACAGCTTAGACATGCATTTCTAACAGATCAGGTACCAAACAGGATGTGTTGCATCTAGTGATCTCCAAATCTAAGGTATCATCACCTGATTCAAATCATGCAAAAACATAATCATAATATGAAGATCCATAAGGCAACACCACATCATGATCAAGATCAAGCCATTCCGAAACCAAATCGTGCTCTAAATCTTAGATCAGGACGTAGAATCCAACAGACAAACATTCAACAATTCGATTAAGAGAGTGATCGAACACAAGATCAGGATCTAAAGTTCGGAATTTCGGAATCGTTAAACACTTGCCTATCAAGGAGCCGAGAGAGGGAGAGAGGGATCTACCTCAGAAGAGAGAATAAAGCGGAATTAAATTGAAGAGTAGGAGGAGGAGCTGTCTTTAAGGGAAAAATATTTTCACGTTCCAAGAGATTGATGGTGTGTATTTATAGGACGTAACGGGATCCTTTTCCTTTTTTTTCTTTTTTTTAACTGTCCAATACGCCGTCAATATCTGTGACCATGTGGTTGCCTATTAATGGATGGTTACCCTTGTTACGCCGTTTACACGACGCGGTGGCCTGCGTTAGTTGGAGATTGCACCCTGTTTGGAAATAGGAGGTGTGTTTCCCATTTCGGGATCGGGCCTTTCTGATCCCGGCACTTGGAAACTCTTTGCCTCGCGTCATTGTTATCAGGCTCTTATTTAATTCAAGCTCAGTCTCCTGTCAGACTTCAGGCATGAAGAATGCAATTTTTTTTTTACTATTATCTTTTCGGCCGAATCAGTGATCCATCCGTTGATACACTTTTTTTCTTTCAAAAGTTAAAATAAAATAATAATAATAATAATAATAAGTTAACAATTTTCATATTTTTTAAAATATTATGAATGGCATTCCACGCAACACTATTGAAATCACAAGTTAACTTGTAAATTTTAGACAATTTTAAAAGTCAATAAATATATTTATGTATGAAAGGAAAACTTGAAATTTCACTAGACACATCCTCAACCAATCAAAATATTGTTGCAAGACCTTATATTAGGAGCGTGCCACTCCTAATCCACTAGGAGAATGTTTGAAAATATTATAATGATTATTTTTATTTTAAATTATTTTTTCTCAGTAATATATTAAAATAATATTTTTAATTTTTAAAATTTATTTTTAATATAATATATGAAAACATAAAAAAAAAATTAATTTTTGTCAAATCCTAACCCTAACACAATGATAAATAGGAGCTTCGTTCCCTTACCATTAGCCGATTTTAAGGCGTTAAGAATGTAATTGCGATTGCTTTTCAAAATACTTTTTATTCGGAAATACATCAAAATAATATATTTTTTATTTTTTTTAAATTATTTTTAATATCAGCGCATCAAAATAATCTAAAAACATCAAAAAATATTAATTTTAAGTAAAATAAAATAAAATTTTAAAAAAATTAAGGAAATGCGGTGCAATTTTCAAAGTATTTTTCACCTAAAAATGTATCAAAATAATATATATTTTTATTTTTTAAAACTCATTTTTAATATAGTACAACAAAACATAAAAAAATAATTTTAAACAAAAAAAAAATTCAAATTTTGCTTAACCCTGAAGCAATGCCAAACAGGGGCTGGATAAAAATAGCAGAAGGGAGCCAAATAATCAAATCTAAACTTGCATAGGATCACTTTAGGTTCAACAATCCAGGATTTGCGTATATAGAATGAGGCAATAATGAGTCTCTACAGATCACGCCGCTCTCTAATGGAACCATTTTTCAACTCAGGTAACAAAGCACATGATCCAATGACCACCTGTAGCACCATCAATGCCTAGGTAAAAGGAATAAGAACATGCTGTACAAGATGAGACAATGAGGGAAGTGTCCACCGGCGAATAAAATACAGTTTAACACTAATATCATAGCTCAGTACAAACCCCACAGCATGTACTCAACAATTTCGCATGCCAACTGTGGGGCGACCTAATCCTTCGTGTGATCACACACAACCATCTTCTTGTTATTACTTCCTTGCAACAAACGCGCATAGACATTCCTTTTATTTCTAGTCGTTCAACCCAAGATAGACTGCTAAAAAAAGGAGGAATCAAATTTTCTACCAAGGACTAGGACAAGGGGTGCGGAGGATGGATGCCTGACTTTACTAGCTACTAAGAAAGCGTTAGATGCAAATCTTGAGCTGCGCATGTTGCTTTTAAACCAGTCATGCAGAAAATGTCATGTCAGACAACCCTCCTGTCATCCTTTCAGCCTTCTCTCCACGTTCACCTGAAAATGGTGCATGGAAGGAAAGAGTGTTGTCATATATCATCATAATCGCAGAACAGGAAGGTTTGGATAATTAAGAAGATGCATGGCTTGATCCATCAGAATAGTATAGACAAAAAGGCATCAGTGTTGGAAGAAAACAATGGCTTACCAGTGCGAATTCTTATTACATCTGCAACAGGTACCACTGCAAAATAACAAAACCTCGTTAGAAATGCTGATAATATATCTAAGCCATCTACTAATTCAGAGATCAAGTTACCTTTTTCTACTTTTCACAGTCATAGGTATAATTAATTTAAATTATAATGGAGAAAATCACATTCACAATCGTTTAGATTCATCCCAAGAAATGGTTAGCAAGCTTGGTTTCACATTGCAAGGTTGCATCCTGGACTTGCACATTGCAATTTCAGTTTTATTAAACTCCAAGGTGAGTGTGACTGCAAAAGAGATATGCATATAGCGTGGCTCTATGATAGTTCACAAGGTGAGGTTTAGATGCAGCTATGAACTATGGTTTCTGACAAGAGAGCTTGCCAAAATCAACCCAAATTTATTTGATATCTATTCAATTGCTAGTGCTCCAATTAATAATTTTTACATTTTAATCCTTTAAAGGGTCCATACAAGTAACCGAGTAAGAAGTCACATGGAAAGAAAATGTGCATGGGACTTCAAGGGAGAAAATAAATACAAGGCACATGTTAAAACCTACCATCCGAGTCCAAACTGTTGTAGCTTGTGAAATCAAAATTACTCAGGAAAAAAAAATTGCAGCTAAGGGATTTCATGTTAACACAGCTCTAACCACATATGAAATACAGATTTACTCTGGGAGCTATCAAGTATAATACCATCAGAAGAAAATAACCTTTATTCATTTGTTCACACTTTCTTATTTTTCTATTTGCCTATAAACAATTGTACTTCCAATAGCTGTAGTTTTACACAGCCTACACAAGACAAGCATACTCGAAGGGTATTATAAACTGCATCGCAACCACAATGGTCTTTGACAATGTATTTCTAAGTTGTAAGAAACACACAGAATGAAGCCATGAAAGACTCCAAAGAAAAGGAGCAGTTTCCATTTATATTAGAAAATTATGATTCTCAAATACCTGACAACTATCTAAAGCTGCAATATGCTAGCAGTTAGCATACTTGCTAGAAACTTTCACTAACTAAATCTGTTCTCCATATTCCCAAGAACCATATAAATGAATGAGGCCAAGAAAAAGAGCAACAAGAAAATGCTAAAAAGAAACACAGCACAAAAACTACTAAAGCAGAGTAAAATAGAAAGCAAATCAAACCAAGTTCAGATAAAATTTCAGTTCCTTCACATGTAATAATATACACAGATAAAAGCTTTAAGATAAAGTGCAATGAAAATCAAAGGATCATGGAATCTGCTATCATAAAGATTAATTTCGGAATCTTACAGAAAATCTTGCCATCTCCAATCTCTCCAGTCCATGCCTCGTCTTTGACCTTTTCTATGACAGCTTCAACCTAAAACAGCATATGGACATCTGTGAAATTCTTTAATTTACGTGCAGCAATATGAACAACAATTTTATTATAACAGAAGAACAACAATCAATTCTAAGTGCACATATCATATTTGAAATAGTACTTAGGCTAGTGGTATCATGAATACCTGGTCTTTGCTCACTACAATCTCCAACTTAACTTTAGCAACAAACTTGTCTTCGGAAAACTCTGAGCCTACGGTGTTAAAGCAAGAGGTATGGTTTATAAATACTTTGACTACTCTCACTCATATAGAAGAGATTAACAGACAGTACTCATCAAAAGGGCCAAAATTGGATAGAACAAGAAAACAAGGGCGAAAGGAGACGAAACAGAAAGTGAGATGATTCTATAATAGGCAACTATAATCAAGTCATCTCATTATGGAACATCTAGAGGTACAAAAAGAAGAGAAACTTTCAGTGGTTCAAGAAAAAAGCTTACCACCATGCCTCTCCTTTGAACCACCTTGAGCCCCAAAGCCTCGAACATCAGAAACAGTAACACCACGAATACCAATTTTCAACAGAGCCTTCATTTAAAAAAAAAAAAAATAGTAGAAATTAGAACTAACTGTAATCAACTAAGTTGCCTAGCAAAGAGTCTTAAGAAGTTCAATTGTGGAGCACAAGAGAAAAGGGTTGATATGACCCAAAATGCTGCAGCAATAATGAACTCAGAAATCCGTATGGTCAAATAAAACTTGCACCCTGTTTTTTGCAATTATGAGATTGTACAAAATCATCAATTCATGTAACTTAAAAGCATCTCAGTTTCTCTGCATACAAGAAAGATAAAGTCCAAATTAGAAACTTTCAGTTAGTAACAAGATCCAATGAAAATTGTACGAAGTTCCAAACTTATATTTTCTTCTAATTGTGCTCTCTCAATCACCCAATTCCAAAACTGTGGTAGCTAGAACTCAATACGAAAATGGTTTAATCATCCCAAGAATGACACAAGCTCTAAAAGTAGAGTGCCAAGCTTGAAATTCCTGGAATCCTTCTCTATCTAGAAAGACTAAAACAACACTCGAGTAAGATTCAAATTTATCCTGCTAATAAGGTGGGTCATCATCAAATTTAGGCCTGCAGTATCCAAACAAGAACGCTAAGAGGCATGAATAACAAACAGCAATGAGCTAGCTATTCATTCGACATATTATTATGACATAACTTGATTCAATATTAGATGCATCAAGTCAAGTAAAGGCAGCGAACTTTTAGAAGTAGTGGGTGGATATCAATATGGAAATACAAGTAAACGAAGCAATGAGTAGAAATCATAGTAAAATGCATTGGGTCGGGCCCGTCTAGTCTTACCGAGGAAACTTGCGAGACTCGCCAGGGCCTATTTCATTCATCCCAGATTCAACGGAATTAGAGAAACCAAAAGGAATCAATAAACAGTAATATCTTATATGCTGCCGAAGAAGAAGATTACCTCAAAATTGCTTCTATCTTGTAGAATTTGGCATCTGGAATATACTCTAAACAACCCAAACATACAACTCGTTAATGTTCATGCCATCTCTCAATTCAAATGTGGAGAAAAAACTATATTGACGCATACCAGGAACAGAGGAGCTTTGGGCTCTAATTGTAGGAATAATGGACGCATTTCGTGAGGTGTTTAGGGTCAAGTTAAACTGAGAGAATCGAGAATTCTTCAACTTGAGAGGTTTCAAAAGGGAATCAAAAAGAGGGAGTTGTTTGTTGAGAGAAGAGTGAAATTGAAGAGAAGTGAGGGAGCCTGGTTTCACTGCTGCCGAGGCCATTGTTATTTGATTTTCGTCGAATTTTGAAGAGATGAAGCTACAAATTAGCTACTTATGCTCTCTATTCGAGACCGTAGAACGGAGAACGGAGATGCTGCGACGCCAGAGCGAGCGAGCCTTGAGATTAACGCGACTTTTCTGATCGAAATGACACGAGGAAGGAATGAGGGAGGCTTTGAATTAAAATAAGAGTTGCGATGGGCCTCAGTCTTATTGGGCTCAAGGATCTTATTTCACCCAACATAGCCATAGTCCAAGGAGTCCATGAATAAATAAATAAATAAAAATGAAGAAAATCATTACTGTTCATATTTCTTTTCCTTGATATTTGGTAACACGATACGAAGAATAAGTCCGTTGAGATTTCTAATATTTTATTATTCTTTCATTGTAGTTTATTTTAATTTACACATTTCTTATTTTATTATTCAATTATAATTTTTTATTTTTTTCTATTTTGGTGCATAATATTAATTTAATATATATATAGATTATAGAGTGTTGACAAATATTGGTGCATAACAAAAGTTATTGGTTATGATTTTAAAAATCATTTTTTTGATCTTTGTAGAATAGACAGTAATTATTATAAAATCAATTTAAATGTATATTTGTTTTCAATTCAAAACGAATGAAAAAATAATAATTCTTAAGATGGAGAACTAATTTTATTTAAAAGAAAAGAATAATCTTAAATATTTTAAAATTAACTGACTTCAATCATTTTTTTATGTATAATAATTAAATATTATTTTATTTTTAAATTATTCGGTAGTTATATATACTAAAAAAACGATATAATATTTTTATTATTCTTTATGATATTTATGTTTTTTATAAAGAAAGAATTCATTTTATTTAATTTATTAAGAAAATATTTAATAACAATCTTTAATATATCATGGAAATAATTTCCCCATAATACATATGCGTGAGCTTGCAAAGCAAAACAAACCCCAAAATATAAAACTGAATCAACATAAATTATAAATTATAAGGATGAAAATAAGAAGAAATAAATTTTAATAACAAAGCACAATGAACAAAAAAAAAACAAAAAAAAACATAATGATTAGTGGTGTCATAACCTAATTTTACTAATTCATCAGGTGAACTTATATTACTAATTCTCATATTGGGTTAGGCTAAAAGTTTTAAGAATACAATAAATATTCATGAGTTGAACTTTTATTACTAATTCTCATGGGTTGAGATTAATTAAAACTAAGATTTGAGCTTAATAAATTAGCTCATAACCTATTATTAGCTATAACAAATAATATAGGCTTAATATATTAATTGAATCAATTGTCTAAAAGAAAAAAAAATATAATATAATAGGAACTTGAATTGAACTATTGTAATTTCATTATTTTTACGAGAATATTATTCAATGTCAGCTATTTGAAAGCAACAATAACACACACTAATATAACATCTCCTACAACTCATCTAAACAATCAAAAAGTTGTCACGTATATATAAATTTAAGTTTATAACAATTACTTAATAATGAAAACTTAAAATATAATTGTTTAACAATTCCTTGCTATTTTAAATTGTTATTAATGACTCATTACTTTTTAATATTCATGGCTAAACTAGCACTAAAAAAAAACATAAAGATAATAAAATATCTTTGTAAATTATAACTTAATAAGTTAATCTAAAATATTTATGATATAATTAAAAGCTATATAGCCTTACAATAGTCTAAAACATATATTATTCTAGTTTTTTTAACTTTTCAAGATCATTTATCATTAATGAAAGATCTATTGATGCTGGAGAAGAGCGAATCTAATTTTAGCAATAAATGAGAGCTTCAATAGTTGCTATATTCAATAAACTTCTAAATGTATCTAGTACATGACCTGACCTATCTTATTAAAGGCTGATTCAGAGTCAATTGTAGACCTATGAATAATTATGTCATCTCTTGTAACTATAAAAAGTATTGGATATTTATAGCTATTAACTTTCCACCAAGTTAAAATATCAAATAAAGTATCACTTGTATCAATTGTCAAGTATTTCTCCAATTCAAATCTACTCTCCTCATTATCCTCTTCCCTTAAATGCTTCTTGAATTGAAAGACTAATGCTTAATATACATCTTTTCCCACCTTATTAGCATTCAAATCTCGAGAAAGATTGTTTTTAACATAAGAATTTGCCACATATTTAATATCTTGGCTAGAATAGTAGGAAAAAATCCTTATAAGTATATCTTTTACCTTTTCCATCAACTCTTTAACCATGGAAACAAACTCATACACTTGACTTAACATAAAACTTCAAATATTTTAATTTGTAACAAGGATATAAATAATTGCTACAAATAAAAGAGAATTTATATCCTTAATCCTTCCTCGATATTTATCAAACTTGCACATCATATCGGCTGCAATTTCACCTGTTGAGAAATCTCCACTCTTAGACAACTTAGAAATATATGTTTGTATAGATACTAGTTTATGAAAGAAAGAATTGCATGTGACATGCAAATATCCGAAAAAAAAATTAAAATACTTCATAGAACATTTTCAGGAACTTTACGAGGATTCTTGTATTTTACCAATCTAAAATACTAGGATGCCCTACGTGTTTTTTTTTCCCCCTTTGAATCTACCTTTGAAAATAACATCAAATATCCAAGACCATCCTCCTCTAATCTATCAAACACTTTCTCTAATTTGCAATTGTATCTAACATCAAATAAGTGGAATCCCAACGAGTTAGGACATCTAAAAAAAACCCAAATTTTACTTTGAACCTTTAATTTTTCAATACATTTCTTAAAAGACATAAGCCTAGCATGAGAAGATCTTACAAACTTAACATCATTTTTAATTTTAATAAATGTCTCATCCATCTCATTTAACTCATCACTCACAACAAGAATGATAATATAAGCACAAAACGTAACATGGATACACTCATTATCTTCCAATCGTTAGTCATTCTTTTCGAAAAAGTAACACACTCTTCTTAGAACTTGCATTATCTAATGTGATTGTTAAAATTATACCAATACCTCAATTAGTCAAATAATTGTTCAATGCTTTTCTAATGGTCTCAACCTTGTGATTTGGAACTGATAAGAGTTTAAAGTTTTTTTTATGCAACTTCCAATCACTATCTACCCAATGAGCTATGACACACATGCAATTGATATTTTGGATGGAAGTCCAAGTGTCACTTATAAGACACACATACTTGTTTTTTTTATGGTTTTCTTTAACTTTTTCTTCTCTTTAGCATAAAGGTTTGGACAATCTCTTTGTAATAGTGATTTGAGAGGGGACATAAAATCCATGCTGCATGGCTAGACAAAACTATTTAAATCCTAAATCTTTTTCAATCCTAAAAGGAAACTCATCATAAATAATTATCCTACAAAGTGTTTTTCTACAAGCTTCTTGATTAAAATTAATAACATGAAGAATATTCACAGTTTCATCTTTAACCCCCTTAAAAGTTTGAGCCAATGTCTTTTGTTGTTTTATCATCAAACTTAAACCTGCCAAGAAAATGTTTACATAATTTATTTAATTTTGTCCACAAATTACTACTAGTGCCAAGAGTCTTTGAGGCATATAGATAATCTTGTTTGCAATACTTGTATACGACTCTACTTAATGATGGATCAAAACCCTCTATTATATCGAAGTGATGCCAAACTTTAAATATAGTTCTAAAGGCCATATTTCTTTTCTTGTTACCTTTGTTACAATAGTATTTGCAAGAGTAGCTGAAACATGTTTGGTCTTTACTAGAGCAACAACATCATTCGCTGAAGGAAGAACAACATTATTCATTAAAGGATAGTTTGATGGATCAACATTGATTTCTTGAACATAAGGTCTTATATTCTCCATCTAAAACAACAAAAATTTAGTCAATTTCAGTTTAATATTGATACAAATCCCTTTATTCATAAGAAGATAAAATAATAACAAAAAAGTCCTGCAACTATTTAAGCTCTCATTTATTGCTAAAATTGGATGTTAAAAATGTATACATAAATAGTAGGATGTTAAGGAATTAGGGTACGAAATATAAATACAAAGAAAATTATATATAATTACACCATTTCTAAATTGTAAAGTCTGAATTAGGGTAAAAAAAAATGTTTATTTTAAGAATGTCAAGGATGTGGAACTGGTTAGTTAAGGATGCAACAACAAAGGTGAGACATATGAATCATTCCATACCTTTAACTCTCGTCAAAACCACTAGGAGTATTAAAGATCGTTGCCAACTACTTTTGTCTCTTGCAAAGAATCGATCAAATTAAACTTTAGACTTCATAGGTAGGGTTTTGATTTTTTTTTAAAAAGATTTGATTTTCAAGGAGGTATAGATGAGGTTTGTTAAAATCAAGTTTAGACTTTTGATTATAAAGATGAAAAAAAGAGATTGATAATTTTAGTTTGTTAAAATGGTGTCCGGAAGATGTTGTTATTATCAACGAGATAAGAAGATAAGAGAATGAGAGGCTAAGTGATGAGAAAGAAAAAACTGAATAAAGAGGAAAAAAATAATATTTATACCAAGAACTTTCTATAATATAAGGTTAAATTGTTAGTAAATTGTATAGGATATACAAATTGAACGAGATTAACCATATTTTAAAAATTATAACCTCCCAATTGACTCGTAATATCTATTTTTTAAGTTTTTTAAATTATTATTATTTGTAATGTTGATATTATCTAATTTTGATTAATTAAATTAAATTAAATAATATAAATATTACATATAAGCCGATTTTGTAACACCCCTTCTATAAAGTTGGGTGAACATGCTCGTATATGCATGAACAGTGGCATAACAGTAACTTCCCTGCCTCTTCTTAGTTTAATTTTATTATTTATTAATTTTAATTCTAGTTTTCTTCACATATTTTTTAATCCATACTTTAACATCCTCTCACTTCCCATTTCCATTGACTTATAAACAGTTTGGCGGTGGTGATTGTTGAAAGGTAAGTTAGAAAAATGGCTGCAAAGGAGGGGATTAGGAGTGGAAGGGAAGGTGAAGAAGAAGAGCATGTGTATAGGATAAGCACAGACAAAGAGTGGGAAGAGTTGCAGAGAAATGGATCTTGTTTTGGTGGACAACTTGACAAATCTTCTGGCTTCATCCATCTCAGCAAGCTCGACCAGGTCTCCTCCACTTCCGTCCCTTCTCTCTATAGATATTGCTCTTGTGCTTCGATTACTTGTCTAAAAATAATTTTGTAACCTCTCCATATTCATATTTTCATCATAGCATTGATCTTGGCAAGAATCGGGAAACAAAAACAGAAATCAGGCTCTTAATTACTCATTTATGTGCTTTTCCAAGAACTGGTAGAGGTTATGGAAAATCTTATGATTTATTTTAATGCGGGATTAGTTGATCAAAAATACTCAGTCGATGAAATGAGATATTTGGTGGTTTTGTTAGTATTCAGTATCCAAACTGCGGCTTGCTTCCCAAGATGACAATTTATATTTTCTGATATCTATCCATTTTTTAGTGAGGGATGATTTACGGATACTCAACTATTTATGGGACGGTCTTTATATATATATATATATATGCAGGTGATGTCAACATTGCAAAACTTTTTCCTGAATACTAAGGTGGATTTGTATCTGCTTCAAATTGATGCTAAAAAGGTTTGCACTTTATCATTTTATGTTTATTATGTCTTTCATTGATTCGACAGAGGTATAATTAAGCTATTAATAGGAAGGGAAAGACTACAGATTTTCCATGTGATGCAATGTATAGCACACTGAATTTCATGTTAGGGAATGATGAACAATTGTAACTAGGAAGTGTAGAAGTACTTTATGAATGCTAGCATCTAAGGATACATTCTGATAAAAAGGTTATAGCTTTTCTGCCCAGTCTGCTCCATGTCTAACACTTTTAACCCATTTTGAAGTTTTTAAGTTGTACTGTACTCTATTTGGCAGTTGAACTCAATCAACAATATGATAAGTGGTTTATATTTCAATTTTGGATAAAGCAAATTTAAGTTTCCCCGTAATAAAAGTTTTAGATGAGGTTAATCCCAAGTTTTTTGTTTTGCTGGTTATAATTGAAAAAATCAGCTGGGCAGAAAAAAAGAAATACTAATCAGATATTGGACTGCACTTTTATTATCAGAATTCATGGAATAGCGTATGTTAGGTATTGCTTCCTGAGGGTTACTTCCAAACTCACCAATGAAGTCTCAGAAGGTTCAAGTTACTGAGACTTGAAGGTGCTAATGGAAGGACAAGCGGTCAAAACAGGAACGTGTAGAATTAGGAGTGGGGAGTTTTAGCAGTTCAGACCTCAGGCCATGATTTGAAAGGAATAAGGATTGAATGGCGAGCAATACTATGTTTTCAGGTCCTATTTTGGAGTACATGAATCAGTTGGTTGCATCTATAGTTTCCTTTGGTTGAATTGATTATGAAGTTGCATAGCAATAATACCAAAATTCGGATTGCATAGTTGCAATGTTAATCCTTGGCAGTGCTAATGTCTCATGATTTCAGTTCTACGCTGAAATATAGGTAATCTAATTAACGTGCGTGTTTGTTGCAGCTCGGGGATGGATTGATAAATGAAGTCGTGGATGGTACCAACAACTTCCCTCATTTCTATGGCCCTTCTCGGAGTTTCAGTCCCCTCCCTCTTGACGTAGTTATCAAAGCAGAGAAGCTTGTTCTAGCAGATGGGCAGTTCAGTTGTAGTTTGCTGAACTAAGCTGCTCTACTTCGAGATTTAACATTTTTCTGTGCTGAAACAAAAAAAGAAAGATATTTGTGACCTAAATGGACCTATTGAAAGAGGCTCAATTTGATAATTCTTATGTTGTTTTAAGCATGGCCGTGAAAGTGAAATACTCGGTAGGCAATGAACTTGAGTTAGAAATCCATGATACAACAGATATGATCAGAAATAATTTCTTGTGCTGTAAGAGGAAGTTTGGAATTGTCTGCCTGGCCACATTCACCTTGGAAAAGCCCTTATGGTTGTTGAATGGGATTGGAGAGTTCCAAGTCCACCTCTTTACACCCACAAAAGCTGGGCGTATAATCTGGAGTTAGAACACGGTAGTTCAATGTCCATAACTCTTTTCATGCTAGGAAAAATGCCTGCCAATTCTTGAGTGCATATGAGCTGAAGATATCTGTCATGTATATGCAGCACCCTAATAGTAATTTCCCTTGGAAAGTCGGCTGTATTATCGAGTGTGTGAAAGAAAACAAGGCAGCAGCATATATATAACATAGATATAAAAGGTAAGGAAGGCATGCAAGTAGCGGGGATAGCTCAGTTGGGAGAGCGTCAGACTGAAGATCTGAAGGTCGCGTGTTCGATCCACGCTCACCGCATTGTTTTTTGCCCTCTCTATTAAAACAACGCTTTCGGGACGTCACCGGATTTTGTTCAATTGGGGATATCCTTTTGGCGCAGGGGCGGTAGCTATCCCTCCTCCCCTATGGATTTACAGACGCCTGTATACTTTCTCATTCCCCTCCAAGCATTCAAAACAAAGAAGAATCAGAGTCCTGATTCAATTAGTTTCACCCACAAATCCTCGTCTCGGGGACGCAGCAGCAATGGCTGACAAGCGGGACAACCTTATGCAGCAGCAAGTTGGCGCAGGTTAAGGATGGCGATAATTTTAATATTCGTGACGTTGCCATTGGTAAGGGATTAGCAGGTGCACTTCAGCTTCTGGACAAGAAAAAGCAACGAAAGTTCGATGATTATGATGATGACATGACAAAATACTTCGAGCAAAAGGGGAGATGGGCTCGGAAGGATTATGACTCCAAGAGAAGCGTTTGGAGCTCTTGCTTATACGTTTCATGGAAAGGGACCAGGCAAGAATAAGCAAGCGAGACGACTGAAGCGATACAAGCAAGAAATCATGAAACGTAGCACCTTGGGAATTACTGTTTGTCCAGAAGATGAGGGAAGTTCACGCTTCATCTCGCTCTCCTTGCGTTCTTCTTTGTAAGCGGTATTTGGCCAATAAGTATTATTAATTATTGATTGACACTTCATTAGAACTACTATAAGCTGTTTCCTGGATTTAATTTGGAGCTAGTTAGTTGAACACCCTGTTTTTTTTTTTTTTTATGTTTAAAAAAAAATTAAAATTTTTTTATTTTTTATTTTTTTCTTTACTTCAAATTAATTTATTTTGGTGTTATTAAATTATTTTAATATGTTGATATCAAAAATAATTTTTTTAAAATAAAAAATTATTTTAATGTATTTTCGAGCGAAAAACATTATAAAAAACAATCGTTACTGCATTCTCAAACACCTTTAAAGAGAAGTGAAGTACATGAATTTGAGAATGTGATAACAATTATTTTTTAATATATTTTTTATTTAGAAATGTATTAAAATAATTTTTTTATCTATGAAAAATTATTTTTGATATTAAAACATCAAAACTATTCAAAAATATATATATAAAAATATTTTTTATAAAAAACATTTGAAATTGTATTTCAAATGGGGGGGGGGGGGGGGGGGGGGGGGGGGGGGGGGGGGGGGGGGGGGGGGGGGGGGGGGGGGGGGGGG
>Ga0307517_10005404_pt1 | contig 19275 bp, 20 predicted proteins | sample 23_EM_MG_FD_194515 | JGI IMG/M metagenome (GOLD analysis project Ga0307517, IMG submission 194515) | Populus trichocarpa ectomycorrhiza microbial communities from riparian zone in the Pacific Northwest, United States - 23_EM | ecosystem: Host-associated > Plants > Roots > Unclassified | place... | reverse complement strand
CGAAAATTATTTGAGTTATTTAAAAATTAAAGAAGCTGCTGAAACTCTGAGAATGGTTTACTTTTTGTTGCAATGTGAAACCTTTTGGATGGTATGTCTCGGCCAAGGATGGTATCCGAAAGGTATGGTGTGCGACACCTAGACGGGGCCTTTCTTGGCAAAAGGTTCAAAAATTCATCCAATTACTAGTCCAAATTGAGTATAAGCTAGGCCTGAATAGGAATTACTAGTGCCTTATGCTTGCACAATATTAGTGGATTTTGTCTGGCTTTAACGACTTTGTATGGAGTTCAAAATTTCTACCTCCCATGTAAATTATTTCCTCTATCTCCTCAACCAAAACACAAGATTTTTGAGAAATTAAACCTTAGAGTTACCCTCTGACTGGTTATCTATTGGTATAAGGATTTGTATTTGGAAATAGTTGTGGTGGTCGAATGTCGATTCATTTCTCGTTTAGGGGGTTTTTTGGGACCCCGCCTAAGTGTCGCACACCATATGCACAAAAATCCATGGTACCTAAAAGGTTTTCTCATTTCCAGGACTTACCTCGGTTACCTGATTGGCTGTCCAGGAATTATCGGTGGCGCCATCCCACCAATCATTGCCCGAACGACAAGAATCCTGGGGCACATGCAGCGGGAGATCGTCAAAGCCAAAACGTAAGACAAGAGGCTGACCAAATCCGTTGAATCAACGCGCATGATCTGATACCGTAGTGTTTCAACTGAAAAAGAGCCTCAATCCCGACACTCCACCTAGACATCTAGCCCCTCCACCGTGGTTCAAAATATATTTTTTACACTAGCCTAACTAACGACATCTGATAAGTTTGTTTAAAGTTACCGTATTATATTGTATTATATGTATCATATGTCATGATAACCTTGTGTTCCAGTCTTGAACTTAGGCGAGAGGCGGTTTAGTGTGCGCTTTACAGTCTACATTACTAGATTCTCGCTTACGTCCTCGATTCCGAAGAGGGCTACTTGCTTTGACTGCTTGTCTGGCGCAAATCGCCTACACCCTGTTTGGCGAAAATGAAGTGGGGGCAACCGTTCTGTTTTGTGACTATTTTTCCTGTACAAACGGTTGTTTCGGAATTTCGGAAGGGAAGAGAAAGGGCAGTTTGTATGGGGCAACGGAACGGAGCCGTTGCGTCCAAAAAGGGGATATGGTACCGGGCATTTGAAATCAGCCCTCATGGGTAATTCATTTTGCTTACATAATACACATAAATAGTGGGGCTTGGCAAAAGTAACTTCGAAAATGACCATACATGGGTAATTCGGAATTTTACTATCTTCACTAATATTGCTTTGATTGAAAATTGGAAAACATAGAATTAAAGAGGAGTGTCTTCTGAACACTTCTATGAAGCCACATCTTCTCAAAGATGTGGTGGTGGTTGAAACTTTTCGAGAATTATTCTTGTGTTAGCTTTCGGTTGATTTCAAGTGCCCGGCACCATACTAGCCTATAGCCAAAGCCCTTGTGGCATTGATAAGCCAAACCCCCGCGAGTTGGAATTGGTGCTCCCTGGGTCGAGGGGTACCGTACCGGTATTAACTCGAATAAGAGAGCGGTGTGCTATGTCGTTGGAGTTGCCCCTCGGGTAAGGTCTGGTATTTTTTTGTTTTTTCACCCCCTTTTTTTGCTGTGTTTTCCGCCCCTTCTCCAAGGTAGGGAATTCTTGACCACATAGCACACCGCTCTCTTATTCGAGTTAATACGGTATGTTGGAACGAAGTTGATGGAGAAACTATTTTCCGGGATGCTTCGGCTATCCGATTAGCTACGAGTAGTATCTTGGCTTATCAGTGGTACCATCCCACCAATCATGGACTGAATGCCATGGATCCTTGGCTGCATACAGCGGGAGATGGTTGGAGCCTCAAAGAAATCAAAGCGGCTCCCAGAAAGCAAAAGGGGCAATTTGTATATGTGCATCCGAGAAAGAACCTCAACCTGGACACCACACCTAACACACATACGTAGCCCATTATAAAATTGTTTTTTTTTACACCGGTCTCGCTCGCGGTAAACTTACCTAAGTTACGCCATCAGGACATTCGCGATCGCAATTGTTGTCTCGTACCTCTTGCGCTTCTAAGAGTAGACAATCTACAGAGGTAGAGCGTGTAAGTTTTGTAGGTTACACAGGGGGTGAGGGTGGCAGTCTTCGTTTGTGGAACCTACAAAACTTACACGCTGTACCTCCGTAGGCTGTGCTTCTTCGTTTCGGTACTCGAGTGCAGTACTTGGTTGCGGGGTACAAGTGCTACCGTTATTTTGAGACCCCCCGGCACATCAAGGGTTCAGCTGCGATTCTTGAAGTTTGCATGCACGATCAGAGGCGTTCAGCCCCGGGGCTGAAGATCGGATATGGAGGTTTTTCCAATCGACCAACTTTAGTGTACGTAACACCTTTTCGCAAACAAAATTGACAGACAAACTAGAAAATTGGCACTCGAAAAACCCTCGTTCAACCCTGGGGCTGAATGGCTCTACTAATACATATTATGGGTAGATTCAGTCATAAGACTCTGGGCTCAATGCACTTGCCGATGTCAGGCTGGCCAAGATCACTGCCGGAGCTGGTGTGGTACCGGTATTTATCTCAAGTGCAAGAATTGTGTGGAGCCGCAGGAGGGGGTGGTGCGTAAATTTGTGGGCGATTTTGTGCTACAATACGAATGCAGTAGACAAAAGCGGAGTATCATGTAGTTGTCAACGAATTCAGGAGGTCAATCGGAGAGCCCCTCTGTACCATCTGGTTCAACAAGGAACCTCGCATTTCTTATGGGTAGCCGCTCCTAACTCTATAGTTAAATAAAAGATATTGTATCTTATGTCCCCAGGAATTTATTGTTATGAGATCCGGATGGGAGAAGTGCGCGGTAGAAAGATGAAGAAGTACAAAAGGGCTAAGGAGGAAACGTGTTTATGATCGGAGGTGTGCCTTATCTGTATATCTATGGCAGGGAAGATGGTTTAAATACAAAGAACCCCACCACATATCTTCTTTTGCGGGAATCCTTGTGTGGAAAATATCGCTCCCCTACTCGCACTCTGCTCCGATCCATTCCTCGCTTTCCTCTCCGCACATTTACGGCTAGGTGCGGATCCTTTGACTAGTATACCTGGTGTACTCGCCCCTCCTCCGAGATTGGTAATGACTGACAAAGGAACTGGTAACTAACAACTAAGAAATATAAGAAAAGGTACGAACACACAATACAGTTGACCACGCAGCGATCACCGGCGATTTCCAACAGAATTGCTATAGTGAACCGATTCCATCCATCATCGGCTCCTACAATATCTTAAGCAGAAAAAAACACAAAATGTCGCAATCGTTCAACAATAATTACGGCTCCAATAATAATTATGGCTCCTTCAACACGACCTACATCAATCCTACCGTTACCAATGACAAATCGAATATTCTGGCGTGGCTATCCCCACTAAATCCTAAGATACGCCACCAGGACGTCCGGGAGCGCAGAGTCGAAAATATAGGGGAATGGGTTTTACAAACCGAGGAGTTTAAGAGCTGGTATGCCGGTACCGGTAGTGGGGGAGCTGAATCCGATAAGCCAGTTTTATTTTGCTATGGAGGTCCGGGAGTTGGCAAAACTTACATTAGGTAATATGAATGAACCTCGGGTGGTGAAAGAAAAGGGCAAGTACTGACAAGTGGTGGGGGTAGCTCCGTGGTAGTGGACTATCTGTGCAGTCAGGCTAGGGGTCAAAATGCCAGTGTTGCATGTTTTTATTTCGACTTCGCCTCACAAAGCAAGCAGTCGCCGACGAGGTTTCTAGGCTCCCTGTTAAAACAGATGGTATTTGGACTAGAGGAGATCCCGGAGGAGATATTAAAAGCATATCAAGACCGAAAAAATGCGGTTGGTGGGCAGGGACTGCAAATTTCGGATATTTTGAACATGCTGCAGACTACCTGCGCCGGAAAGCGCGCGTTCGTATGCATTGACGCTCTCGATGAATGTGCAGTGGGGCACGTAGCTAGGATTCTCGATTCATTGGGTCAACTCCTCCATCGGTCTCCGGGCACTCGGATATTTGTGACTGGAAGGCCCCACATTGTAACTGAAATTAGAGCGCGGCTTGGTGAAAGAGTGACAAGTATATCCATAGGTCCCAAGAGGGATGATATCATCACATATCTCAATAGTAGGCTGGCCACGGACACAACCTCAGATGCGATGGACAGTTCTCTGGAGGCAGACATCCGGGAGAAAATTGTTAGCGATATTTCGGAAATGTATGTAGGAGCAACAACACTCCAGAACTCATGCCAAGCCACCCACTAACAGATACATATCTAGATTCCTGTTGGTCTCGCTGAATGTCGATGCGATCCTACAAGAAGCCACAGCCCGTCGCAGACGGCAAAAGCTAAACGCAATTACCGGTGGCTTGGGGTTGGAGGGTGCTTATGGTGAAACGCTGTCTCGGATAAAGAGACAGGGGGAGGGCAGAGCGAGGCTTGGGATGGCCGCTTTGATGTGGATCTCGCATTCGGAGCGGCCCTTGAAGACTGATGAATTGTGTCACGCCCTGGCGGTCGAGATAGAGTCACCAAATCTCCATCCCGACGATGTTCCATCAATAGGAACATTGCTCACCTGTTGTCAAGGACTTATCACTATAGACAAGGAGGCTTCCACGGTCCGCTTAATCCATTTTACTCTTAAAGAGTACCTCCTGGCTCATCCCGATAATTTTGGCAAAGTTCACTCTACGATGGCTGAGACCTGCCTCAGTTATCTGAATTCGCAACAGGTCAGAGCTCTTTCGACAGGGACCTCCCCCGACCTTCAAGGCCAACCGTTTCTTGAATATTCTTCCCTCTACTGGGGAGTGCACGCACGAAGGGACCTTTCAGATTGCGCGAGGCGGCTTGCATTGATGCTGTTTGACGACTATAATCGCCACATATCCACCAAAGTCCTCCTAGAATCCCAGCAAGACACCACCTATGAGATCGATTGTAATAAACCCTACTTATTTAGTGGCCTACATTGTGCATCTCTCTTCGGGATTGTTGAGATTGTAACCAGTTTGATAGAAGCGGAAGGTTGTGATATAAACCGAAGGGACTGTGTGGAAAATACACCTCTCGCGTGGGCGGCTCGCAATGGACACGAGCGAGTAGTTGAAATCCTTCTAAAACAGGGCGATATTAGCCCCGACGAACCGGGGGAGGACGGCCAAACACCACTCTGCCTTGCCGCTTTTGGTGGGAACGAGGGAGTGGTGAAAATGTTTCTCGAACGGGACGAGGTCAACCCCGATCAGTCAGATAACGACGGGCGAACACCGCTCTCGTGTGCTGCGTATAACGGACACGCGGGAGTGGTGAAAATACTTCTTGAACGGGACGAGGTCAATCTCGATAAGCAAGATACCTACGGCCGAACACCGCTCATGAGTGCTGCGTATAACGGACACGCGGGAGTGGTGAAAATACTTCTCCAACGGGACGAGGTCAACCCCGATCAATCAGATAACAAAGGCGAAACCCCGCTGTTGAATGCTGCTTGGAGTGGACACGAGGGAGTGGTGAAAATGCTTCTCGAACGGGACGAGGTCAAGCCCGATAAGCCAGATAGCGATGGCGAAACACCGCTCTCGTGCGCTGCTGATAATGGGCACGAGGGAGTGGTGAAAATACTCCTCCAGCGGGACGAGGTCAACCCCGATCAGTCAGATAACCACGGGCGAACACCACTCTGGTGTGCTGCCTCGAATGGGCACAAGGGAGTGGTGAAAATACTTCTCCAACGAGCCGAGGTCAACCCCGACAAACCAGATAACGACGGCCGAACACCACTATTGTGTGCCGCTTTGAACGGGCACGAGGGCGTGGTGGAAATGCTTGTCGAGCAAAGCGAGGTCAACCCCGACAGGCCGGACAGCAATTGTCAAACACCGCTCTTGCATGCCGCTGCGAATGGGCATGTTGAGGTCGTGAAGGCGCTACTCGAACGGGACGAGGTCAACCCGGACAAGCCAGATAATGACGGCCGAGCACCCCTCCGGTGTGCCGCTTTGCAAGGACGCGAGGGCGTGGTGAAAATTCTTCTCGCCCGGAGCGATGTCGATCCCGACAAGCCAGATGTCAACGGCCGAACACCACTATTGTGTGCCGCTTGGAATGGGCACGAGGGAGTCGTGAAAATGCTCCTCCAACGGGACGAGGTCATCCCCGACAAGCCCGATAATGATGGCCGAACCCCCCTTTCGTATGCTGCTGGGAATGGGTACGCGGGAGTGGTTAAAATACTACTCGGAAGGGACGTCGACCCCGATAAACCAGATGAGTTTGGCCAAACCCCACTCCGCATGGCTACTCGGCATGGCTACACAGCGGTGGTTGCGCTTCTCCAGCCCGGGGGTCCTTCGCTGTGACTCAAAATTTCCATACTCGCTCTGATTCTTATTTCCTTGTTGCATATGTTTGATTTCTTATTTGGCATCCGGCTATAATGCTCTGTGGATATGCGCTTGTACAGATGTGCAGGTATGCGGATATGTGGCTCGGAGATATACCGTCATAGGGCTTTGAGGTGTGCATAAATTGGGTATGATATTATATCATTAGCTGTGGGTTATTATTTTGACACATTATGCCTAGTGGTATAATGTATATGCTGATTTTTCGTTTCGTTGGTATCCATTGCCTGACATTCGGTATCGGGTATGACGTTTTGTTCCACAACGTTTCTTTCATCACCAATGTCCTTAGACATCCGGGGGTTGGCATGCTAGCAGTTCATAGGTTTAGGGATCACGGCGGATCGCGAGCTATATCAGGATGGTTCTAGATTTCTTGGGATTGCTAGGGATTGTGATTCTTCGGTTTAGCGTATTTCTTTAGAGTTCTTTCTGTTTCGGGAGTTTCCCGGAGTTGTTACGTGGAGGGATATATCTTCTGCCATGTCCTTAGTCAGCAGAGGGGGCAGCCCACTATTCTTCCACATTTCATTGAGCTTGGGCCCTGTTGCGATCGCACTTTTGTTTCCTGCTTTTGAGCTTTCTATAAGATCCAGCAGTAACCCCCCTCTGCACATTTGTTGCTCATTTCCTATTTTCCATTAAATTTCTCATTAATTTCATTTTTCCCTTTCCCGCCCTAGAGAGTAGACCTAAGCGTTATTCTGATATTATATATCAAAGGGCACGGCCCCTGTTTGTGCAGAACTTATTATTGTTCAAGGTTGCCGTGGGGGGCTCTTCCTAGCATCTACCGGTATAGCATCCCGAAATACGATGTGATTCTGTTAGGCGATATATGTGTTTATCGGTAGATTCACTCATAAGGATTGATTTGAAGCACTTGTATAACACCACATTATCTTAGGCTGACCGATTCCTCTACGGGCGCTCTACGAGTAAGGTTTTGTTGCATGGGTGTGGGAGGTTTGTGTTGAAGCTCGGGATCCTATTGTATAGGGCGATAGTCCAAGAAACGGGGGACCCTTGCTACCGCCGAGGGGTGCAAAGGCAGGGTATTCGCAACTTTGGCAATAGGCTATGGAGGTTAATCAGGGGGCTCGTCAGGTTCCACTGGAAACCTAGCTTCTTTTCAGCCCCCGAGGAATTTCAATAGCAAATTAACATGCGTCATCTGCAAGCGCGGTATCATACAATATATGGAGCACCAAGAAGCCGAATATGTCGCAACTATTTAGCCATAATATCGACTCTTTGAAAACCCCAACATTATTAACCTTACTGTCGCCGGCGAACGACCTAATATCCTAGCCTGGATATCACCACTAGGCATAAGCTACGCCATCAGAGCATTCTGGGCCGTAGAATCGAAAATGTAGGTGGATGGCTTTTACAAACTGGGGAGTTTAGGAGCTGGTACACCGGTAGTGAGGGAGGTGAATTCGATAAGGCAGATCTGGTTTGATATGGGGGCCCGGGTGTTAGGAAAGCATTTATTTGGCAAGAGGGATGAACCCCGAGGGGTAGAAAAATGGCGATTCTGACAAGCGGCGATGCTATAATAGCTCCTTGGTGACAGACAACTTGTGCGACGATGGTAGAGGAGACAATCCCACCATCACATGTTTTTATTTTGACTTCGCCGCAAGAAAGGAGCAGCCCCCGGTAAGTATGTTGGGTAGCCTGCTGAAACAATTGGTTTTCAGGCTGGGGGAAATGCCGGAGGAGATATCGTGGGCATACAAAACCGAAAGAATACAATTGGGGGGGGGGGGGGCCCATATTTTCCACGATTTTAAAAAATGCTACGGAATATCTGTTCCAAAAAGCGCGTGTTTATGTCCATCGATGGCCCGAACGACTGCGCGGCGGAACACTGGGGTGAGCTGCTCAATTCGGTAAATGAACTCCTCCAACAGTCTCCGGGTACTTGAACATTCGTGACTGAAAGATCGCACATTCTGCCTGAGATCAAGAGCCGTCTTGCTGGGAGGGAGATGAGTGTATCAATAAGTTCTAAGAGGGGTAATATAATTAGATATCTTCATGTTGAAAGTGCTCGGTGCGGCTCGGCATGCTCAGCCTACCGGGCACGCACATAGCCTATCCCGTTATCGGTTAAACAACAGCTCCGGACATGCGCTTTGGATAGATACCTCCACCGGAAGGAAAGTGGAAATATTTGATGTTGGTCGGCATCTTCAGCGTACATGCAGCCTCCGCTATTGCTCTGACAAACTCTTCGGATATGCGTTTCGAATCGGCGCAGCGCCGGAAGGATATACGAGGGAGGGTGGGATGCGCGGAGGCTATGGAGGATGAAGGGGTTTTCTTTGAAACCTTTGTTTTTTTCCCTCTGTTAGCATGATATTGCTGCGGAAGGGACAGAGGAACATGTGCGGAGCAAAATGGACCTAAATGATCGATCAAAGGATAGCAGAACAGAAGGAAGGATTCGTTGTTGTTGTTTTATTTATACTCCAGTCTTTGCCGCTAGTTCGTTTAGTTAGTATAGTAGAGCAGCGAGCGTCGTGGAGTTGTGAGCGTGAGCGAGCAGTTGAATAGAAGTGAAGTTCCCCTCTCTAAGTGGGGTGTTGGCGATCTATCTCTAGTGTTGTTTTAATCGAGGCTTTTCTTTTCGCAGGCTGCCATTCGCGCCATCTTCCTAATCGCCGTTTTGCCGTCCCTCGTTCACTGATCAACCGACGCTGTTCAAAACTTCATACTGGGTTGGTCACGGATACAACTCTCGCTGCAGTGGACAGGACTCTGGGGGCAGAGATCCTGAAGCAGATTCCTAATGATATTTCGGAAATGTACACTACTTGCCTTAACTTCTTGTATGGTGCAAATCGCTTACGGGCATAAATGGCGGGGGGGGGGGCGGCAGTTCCGGTTTGCGAATATTACCTGTAGAAATGTTTAGTTCAGAATTTTAGAACGGAAGGGAAATGGCCAGTTGTGCGGGGCGACGGAATGGAACCGTTGTATGTAAACAGCCTTAGAGACATAGATTAGGGCTAGATAGTAAGCATGGGTTTACTGTGGAGTGAGGAGGGAATGCTAACTTATGGTTAGAAAGCTTGTGGCGTTGGCAGGAGGCGTTTCAGAGATTGGGATCAGTGCTCAGCTACCGAGGGTTATCTTGGAGCGATCGAGATGGAGAAACTATTTTCCGGGCTCACTTCGGCTATTCGGTTAGTTGTCTCAGGCCCACCGGTATCGGTGGCGCCATCTCATATCCTCAGTGTTCGCAACAGGCCAGACCGTCCAAATGTGAGGCTGTGGACTAGGTAGTCTAGTCAGGAGAAATGGACGGACTGGACGGACTGGTCTGGCCTGGCCTGAAAATGGCCTACCGGGATTTGTAGGCGGTTGACAATAGGATTTTGTAGAAGCACCGGCATCACATCAGCTTGTTGTTTATTCAACCTTATTTTTTTCCTTTCTCTCTCATTGCTACAGCATTACCCAAGTCATCTGATCGGTAATTTTTCCTTTTTCCTTCTCTTCCTTTTAGTTTCTTCTTTTTTATTACACTTTTCTATTCAAACTTATGCCCATTTGCCTCCCACAGCCTGCCACAGTTGTGTTGAGAATTTTCAGATAACAGTCACGGTATTTGTAGGCGGACTGCAGGCGGACTATAGTCAGTCCAAACTGTTGCTCCCATGGTCTATAGGACTGGAGTCTGGCTTTACCCAATCCATCTACTGGACTAGGCCGTCTGGGCACTACCGTGGACTGGACGGACTGGCCGTTTGCGAACACTGCATATCCTGGACGGAATGCCATGAAGCCTCGGCTGGATGCAGCGGGACGTCGCCGAGATTAACACTGAATACGGTAGTGTGCGCTTATTCCAAATTTATAGACCATGCAAGTAATACTATACTCGAGTAGATACGCGTATTCCCGGACTTTCGCCTAGGGGGGTCGTAGAAATACCAGTAATCATCTTTTATAAGCGGTAGGAAGGATGTTTTAGTATTGCTAATTTAGGTTAACTAAGAGATAATCGCTATCCTAAATGAAGGTATTCCCCTTTTGCCTGTTATAGCTGACAGCAGAGGATTTTACCTCTTTTTGTCTTTACTTTTTCCTTAAGAGATCGGTTCTTGTCATGTTTGGTTTCAGCCTTGATTCTCCTCCAAAAGACAAACCGTACAGTCCATCAGATGACAGGATAATACATTCAATCGGCAGCACAATATCTGCGGCAAAATTCATAGCCCCCCCCCCCCACATTTTACAACAATGTGCATTTTCACATAAAATCACGGCCTGTTTTCTTGCAAAAAAATGTTAGATTCCTCATAGCCTCTAGACCCATCAAGATATTGTCATTTATATGTGACAGGCCGTTGGTTGATACCCATGATGCAATACCAGAAATAATAGTGGTCGGCAAAAGGTGCCGTTGATTTTGTATGGATTTCCCATGCCAAAAGTGCATTGCAACCGCATCCAATGACAATGCTAAGCTCTCAACCCTCATGGGAGAAGGGGAAAATTCTGATAATTCTTTCTTAGAAAGTCCCAACAGTTGCCCACACTATGGGTTGGTTTCATTGAATCGATGCGGCTTTGGGATGGGTTATGGGTGTCCAAAATCAGCAATTTTTGAGGCAAACAGGTGGGGGGCGCCACGAATTGTGTCTCCAAGATCGTACAACACTACCAGAGGATCTTCCCTCCTTGAGCTCGTGCATCAAGGGCAAGGCTGCGAGTTTTGAAGGTTGTCTGCATGATTCTGGAGTGATTCATTCATAAGGCTCAATGCACCTGCATATGTCAGGCCAGCCGATATCACAACGGGAGCTTGTGTGCAGTTCTCCTAAGTGCAAAAATTGCTGAGCGATAGGATTGGATAGTGCATAAATCAGTGGGTTATTTTGTACTACAATCCTAATGAAGTAAGAAAAAGCGGAGCATCGTTGTCACGAACTGGGAGGTTAATCGGAGGGCCCCGCGGTATCCATCGGATTCCACAAAAAACCCCGCTTTTTTATGCCCCCTGGGATTCCTACAGCCGACTAACTCCATCCATGATCGACTCGTACAATATCCTGAGCAGAAAAGAACACAAAATGTCCCAATCATTCAATAATAATCACAACTCCTTTAACAAAATCTGCATCAATCCTACCGTTGCCGATAATAGATCCGATATCCTAGCTTGGCTATCCCCACTAGATCCTAAGGTACGCCACCAGGACGTCCGAGAGCGCAGAGTCGAAGATATAGGGGAATGGGTTTTACAAACCGAGGAGTTTAAGGGCTGGTGTGCCGGTACCGGTAGTGGGAGAGCCGAATCTGATAAGCCAGTTTTGTTTTGCTCTGGAGGTCCGGGTGTTGGCAAAACTTACATTAGGTGACATGAATGAATCGAGTAGTGAAAGAAAAAGGGAAAGTGCTGACAAGGGGGGGTAGCTCCGTGGTAATAGACCATTTGTGCAGTCAGGCTAGAGGTCAAAATACCACTGTGGCAGGTTTTTATTTCGACTTCGCTTCGCAAAACGAACAGCCGCCGACGAGGTTTCTGGGATCCCTGTTAAAACAGATGGTATTTGGACTCGATGAGATCCCAGAGGAGATATCAGGGGCATATGACGACCGAAGAAATGCGCTCGGTGGGCAGGGACTCCAAATTTCTGATTTGTTGAAAATGCTGCAGACTATGTCCACCCACAATCGCGCGTTCATATGCATTGACGCCCTCGATGAATGTGCAACAGAACACATAGCCAAGGTTCTCGATTCGTTGAGTCAACTTCTCCAGAGGTCTCCAGGGACTCGAATATTTGTGACTGGAAGGCCCCACATTTTACCTGAAATCAGAGCGCGCCTTGGTGGGGGGGTGACAAGCATATCCATAAGTCCCAAGAGTGATGATATTATCACATATATCCATAGTAGGCTGGCCGCGGACACAACCTCAGACGCGATGGACAGTTCTCTGGAGGCAGATATCCTGAAGAAAATTCCTAGCGATATTTCGGAAATGTATGTGGAAGCAACAACACTCCGGAACACATCACAAGTTGTCTAATAACAAATACATATCTAGATTCCTGCTGGTCTCATTAAATGTCGATGCGATCTTGCGAGAAACCACAGCCCGTTCTAGGCGACAAAAGCTAAACGCAATTACCGATGGCTCAGGGCTGGAGAGTGCTTATGGTGAAACGCTGTCTCGGATAAAGAGACAGGGCGGGGGCAAAGAAAGGCTTGGAATGGCCGCTCTCATGTGGATCTCGCATGCGGAGCGGCCCTTGAAGACTGACGAATTGTGTCACGCCCTGGCGGTCGAAACAGGGTCACCGAATCTCCATCCCGACGGTGTTCCATCAATTGGAACATTGCTTACCTGTTGTCAAGGACTTATCACCGTAGACAAGGAGGCTTCCACTGTCCGCTTAATCCATTTTACCCTTCAAGAGTACCTCCGGGGTCATCCCGATAATTTTGGAAAAGTTCACTCTACGATTGCTGAGACCTGCTTGAGTTATCTGAATTCGCAACAGATCAGAGCTCTTTCACCTGGGAGCTCCCCCGACCTTCAAGGCCAACCTTTTCTTGAATATTCCTCGCTTTACTGGGGAGTGCACGCAAGAAGGGACCTTTCGGATTGTGCGAGGCGGCTTGCATTGATGCTGTTTGACGACTATAATCGCCACATATCCACCAAAGTCCTCTTGGAATCCCAGCAAGATACTTCTTATGATATCGATTTTAATAAACCATTCCTCTTTAGTGGCCTGCATTGTGCATCTTTTTTCGGGATTGCTGAGATTGTAGCTGGTTTGATAGACGCGGAGGGTCGTGATATCAACCAAAGGGACTGTGTGGACGATACACCTCTTACGTGGGCGGCTGTCAATGGGCACGAGCGAGTAGTTGAAATGCTGCTCGGACAAGGTGATATTAGCCCCAACAAACCGGGGGAGGACGGCCAAACACCTCTCTGGGTTGCTGCTTGGAAAGGGCACGAGGGGGTGGTGAAAATGCTTCTCGGACGGGACGAGGTCAACCCTCAAATGCCAGATAAGAAAGGCCGAACACCACTCTGGTGTGCTGCCATCGCTGGGAACGAAGGAGTGGTGAAAATACTCCTGCAACTGGACGAGGTCAACCCCGATCAGTCAGGTAACGATGGCACAACACCGCTCTGGTGTGCTGCTATGAATGGGCACGAGGGAGTAGTGAAAATACTCCTCCAACGGGACGAGGTCAACCCCGATAAGCCAGATAACGTCGGCCGAACACCGCTCTGGTGTGCTGCTTGGAATGGGCACGAGGGAGTGGTCAAAATACTTCTCGAACAGGACGAGGTCAAACCCGATAAGTCAGATAACTGGGGCCAAACACCGCTCTCGTGTGCTGCTGAGAATGGGCGCGAGGGAGTGGTGAAAATACTCCTCCAACGGGACGAGGTCAACCCCGATAAACCAGATAACTACGGCCAAACAGCGCTCCGGTCGGCTGCTAGGAATGGGCACGAGGGAGTGGTGAAAATTCTTCTCGAACGGGACGAGGTCAAACCCGATAAGTCAGATAACTGGGGCCAAACACCGCTCCGGTGTGCTGCTGAGAATGGGCGCGAGGGAGTGGTGAAAATACTTCTCCAACGGGACGAGGTCAAACCCGATAAGCCAGATACCGACGGCCGAACACCGCTCTTGAGTGCTGCTTATAATGGGCACGAGGGAGTGGTGAAAATACTTCTCCAACGGGACGAGGTCAAACCCGATAACCCAGCTAACGACGGCCAAACACCGCTCTGGTGTGCTGCTGAGGGGGGATATGAGGGAGTGGTGAAAATACTTCTCCAACGGGAGGAGGTCAACCCCGATAAGCTAGATAACGAGGGCCGAACACCACTCTGGTGTGCTGCTAAGAATGGACACGAGGGACTGGTGAGGATTCTTCTTGGACTGCCAGAGGTCAGCCCTGATAAGCCAGATAACACCGGACAAACACCAATCTCTTCTGCCGCTTCGAATGGGCACGCGGGGGTGGTCAAAGCCCTGCTAGAAAGGGACGAGGTTCACCCCGGTATGCCAGACAACGGCGGCCGAACACCGCTCCGGCATGCCGCCGGCAATGGACACGAGGCAGTAGTGAAAATTCTTCTCCCACGTGACGTAGCCCGCCCCAACAACCAACAAAGCGACAGCCGAGCACCACTTTGGGCTGCCGCTTGGAAAGGGCACCTAGGAGTGGTGAAAATGCTACTCGAACGGGATGATGCCAACCACGGTAAGCCTCATTAGTGCGGCCGAACGGAATGGCCACTCGCGAGTCGTGAAAATACTGCCCGGAAGGGACCACATCGACCCCACCAAGATAGACGAGAATGGCTAAACACCACTCCGACTGGCTACTCCGCAAGGCCACACACCGGTGGTGGCGTTCCTGCTGCTGGGGGTTCCCCAGTGTGGCTCAAAACTTTCATCATATTACTTTCTATTCTTATTTTCTTGTCTGAAATCCACTTGGTTTATTTTTTCATTTTTTATTTTTGATTCCATTTTCCCTCTTCTTCCCTAGAGTGTAGACCTGATTGTTGTCCAGATAATATAGAGTGTCGTTAGGAAAATATATGTTGGACGGATGTTTGTTGCATGAAGGACAGCTCAGGAGACATGAAGCTAGTACGGATATGGGATATTTTCTATTTTTGGTATCACGAGAGTGCTGGAGGGGTAAAGGCATGTGGGGAAATATCAAGATATCCACAGAAGGATTAGGATGTGTTATTTGTCTTTTAAATATACACCTACCTTTACCGTATGTCAATTTCTAGTGGGAGCGAACGAGCAGAACGCATGAAGCGCAAGCGTGGGAAGTCACATTTGATATCCTTCCTACAAAGTGCCTAAGTTTCACGTGATTCTCCTATCTTACCCTCCACCGGTGTGCTACCCTTATTTCCAACATCGAGATAGTGTGAGGTAACGAGGGATTTCTGACCCATGTGGGAGCGCTTCTGGTATTAGCAGACAATGCTCTAGGGTTTTGGGTAGGCGTTCTGTGAAGGACATATAATGCCTCTCTATCCGGGAGAACTTCACCAACGGTGCTGTACCAAACGACTCTGCTGGTATTGAGGGGTCGGTTACTGTAAATGTCGCAACCTACAATGTCACCACCTACTTCAAGTTCTAGCGCCGGTCTGCACTTTGGAGTTTTGATACCGGTATATATATCACCGGCCACGATTACTATCCGTGCAGAACCTGTTATGGTCCAAGGTTCCCGGGGGGTCTTTCTGACGTCTACCAGTATCGCAGGCGATATGTGTGTGCATCGGTAGATTCGCTTATAAGGCTTGTTGTACTTGTATAGCACCATCTTAAGTTAGACTAGCCGATTCTGCTGCAGGGGCTCTAGGGTGTTGTTGAGTTGGAGTAGGAGATCTGTGTTGTAGCGCAGGATAGTGTGATACTTAAATAAATGTGGGGCCCCTTGTTACCGATCCAGTATGAAAAAGCAGTACATCCGAACGTGAGCAGCGGGTTAGGGAAGTTAATCGGAGGGTCCATCAGGTTCCACAGGAAATCTCGCTTTTTTCAGCCGCCCAGGAATTTCAATAGACCACCAACTCGATCATTCATGATCTACGATATCATTAGCGGCAAGAAAAAAACTGAAAGTGTCCCAACTATCCAGCCATTATATCGGCTCTTTGAATACCAATAACATTATCAATCCTAATGCCGCCGATGAGAAACCTGGCATCCCGGCGTGGCTATCGCCACCAGATCCTCAGCTACATCAGGCCATTCGGGACCGTGAAGTCGAAAATGTAGGTGGATGGCTTTTACAAACTGAGGAGTTTAGGAGCTGGTACGCCGATAGTGAGGGGGGTGAATCCGATAATGCAGTTTTGTTTTGATATGGGGGTCCGGGTGTTGGGAAACATTTATTTGGTAAGAAGAATGAACCCTAATGGGTATGGTGGGGGTCGCCCAGAATGTATGATAGAAAAATGGCATGTTCCCTCCGCCATGCTAGCTCCCCGGCGATAGACAACTTGTGCGACCAGGGTGGAGGAGACAATTCCACCGTCACATGTTTTTATTTTGACTTCGCCGCCAGAAAGGAGCAATCCTCTGTGAGCATGTTGGGTAGCTTACCAGAACAATTGGTTTTCGGACTAGAGGAGATCCCAGAAGAGCCATCGCATGCTTGTAAAGACCGAAAGAATGGCGTTGGGGCAGGGGAGGCAAATTTCCACTATTTCAAAAATTCTATGAAATATCTGTTGCAAAAGCGCGCGTTCATATGCATCGATAGTCTAGGCAAAGCGCGGTAGAACATCGGGGCGAGCTGCTCGATTCACTAAATGAGCTGCTCCAACACTCTCCCAGCACTCGAATATTCGTGACTGGAAGGCCGCACATTCTACCCGAGTTCAGAAAGCGTCTTGTGGGGGGGCGTGATGAGTGTATCATTAAGTTTCAAGAAGGGTGATATTATTGTTTATCTTCGTCGTAGGTTAGCCGGGGACCCCAACTCGCCGTGCGATGGACCGTGCTCTGGAGGTAGACATTATGAAAAAAATTCCAAACGATATTTCGGAAATGTACAGTACTTGCTTTAACCGCTTGTATGGTGCAGATCGCTCATCGCCTGCTGGGCAAAAATGGAGGGGGGGGGCAACCGTTCCGTTTCTTGATTATCTTACCTGTAGAAGCGGTTGTTTCGGTATTACTGGAACGGAAGGGAAACTGTTATTTGTATGGGGTAACGGAACGAAACCGCTGTATCCAAACAGGCTCTTAGACATAGATTAGGGTTACATACTGTAGTAAGCAGGAGATTAGTGTGGAGCGAAGAGGGAATGCGAACCTGTGATCAGAGAGCTTGTGACATTGGGAGGAGGTGATCCAGAGATTGGGATGGGGGCTCAGTCCGCTGGGGGGGTACCGGTATGTTGAACCGATCGAGATGGAGAAATTATTTTCCGGGCTTACTTCCGCTATCCGATTTGCTGTCTCAGGCTTATCAGTGGCGCCATCCCAGCAATCCCTGACCGAATGACATGAATGCTTAGTTGGATGCAGCTGGAGATCGCGGGAGCCTCAAAGCAATCAAAGCGGCTCCCGGGATCCGTTGAAAGCAACGGGCGCAATCTGTCTGTGTGCATCCGAAATAGAGCCTCAACCTCGGCACTGCACCTAACATTGCCTATTGAGACTCGAAATATTTTTTTACACTACTTTGACTCACGGCAAACTTACCCAAGGCTACCGCACTGTATCATATTGGATCATATGGCGCCCCATGTGAGCCCCACGCCCAGGCCACAAACTTAGGCGAGAGAGGGTTTCAGGGGATAATGAAAGGAGCGAGGAAAGAGTGGTGATAACTAAGTGCTTGGAGGTAGACCAGAGTTGCGCTTTTCTTGCGGTATGGTGTTGGTCGTGGGTTTGTATATTTTAAGGCACAGTACGCCAATAGTGTTGTTCATCTACGGGAGGTAATTTCTTTCGAAGTTTACCTCAGGGTTACTCGGCTGTCTCGTTTCATTAGTTTAGTGGTGGATATTGGACCGTAACTATCATAGGTTCTGACAGAAAGCTACTCATTTAACCCTCGGAGGTGATTTGCTTCCGACAAACACACTCCTCACTCGGTTGAGACATCGGGTGAATTGTTCGTATATGGTTTCTTGCTCCTCTCAAATATGGTTTCTTTCTCCTCTCAAATGTTTCTTTCAGCTCTTTATGTTTTCATACTCGCTCGTTACTGGTTGACTCGGAAGCCTATTGTGCGTTCTTTCATTGTTCCTTTTGTTCCTCTCAGGATACTTCTTTGATAGTCTTTGTTGTTCCTTGTTGAGGGAATGCGGTGGTAATGGCTGGACTCAACTGCGGTACTATATAGCTGAGCTATGTCTTTCTTATTATTTGATAAACAAGCGGTGTCACAATAAGAGATCCTGACTACGACCTATTATATTATTACTTCTTCGTCCAAGTTCCGATTGCATATTGCACCAGTCCGAGTTCCGATCACATACCGTAAAAACTTGAATAATTGGACGGTGTGCTATGTCGTTGGACTTTCCTCTCCTAGTAAGGTCAATAATTTTTTGTTTTTTTTTCTGTCTCGGAGGGGGGAAAGGGGCCGTTTTTTTGCTGTGTTTTTTGCCCCCTTTCCAGAGAAGGGAATTCTGGACTTCATAGCACACCTTCCAATTATTCAAGTTTTTACGGTATCATAAGAGGATACATATGTCAAGCTAGCCAATTCGGCTACAGGGGCTCTGCCATCGCAGAACAAGATTTATCTTAAACCGCATGCCGGGGGCGTCAAAAGCGGGGGACTTGCGGCGCAAATTTGGGGAGGTTGAGAGGAGGGGTCCTGGGGCAGGAGGTCAATCGGGCTTCACAAAAAAGCTCTTTTTCTTCATCCCCCGCAGGAATTCCCGTAGTTCGCAGACTTCATCGTCCATCATCTGCGATTTCCTAATCAGCAAACTGATGGAGTAACCCCATCGTGGTATGTTAGGTTAGGGCACACTTGTAGGTGTGAGCAGGGCTATTGACCAGACCGCGCGGCGGTGACTGGTGTTGTGTGGTAGGAGCCCACTGTGCGGGCCACCACAAACTGTATCTAGTCTGAGCTGCGTTCCTTTCTCTGTACGATCACGACTCATACCGTATTATCTCCTATTATCCGGTTTTCCGCCAAGACCGGGCGTTCCTTAGTGTGGGACGGTGCATGGAGTCAGAAACCGGTCCTCTCAATACACCCACTTAACACGGTAGCTAGAGGGTGGTT